>Ga0134125_10000073_pt1 | contig 152402 bp, 126 predicted proteins | sample KB31751_FD_96464 | JGI IMG/M metagenome (GOLD analysis project Ga0134125, IMG submission 96464) | Terrestrial soil microbial communities with excess Nitrogen fertilizer from Kellogg Biological Station, Michigan, USA - KB3-175-1 | ecosystem: Environmental > Terrestrial > Soil > Unclassified ...
TCGAATATCCTGGTCAAAAAAACCATAATCCCTATGTCGTTTATATTGTTTCATTAATCTAATATACTGAAATTCAGTATATTATGCAAATCTATTGTCGAGTCAGTTTTTAGAGGTTACCTTCAGTCGATGACTCCGGAGGAGTCGCGTGTTTATAGCATAAATAAAGTAGCGAAAGGCTCCGGTAGGAGCCTCCTTTCGCCGCTAATTTTTAAACGCGATTGCAAACCGCTGCTATTTATTGCTAAAATCGGCCCGGTTTACTTACATTAGCTGTATGTTTTTTCGGTTGAAACGGTCACCCCTTTATTTGTTGTTGTTTTGCGGGGCAGTTTTGGCGTCCTGTTCGCCAAAAGGCCCGTACGCGGTTACCAATAAAGTTTATAAAGATAAAACGAAAAGTTACGTGGCCGCCATACAACGCGAGACCCCCGACTCGCTGAGGGACAGCACCGGGGGTATGATACCGTCGGCCTGGGTAGGCACGGTAAACTTTGGCATACGCAAACCCAATTTTGTGATCATTCACTTTACCGCGCAGGACTCCCTTCAGCAAACGCTGAAAACCTTCACCATTACCAGCACACAGGTGAGCGCTCATTATGTTATTGCGAAAAGCGGGAAGGTGGTGCGTATGGTAAACGATTATCTCCGTGCGAACCATGCCGGCGCGGGCCGCTGGGGCAGCGTTACGGATATGAACAGCTGCTCGATAGGCATCGAGATCGATAACAACGGCAACGAGCCATTTACCGGCGCGCAGATCAACAGTTTGCTGGCCCTGCTGGATCAGCTGAAAAAAAATTACAACATACCGACGGCGAATTTTATCGGCCACGAGGATTTCGCGCCGAAGCGCAAGCCCGACCCCGGCCCCTTTTTTCCATGGAAGACGCTTGCACAGCATGGATTTGGTTACTGGAGCGACGATATACTCGAGCTTCCGCCCGACAATTTCGACTACGCTATCGCCCTGCGGCTGATCGGCTACGATACTTCGGACATCAACGCCGCCATCGTCGCGTTTAAACGCCACTTTGTGCAAACCGACGTAAGCAGGCAGCTAACGCAGCTTGACCTGAACGTGCTGTACAATGTGTATGGAAAGTATTGTAAATTGTAACAGGCAACCATCGGCAAGCCGGGCAGCCTCCGCTTCAAAGAAGCTTTTTAATTAAACCCATTTACTCAAAAACTGGCTGAAAGCTTCTTTGTACTGATCGCCGACAGCAATATTGATCTTGCCGATCTGTAGGGCGTTGCGGGTAATTGAATTGATCTTATCCAGCGAAACGATAAACGAGCGGTGCACACGCATAAAACGTTTGGAGGGCAGCTTTTCTTCGAGGGACTTGAGGCTTGTGAGCGACAGAATGGGTTTCTCGGCGCTCTTGAGCCAAACCTTTACATAGTCTTTTAACCCTTCGATGTAGAGAATATCATTGAGGGCGATACGCACCAGCTGATACTCCACTTTCAAAAACAAATACTCATTTTCTATGCGTTCTTCGGCAGCAGCGCTTACAGGTGCTGCAGGCGCCGGTGCGGCCGACTTTTCGAGCAGTTCGGCATAAGCCAAAGCCTTATTTGCGGCATGCAGGAATTCTTCATAGTTAAAGGGTTTCAGCAGGTAATCAAGCGCGTCAACCTTGTAACCTTCCAGCGCAAACTGGTTATACGCCGTAGTGAAAATAATGCGGGGTTTGTTGATCTTGCTGTTGTCGAGCACACGGGCCAGCTCGATGCCATTCAGGTCGGGCATCTGGATATCCAAAAAAACAACATCGATCTTTTGCGCATGGATAGCCCGTAAAGCTTCCACGGCATTTGAAAAACGGCCGACCAGGTTAAGGAAGGGCGTTTGTTCAACAAATGCCGATACCAGGCCGAGCGCCAGGGGTTCGTCATCAACGGCTATGCAATTTAATGTCATGACAGGTCGAGCGTTAAATGAACGGAATAAATGTTTTCGGCGGTATTCTCATCGATAACCAATGTGTGCTTGCCGGGATATAAAAGATCCAGCCTGCGCCGGGTATTGTTCAGCCCGATGCCGCTACCTTCCTCTAAGTTATTGCTTTGTTCTTTAATAATCGTATTGATGACCTTCAATTCCACAATATTATCCTTTTGCTCCACATGCATGCTGATATTGCTTTCGTGTGTGGCGCTAACGCCGTGCTTGAAAGCGTTTTCGATGAAGGGCAGGAAAAGCATGGGCGCTATAGCCATGTCCTTAAGCAGCACAGGCGACGTAAATTCAATCTTTACCACATCGGTGAGGCGCAGCTGCATCAAACTGATATAGTCCTTTACAAAGGCTATTTCCTGGCTCAATTGCGTGGTGGCGTTTTGCGTGTCGTATAATACATAGCGCATCATTCTCGACAGCTGGTGGATCGCTTTGCGCGATGTTTCGCCGTTTATCAGCGTAAGCGCATAAATATTGTTGAGCGTATTAAAAAAGAAATGCGGGTTAATTTGCGCCTTTAAAAATGACAGCTCAGACGTTACCCGGTCCTGCTCCATGTCCTGGTGCAGCTGTTTATCGTGCTGCCATTTTTGTATAGTGGTAATACTGGTGCCAATACCGATAACCAGCGCGCTTGCCCCGATCATTGATGCTATAATAAAAGGATCCCAGTGGTGGCCGTGCCCGTGGCGCCGCGGCGGTCCGCCTTTATGAAAGGCCACATCCATCAGCTGGTCCAGGTTCAGCCAATAATTTACGTAATTATTGAGTATAACAATAATAATGACGGCTGCTGCCGCTGCAAGCAAATACACACCTGTCCGGTTTTTTAATAAAAACCTTGGTACCAGTATCAAAGAATTTAAATAGAAAGCCATTACCAGCAGCCCAAAAATGACTCCATTTTTAACCCATAGCTGGTAAGGCACGGCAATACGCCAGGTTAGCGGCTGGAAGAAAAATATCAATCCAAATACGGCCCATATCAATACATGGATAACAATGGTAACGAGCTTACTTTTCGACTTGGGTATTATCGCCATAAAATATTTATTATCAGCGTCTTAATTATTTGTTTAACTCGGCAATATTACTAATGAATTGCAAATAAAGCCAATCAAATTCTATGAGCAGTCAAACTTTACCGACCGGCAGGCAATAATCATCTTTAAACAGGCCGGTTTTGCTATCCAACCAAAAAAGCCCTGTTTATAGACAGAAATAGCGCTCCGGTCTGCTTTCTTTCTCCGCCGGTCTATTTGGTTTTTTTGGCTGCCGGATTTGAGTTTGATTTGTGCCGTTTAATCACGAACAATTATGAAATTCAAATACTTTTTAATAGCAGCCGCTTTATTTATCAGCTTACAAAGTTACGGTCAAACCGGACGCGATGTACATGGCACGGTGATCGATTCTACGAAAGCTGCCCTGCCCGGTTCTACCGTTAAGTTGCTGATGGGGACAGACAGTGTTACCACAACCACCGATCTCAAAGGCGCTTTTCTTTTTCCAGGTATAAAGGTTAAGCAATTTAGCCTGGTGATACAGTCTATCGGCTATGAACCTGTAAGGCGCCGGTTCACCTTAGATAATACCAACGACCCGGTGTTTTTACGCCCTATCATATTAAAGCCATCCACCACTATGCTTGGCTTAGTTACCATTAGTGAGGTTATTCCGGTTAAAATAAAAGAAGATACCGTTGAGTTTAGCACGGCAGCCTATAAAGTACGCGACGGCGCACCGATCGAGGATGTAATTAGAAAGATCCCCGGCGCCGATGTAGACAAAGACGGCAATATTACGTTCCGTGGGAAAAGCGTAACCAAAGTGCGGGTTAACGGAAAAGAGTTTTTCGGCGGCGACTTAAAAACAGCTACGCAAAATCTTCCTGCCGACGCCGTTCAAAATGTGCAGATGCTAAATGATTATGGCGACCAGGCGAACCTTACGGGAATAAAAACCGGTGACCCGGAAACTATCCTGAACATCAATATAAAACCCAGCAGAAACCATGGCTATTTTGGCCAGGCCAGCGGCGGCATAGGCAAAGATGCCATACCCGAAGTTGACGGCACAAAAGAAGGTACGCGTTTTATCGCGCAAGCCAATATGTTCAATTTTGATGGTAACCGCCAATTTGCCGTATTGGGCAACCTGAACAACACCAATACCAACCTGTTTAATTTTGGCGGGCCGGGTGGCGGTGGCGGCCGTGGTCGCGGGGGACCCGGCGGCGGTAATAACACCAGCGGTATCACCACGGCACGCTCCATAGGCTTTAATTACCGCGATTCGTGGGGAAAAAAGATAACCGTTTATGGCAGCTACAGCTTTGCGGATAATTCCGTGTATACGGTTAGCTCTACGCTGCAAAATAATATATCGGTGGCCAACCCGAGCATCAACACGCTTGGCAGCACAGAAAACGACCAAAACAAAAATCACCGGTTCAACTTTAACCTCGAATACAAGCCGGATACCATAAATTATTTAAAGGTAACACCAAGCTATTCATTTGCCGGAGTTAACACGACGCAGGATGCTTCAAGCTTGCTGGCGAACAATGCGGGTACGATATCCGATTATACGTATCATCTACTAAGTCATTCTTCGGCGCCCAACTATGGAATTAATGCTTTATACAATCACCGGTTCAATGGCCACGGCCGGAATTTCAGCATCAATATCGGAACGGGCCGTACATCATACAATCAATTTCAAAACCCGGTGTATACTTATATAGCGGGCGCTGCCAACGCTCCGCTTGATCAGTTTATAAACACAAACAGCCACACCGACACGGTAGGCACGTATCTTTCCTATATCGAGCCTATCGGCAAACGGTCGTATTTGGAGGTGAATTATAATTACCGGCATGCTTTTACCGCGGCAGACAAGGTAACCGATACCCTGACAGCAGGCGGCGGAGTTAATCAATATGACCTGCTCACCAATAATTACACGTTTACGTTTATCACCAACCGTTTCGGTCTTAACTACCGCTTCGTCGAAAAGAAATATAATTATGTTTTAGGCGTGACGGCGCAGCCGTCGTCGCTGGAAGGTTTTTCGCCCACCACCAACCACACGACAACGGTAAATGCCTTTAATGTTTCGCCAAACGCGCACTTTATCTATAATTTTTCACGCACCCAATCCATAAGCGCAAACTATAGCGGAAGCAGCAGTCAGCCCACCTTCTCTGAACTGCAGCCGGTCACCGATTTTTCGAACGCTTCATACCCTATAACCGGCAACCCCGATCTTAAGCCGGAGTATAATAACGTATTCTCTTTCAGGTACAATAAGTTCGACTTCGCTTCGGGAAACGTGTTTTTCAGCAACTTAAATTTTACGCAAACCGATAATAAGATAGTGCCCAATACGGTTACCTATCCCCGAAACTATACCCCGAACAACCGGTTTAACGGCGCTATTGAAACACGCTACTTAAATACAGCCGGTTTTTACTCTGCTTCGGCCTTTTATGTATTTGCAAAGCCGTGGCAAAAACGAAGGTATAACCTGTTTTTTGTGGGCAATTTGTCTTATAACAACAATATATCGTACCTCACCAATATCGACCAGGCGACGTTTGACGAAACCACCGAAAAAAATATCGCAAAAACCATCGTGGCCTCGCAGGGCGTTCGTTTCAGGGTGGATATCACCGACGTTATCGACGCAGAGTTAAATACCACCTACACAATTAACTCATCAAAAAACTCGATCAACCAACCCGGTATACAGGATAATTTCCGCATGTGGGTATTGGGTGTAAATGGTAAAAACTATATCTGGAAAGACTGGACTTACAGCTATGATTTCACCAAAACATTTTATTATGGCTACCAGGGCGCCAAAAACCCGAACATCTTCAATACCTATGTTGAGCGCAGGTTTTTAAAGAACAATATGGGTGCGCTGCGCTTGTCGCTGATGGACGCGTTTAATCAGAATACAGGTTATACCAGCACGCAAAACGGGAGCTTAATATCGCAAACCAATACCAACCGTTTGGGCCGTTATTACCTGCTAACATTCACTTACAGGTTCCAGAAGATGGCTGGTAAGGGACCGGACGGAGGTCCAGGAAGAGGCCCCGGCGGTCCCGGTCCCGGACGCGGCTTTGGCGGCGGTTTCGGCGGCCCCGGCGGAGAATAAGCCACCGTGACGGTTATAAAATAACCGGGTGTCGTAAAGACATTAACGGGAATAAAAAAAAGCTTAGTTCCATTGGAACATGGGAAAGGGGCGTTGTGAGATAGCGCCCCGGATTTAGTTGATCCCGATAACTATCGGGGGTTGGATTTATCCCGATAGTTATCGGGACCAAAAACAAGGGCGTTCCGCGGTGAGATGCGGAGCGCTTTTTTTTATGGATATTTATTCGGTTATAAGTGTCACATAGCTTGCGGCTGCGGCGGTGAATTTTGCGGCGCCGTTCAGCACCTTAACGATGCCGCCATTTTTCATAGCCAGCGTTTTGCTGGTTGTATATATGCGCAGCCGTTTTACGCGGGCAGGCAGGCCGGTCAATATCATTGCACGTTCGGCGCCGTTGTTCACTAAATGAACCGCGTACTTTCCCTTGCTGTTATCGCCCAAAGCCGCGCATGTGACGGTTGAACTGCCTGAAGTTACCGGCATGGCAAATAGATCCTTTGGCGTTATCGATAACTGTTTCAAATTCCAAAACCGCTGGCCGGGGTGCAGGGGCTCGTTATTGCCGAATATCCCGCCGCCGATAAGGGGCGAATAATCCGAGGTTAGCTGCCATTGCAGTATCGACAACGGCTGGCAGATGGCCAGCAGCCGGGTGTACAGGTTTATTTCTTTCAGCGCGTAAGTGGGTTCCTGGAAAATGTCGGGATAATTCCATGCTGCAGCGTCGATGCTGCCTTCCGCAACGATCAAAGGCAGCTTTAAGCGACTGGCTGCATCGGCCCATTTTTGCACGGTGGGCGTATCCCATCCCCGCCAGGAGTGAAAGGAAATAGCCCCGATGTAGGGCCTGGCCGCCGGGTCGTCCATCGCCACATCGATAAATTTATAGGTAGTCGCATCCGAATTGTCGCCCAGCAGCATTTTGGTTTTGATACCGTGGGCGGCGAAATAAGCACCGCAGCCCTTGATGAAATCGTCGTGCTCCTGCGGCGTTATGCGCACGTTAATGCCCAGGTCCGATTCGTTGAACGAAAACAGCTTCGGCTCGGCTCCATAGTTATTTTTCAGGTAAAGAATATAATCCGCTATGGATTTATAAATAGCGCCCATATTTTCTTTCCTGAGCGGGTTGCCCCAAACACCGTTTACCGGGCGCATATTTAATTTGCCCTCGGCCGCCCATGCCGGCGGGAACCATGCCGATAGAATGAACGGGATGTGCAGACTGTCGAGGCGGTGCGCCATTTCCATCGCCTTTTTTACCGCCGGGTGCAGCTTGCCCGCGTTGGCCGCTGCTGTTGGGTCGGCATCCTTATCAGGCTGCCAAAAGCGCCAGGGCATTTCAACCCTTCCCCAAGCCACGCGCAGGTTTTTGAGGCAGTAGTCGATCACCTGCGGGTCGGCCTTCGGGTTTTGCAGCCTGAAATTCCCGCCAAGACCGTCAAATTTCCGTCCCTGCTGCCGCGTGTTAAGAGTTAAGGTCACCGGCGAGGTATCGATCTCGCCGTCCACTTCGATCGTAAATGTTTTTTGGATGGTTTCGTCCTTATGAACGCCGTTTAATTTTAACGCCACGCAAAGCAGCAGGTCGTTTTTACCACGGCTGGTATCTTTCATGACCATGATCTGCTCCGCTCCGTCAAACTGTATTTTTATCGTATGTTTTGCGGAGGCATATTCAAATCCGCCTGCGGCGCCCTGGTAACCCGCCGGGATCGGTGTATTGGACGCGGGATCCCACGCCTGCCCGTTTTTATAAAAATCGCCGGGCAGCATCATGCAGAAATAAACGCCCTTAACATTCGCATCGGCGTGCGACGCCATAGTTAAGGTCACCCTGGCTTTTCCGGGATTTATATCCGCCACGGCTTCTTTAAAAAATAAGCTGTCGATGCGGGTATTTATTTCCTGTTCATTGCCGTTGCGTTTATAATGCGGCTGCTGCCGCTCCCTGCCGGTTGCTTTAACCCGCCCGTCGCTGCTGATGACGTTAATGGCCGATTCAAATTCAAAAAGCTGTCCGCCTTTCCGTATGCCTGTTATATTACCCCAGGGCTCTACCTCAGCCTGGCTAAATGCCTGCTGTGCGAGTAATATGACGGATAATGCCAGACCGTATTTTTTAAAATGCTTTAAAATGGTTTGTAAGATCATAGATGTGGTGATGAAACAGCAGGAGCACTGCCGCCTTAAAATTACTGTTATTTTAAATACCCTTTATAAATTTTAGAATTGCGGTTCGCGTGTCGTAAAAATAAAAAAGCCGCCCTCGGGTAACGGAGCGGCTTTCTCTGATTTTAAAGTTTTATTATCCTTTTGGATCCAACGCTTCGGTGATCCTGTCTGATAAATCCTGTAAATGATAGGTGGTCATCGTGTCGGTTTCGCCCGGCAGCGCCGCCCTGATCATATTGTTGATAGCGCGCAGCTGGCCCTTAGCTACAGATATAGCATCTGTTTCCTCCAGCTCGCGCGGCGGCCCGCCGGCGCCGCGCCTTGCGGGCACAGCCACCACAGTTGCCGGGGCAGGGGCCTTTGGCTTCACCAGCTCGATCAGCTTACTAACATACAGTTTTTGCAGGTTACGGCGATAAATATCCACCGGCTGCTTGTTTTTCACTTCGGTGAATATGCTGTTTTGCATATCATCAAAAAAGTCGGTTATCTTATAGGCGGATGGCCCGTCGGCTGCTTCGCCTGCAAGCAGTTTGTTCAACGTATGTGCCGTTATCAGGCGGTTTAAAACGCCTTCCTGGCTGCGGTAAATAACCTGCACCGGCGTTTCGCCAATATCGCTCAATATATGTTCGTCCAGCAGCCACGTTGGTGTGGTAAACAGCTGGCGGTTTAAAAAGTCCATCGCTTCCTTTTGGGTAGCTGCAGGTGTGTATTCATAAATCACGCCGCTCTGCTCAACCGTTTTTGGATTTTCGTATATGCCGCCTATGTTTTTTGCAACGTGGCCCATGTACCGGTTAAATTGAGCGGTAAGCTGCTTATACATGTTATCCAGGTTTTCATAGCCTTCATTTTCCTCGCGGGTCCATTCGGGCAATTTTACCAATATCCGCTTCAGGTTTTTAATGCCGTAATCGCTGGCCTTCATCGCATCATCACCAAGGTCTTCATTTTGCGAATGCGGATCGTCAGGGTTACTTTCCGTTCCGAACCATAAACGGCGGTCCTTTAAACGTTCGACAGCCATTTTATTCAGAATAGGTACTTCGGCTTTGCCGCCGCCTACGCCCGGCAATACCTTGTAACCCCACTCAATGGCCCATTTGTCGTAATCGCCAATGCGCGGATATAGCCCTTTGGGACCGATATTGTCTTCAGGCTGGGCCACGTAGTTAAAACGGGCGTAATCCATAATGGAGGGTGTATGTCCATGCGCCTCGACATAAACCTTATCTCTCAATTTTTCAACGGGAACGGTCGAGCTCGATCCCCAGTTATGGCGCAGGCCCAGCGTGTGGCCAACTTCGTGCGATGATACGAACCGGATCAGATCGCCCATCAGCTTATCATCAAACTCCATCTTGCGGGCGCGCGGATCAACCGCAGCAGTTTGTATCATATACCAGTCGTGCACCAGCTTCATCACATTATGGTACCAGTTGATATGGGTTTCCAATATTTCGCCGCTGCGCGGGTCGGAGATATGCGGGCCGCTTGCATTTTCTGTTTCGGACGGCTTATAAACGATCACTGAGTGCGCTGCATCATCAAGGCTCCAGGTGGAATCTTCTTTCGCGGTTGGCGCCACCCTGGCAATGATCGCTTTTTTAAACCCTGCGGCTTCAAAAGCCTTTTGCCAGTCTTCAATACCGGCTATCAGGTAAGGCACCCATTTTTTGGGTGTAGCAGGATCGATATAGTACACAATTTGTTTCTTGGGCACCACCAGCTCGCCGGCTTTGTATTTGGCCATATCCTCTGGCCGTACTTCTAACCGCCAGCGGGCAATCATCTCGATGTCCTTAATACCCTGCGGATTGGCGTCAAAATCGGTGTACCCGGTTGTAAAGTAGCCTATCCGCGGATCAAAGAAGCGCGGCTTCATAGGCACCTTTGGTAAAATTAAAAGTGATGTATTTAACTCAACGGTGACCGAGCCGCTGGGCGCGGCGCCGCCGCCCGCTTGTGGCGTTGCGGGCCTTCCGGGTATAACCTGCGCGGTAAGCGCGTACGTTTTTACCGTGCTGATCTCCACGTTGGTTTTAAAGCTCCTGATGTTATTGATATAACTGCGGTCGGCCTGCAGGTTGCCCATTCTCAGGCGCTGCTTGCCTTGCGGTGAGCTAAAAAAGAAGATCTCGTTGTCGCTGTTGATATAATCGGTTACATCGATAACACTCCCTTCCTTATCGGGAGAATAAGCCGCGATATTGAAAGCCGCGGCGATAGCCTGTATATTTGAACGCTGAACCGCCTGGTACATGGCCTTGGTACTGTCGGGGCTGTAAGTTGCGTATGATATCTTTCTTAAAAAAATACGATTACCGGGTCCTTTTTCAAACCGAATAACTGTGCTTCCTATTTGGTCGCCGGCATAGCCGTCGGCCACGCGCACCTCGGCGCCCGCCTTTGCAATGCGCGCCACCACCAGGATGTCGCGGTTAAGTATGCTATCCGGTATCTCAAAATAATAGTGGTCATCAACCTTATGCGTTTTAAACAGGCCATTATGCGTTATGGCTTTATCGGTTATCACCGAACTGTAAGGCCTTGGCCTGGCCGGCGCGCGCTGGGTTGCCCCGCCCGGAAATGCGGGCCTTTGCGTAGTGTCGCCATTGTTGGCGCCCCCCGTGCGCCGTGTCTGCGAAAACCCGGTTACGCACAGTGCGGTAAGCAAAATTGGTAGTAAAAATTTCTTCATTTTGTTTAAATTAATTATAAATAAAAGTAAAAATTGTCGCTAAGTTTTCCGGATTATCGCTAAGATGTTACACAGGGATAATTGTGTGTTCACACAATTAAAATGTCATTTCGAATGAGCAGCGTGGGGGAATGAGTTGGCGCGAATGAGAAATCTATACACAAGCCAAACGGACAATGCAAAGCTCGCTTAGCGTATGTATAGATTTCTCTCCGCCAGTCGGCGGATCGAAAAGACATGGATTATTGGTTTAATCACAGTAATCCGGGAGAAAGCTTTATTTTCCAAACGGCGGCAAACCGATCAGCTGGCGGTAAACCGGCAGGTCCATGCGCTTTTGAGCAGGCACATGGAAACGGGTGCAATAATATACCTGCAGCCGGTATTCAATAATTCCGTTGCGAATGATAGGTATATCCGGTAGCTGTTTTACATCATCAAAAAATGGTTTGACATTGGCCGGTACATCGCCGGGATAACCATCCTGTATAACAACGGCATCTTTTCCTAAAAGGCTTTTCGGATTAACCAGGAATGCAAGGTTGCGCGGGTCTTTGTCGAACACGATAATATCTTTTTTACCTTTAAGCACCCAATCCACCTTACCCATCAGCCACCAGCGGTCGCTGCCGGCAAAAACATGGGGGTTTTGCAGCCAGCCCTCCTTTTCAAAACGGGTTTTTATGTCGTTATAATCGATGCCCTGGATGGTGGGATCGGTGTTATCGCCATGGAAATGATGAACTACCCATTTTGGCCCGTACCATTGCCAAAAGCCGGTAACCATGTGCAGGCTCAATACGGCAATGGTGACGATGGTAAAAAACACCGAAAAACTAAGCCATCCGCGGGTAAGGCGGCTGTTTTTATCCTGGCCGTGCATACACTTATCCACTGCAAATCCCAGCGGTATAAACAGCATCATGTAACCCGGGGCCTGCCAGTGAAAATGATATTGCAGGTCGGCCCACAGCGTAACCACCGTAAAAAAAACAATCGGCAACACAGCCATCCAAAAGCTAAAGCTGTAGGCCAGTAATTGCGTACGCAGCTTATACGATATAAAAAGCTGCCGGATGGCGGGGAACCATATCCAGGGAAGCAGCCACAGCGCCTGTCCGCCAATGCTCCTGAAAAACCAGTCGAAGTGCAATTGAAAATGATGCGTATCCGCGCCCGCCCTGGATCCCTGGAAAATAAAAGATACCCACCCGTTGTTATAATTCCACCACAACACAGGCAGGGCCATAACGACAGTGATCAGGATCGCAATATACGGCCCCGGATGTGTGAGCCAGTGCCGCTGGCTTTTATTGGCAGCTACGAAAACAAACACGCCGGCAAATAAAAATGCGACGTGGTATTTGCTCAGCGTAGCCAAACCCATGCAAAGGCCAACGGCTATCCACAAACCATAGATATTCCGGCCGGTCTTCCGGCCTTCACCGGTCGTTGTAAACATCAGTTCGACGATAAAGTACGTCGCGGCAAGCCAAAAGAAAAGCAGCGGCGCGTCCGGCTGGAACCAGCAGGCAATGGCCACGGTAAAAACCGCGCTCAAATTCATAACCACCGCCGCCCAGTAACCCGCCCGGGCATTGAACAGTTTTTTTGTAACCACGAACAGCAGCCAGGTGGTACCGGCAAATAACAATACCGAGGGGAACCTGATCCCGAAGTTATTTAAACCGAATATTTTTATGCTTAAGCCGCCAAGCCAGAAGAACAACGGCGGCTGGTCAAAATAGCTCAGGTTAAGATGCATCGCCCCCCTGAAATAATACGACTCGCCGATGCCCAGCCCCGTATAAGCCGCGAGCAAACACCGAACGGCAAAAGTTATAACGATCAAAATGAGCGTACGGGATGCCGCGTTGGCTTCAGTCAGTTTTTTCATGGAGTAGCAATTGCAAATCTCTTAAAAAAATTTAAAAATATCCTCACGTTGTCATTGCGGGAAGTAAAATCAAACAACAATCTTTACAGCAATGACAGGCTGTTGAATTTTCCCTTTATCATTTACAACCCGAGCCCCCTAACCGATAAAATCCACCATCCTGCATGCAACATATCGTATAAAAGTTATATTTGGTAAACCTTCAATACAAATTTTTTTTATTATGATCCAGCGCAAAGTTATAATCTGGTCCGTTATTGTCGCCCTGGGCGGGTTCCTTTTCGGTTTCGACACCGTCGTTATTTCGGGCGCCGAAAAGGCCATCCAAAAGTATTGGGAGCTTAATGCGCTTCAGCACGGCCTTACCATGTCTATCGCGCTGGTCGGCACGGTTATAGGCGCATTCGTTGGCCGCATACCGGCCGACGCCATCGGCCGTAAAAAATCGCTGCTCATTATCGCCGTCATCTTTTTGATCGGGTCGCTGGGCACGTCGCTATCCACCAACTGGTACCTGTTTATGACACTGCGCTTTATTGGCGGCCTGGGCGTTGGCGCCTCATCCATCATTGCGCCCATCTACATTTCCGAAATTTCGCCCGCAGCTTCCCGCGGCAGGTTAGTGGTACTGTTCCAGTTCAATATCGTATTTGGCATCGTTATCGCCTTCCTCTCTAACCTGCTCATCGTTTATATGATGGGGTCGGATAACCAGCTTGCCTGGCGCTATATGCTCGGCATCATGGCTGTTCCATCCATTTTATTTTTAGCGCTGTTAAAGATCGTGCCCGAAAGCCCGCGCTGGCTGCTGCTCCACGGCGGCCGCGATAAGGAAGCGAAAGACATCCTTCGCATCATCGATCCCAAAGGTTTTGAGCAGGAAATGCAAAATATCGTAAACAGCAATACCGAAGATGCCAAAGAGCCGGGCGGCACCGAGCTGTTCAGCGGACGGTATAGCTTCCCTGTTAAGCTGGCCATATTGATCGCCTTTTTTAACCAGGTTTCGGGCATTAACGCCATCCTTTATTACGCGCCGCGCATTTTCGGCATGACCGGCCTTGGCGATAAAGCATCGCTGGCATCGTCGCTCGGCCTGGGCATCGTGAATTTTACGTTTACCATGATCGCTATCTTTTTTATCGATAAGATAGGCCGCCGCAAGCTCATGTTCATAGGCTCGTTCGGTCTTATCGTCACCTTAAGTTTGGTGGCCTATTCATTCTATACATCCAGCTTCAGCGGCTATTACGTTACCGTTTATTTATCGGCATTTATCGCATTTTTCTCGTTTTCACAGGGCGCGGTTATCTGGGTGTTCATCTCCGAGATATTCCCCAACCAGGTGCGGGCAAAAGGGCAAACCCTGGGCAGCTTTACCCACTGGGTAATGGCCGCCCTTATCACCTTTTCGTTCCCTTATTTTACCGAAAAGCTGGGCGGCGGCAATACCTTTTTGTTTTTTGCCATCATGATGGTTTTCCAGCTGCTGTTCGTGTGGAAAATGATGCCCGAAACCAAGGGAAAATCTCTCGAGCAGATCGAACATACACTGGTGGGGTACTAGTTTGAAAGGTCCGGCCACGCGCGATTCACTTTTCTAAGAGAGTGCACGCGTGTCCTGATTCTAACTTTAGTTGCCCTTATGGCAAACCGGGTTTTCCTTTCGGGGAATAGGAAACAAGCTTATCGATCAGGTACTGGCACTCCTTCCTGAATTTAAGGCAGCAACATTTTATGATCAGGCGGTCGCCTTTATCGGTTACCAATATAGGGCCCTCGTGATGGATGGGGCATTCCAGCGCTTCGATAGCGGTTTTTACGTTGGGGGGAATTGACATTCTTACGAATGATTGACAATGCAAAGTTATTGCCAGCGTGCTTAAACACGCATTAGATTTCCATTAGAATTATCTTCCCCGCCTGGTCGCGCCTGCGATACATTTCTAAACAAAAGATGGTGTAATTGGTTAACAGTTTAAAAAAAACGTTTCGTGAATTTCGAGAAATTTTATAGCCGCGCTTACGACTGGCTGCTCACCTTCGGGCCCCGGTTCCTTATCGGGATGATCGTTTTATTTGTCGGGCTATGGCTCATTAAAATGCTGGCCCGGTGGTCGCACAGCCGGATGGAAAAAAAGGATGTGAACCCAACGGTAAAGCCCTTCCTGCTTAGCCTGCTTACCGTCGCCTTAAGAATATTGCTCGTGATCGCCGTCATGCAGATCCTCGGCTTGCAGCTGACCCTTTTTACTGCCCTGGTGGGCGCTTTTGGTGTGGCGGCCGGTTTGGCGCTTTCAGGCACCCTGCAAAATTTTGCCAGCGGCGTTTTGATCCTGCTGCTTAAGCCATTCGTGGTTCGCGATAATATTATAACCCAGGGCCAGGAGGGTACGGTTACATCGATCCAGATATTTTATACCATCGTAAAAACATACGATAACCAAACGCTCATCATTCCTAACGGCCAGCTATCCAACAATACCATCATTAACATCACCCGCCAGGGAAACCGCCGGCTGGATATCGACTATAAATTCGGCAACGGCATCGATATAAAAAAGGTCAAGTCGGTCATCAACGATGTCATCGACAAATACGAAGATGCGCTCCTTACACCCGAGCGGCGCATCGGCGTTGCCAAGCTGGAACCGGATGGGTATACCATCGCCATCAATGTATGGGTGAAGGCCCATGGTTTCGAAGATAAAAAGATGGCGCTGCAGGAAGCATTGCTCCAGGGCCTTAAAGACGACGGTATTAAAATACAAGGCGTTTAGCAATCAGGAAATTTCACCGTGCAAATCACCGCGTTTACCGATTGCTTTTAGCGGCTAACCAAATTCCCGTTGTTGTTTTTTTTGCTAAAGCTACTTTTACATCAGAAACAAACAAACTGATATAAAATGGAAGCTTATCAAAATACATACACCGGCTTTGCAGGAATGACCATGGAGGAATACAGTTTTATTCACCACGCGTCGGCCGGGCTTACAGACAACCAGATGCAAACCTTTATGCTGGTGTATAACAACCGCCGTAAAAATCCAAACGACATCCTGTTAGCCACGCTGTTAGGCTTTTTTGGCTTCGCCGGGGTACAGCGGTTTATGACCGGCCAGGTATTTTTAGGCCTGATCTATTTTTTTACCTGCGGTTTCTTCTTTATTGGTACGATAGTTGACTTGTTAACATACAAAGGCATCGCTAACGATCACAACAGGCACCTGGCCTACGAATGCTATCACATAGCCAGGGCCGCTAACTGAACAACGATTGCGAAGATATAGGATATAAAGTCGCCGATTTAATAGCCTATAACACCAGCAACTCCATCATATGTCGGGCACACCCGAAACAAAAATATCCGCCGGCAAACCTGGCGGATATTTTTGTTTATAGGTTAATAAGCTCGCGGATCGGCCTTGCCATTATTTCTTTAAGAAATTCCGAAACCTTTTCTTTCAGGCGTCGTACAAAGATAAAAGAACTGGTTATCGTTTGTTCGAGCTGGTTTTAGTGATAACTTTAAAACGTCTTGCCATGATAATTCACAACAAACTCTTTTTCTTTTTAGGATATATGCTCCTTGCAGTCGGCGTATTTTTCTTTGTATTAATAAAGGAACCGGGTCAATATACATACCTGTCATTGCTTTGCGGCGTGGTGTCTTTAGCTATTGCCTTCAGACAACCCGCTGATTACGAACCGTGAATGTCGCCCGATGATCCTTTGGTTTAATTAGCTTTTTGCTGACCATCATCATTACAAAACATAATTAAACTATTCCATTGAATTGAGCCGATACTTAGTTTTCGGCTTTTAGCTTTCGCCTTTCACCTACTTCCCCAATGATTTCTCCCGTATCGCCTTAAACTCCGACCCGTTTTTCCAGCCGGGAAAGGTGGTTTCATTGGCCAGTTTTAATCCCACCTTATAAAGCAGGTTAGCTACCTGCGCCATGCCGCCCGCATCCATCGCATCTGAATAATTATCCGACTGCTGATGATAATGATGGTCGTTATAGTCCTTTTGCTTTTGTTTTCCCCATGCTTCGCCATGCTGCACGCTGTTTGCCCCGGTATTGATGTCGAGGGCCGGTACGCCAACCTTGGCAAAGTTAAAGTGGTCCGACCGGTAATAACCGCCCGCCCCGGGGTTTTTGTCGCCGGTAACGGTTTTATTGTCCTGCTTCGCAAAGTCCTCTACGTAATTTTCCAGGTCGTTCTGCCCCTTGCCGGTTATCGAAAAATCTTTTGTTTCACCGAAATCGCCCAGGGCATCCATGTTAAGGTCGGCCACTGTTTTGTTAAGCGGGAAAATGGGATGGGAGGCATAATATTCCGAGCCGAGCAGGCCCTGCTCTTCGGCTGTCACGCATAAAAATACGATGGAGCGTTTAGGCCTTTGTTTCAGCGCAGCAAACGCCTTGGCTTCGCCTAAAACAGACGCCACGCCATCAGCGTTATCCACTGCGCCATTATAAATACTGTCGCCCTTGGCATCAGGCTTGCCAATGCCCAGGTGATCCCAGTGAGCGGTGTACAATACATATTCGCCCGGCCTTTCGCTGCCCTTTAAAACACCTATCACATTATGCGAGGTGGCATATTTTAGTTGCGTGTGAATGATCAGGTTGGCATTCATATTCAGCGGTACGGCTTTAAAGTCGCGCTTGCGGGCAATGGCGCGTATATCGCCCGTTATTCCCGCGGCCGCAAATAGCTTTTTAGCGGCACCCTCGGTTATCCAACCCTCGGCCCTGCACCTCGACATGTGCTTGTCCGCCTGCTGCAAGTGTAGCCTCGCGCCAGTGTTGCTGTTCGTCACTACGCTCCATCCATAGCTTGCAGGCTCGGTTTGATGAACGATAAACACCGCTGCCGCGCCCTGCCGGGCAGCTTCTTCATATTTGTAGGTCCACCGACCATAGTAGGTCATGGTATCGCCTTTAAACAATGTCTTATCGCCCGATTTAAAACCCGGGTCGTTAACCAACACGATCACCGTTTTGCCTTTTACATTCAGGTTAGCATAATCATTCCAATGGTACTCAGGCGCTACTATCCCATAACCGGCAAAAACAACCGGCGAATTTTTTAGCTGCACGGTATCTACCTCGCGGCGCGTGGCTGCAACGAAGTCGGTCATAAAATGCAGGTCGACCGGCGCTTTCCCGCCTGTAAACTCCATCACATCCGAAGGGGTGCTCTTTATTTCAACCATCGGTACGTCCTGGAAATAGCTGCCGTTGTTGCCCGGCTCCAGCCCGATTTTCTTAAACTGCCCCGCGATATAAGCCGTTGCTTTCGTTTCGCCTGCCGTAAATGGCTTACGGCCCATTAACGAATCGTTAGCCAGTACGGCGATGTGGCTTTTTATCTCATCGGGTGTGATCGGCTTTTCAGTTTCTTTTTGCTTGCAGCCCGAGAACACGGCAAGCGTTAGCAGGGGTAAAATGATGGTGTTTTTTATGCTCATATAAAGGTCAGTTTTTTCAAATGTACTGAAAAAGGTGTAGCGCCAGGCGCGGGTAAGCGCTGCAATATGTAACAGATTTGATAGATAGCGGAATAGCGGTTGCTAGTGACGGTGTCCAATGTTGCTGGTTGAGGCAGAGAGGATGGTTGCTGTAGCCCGGTGCATATTTTTACTCACCCCGACTTCGCTGCACTTGTCGACCCTCTCTCCGCCTGCGGCGCAAAGAGGGTAGTTTATAAAACGTATTTAATTTTGTCCAAAACCAATTGGATGTTATTTAAGATTTCAGCATTGTCAAACCTTAAAATATTAAGCCCCAGGGCAATGAGTACTTCTTCCCGGTTCTTATCATAATCTTTTTTAAACTGGTGGATTGGCCCATCCGCTTCGATAACAAGTTTTGCCGTATGACAATAAAAATCCGGTATGTAATAAAGACTTCTTCCAAACCGGGATTCAACACAAACCGGATGCTGCCTTAAAAATTTGTGACCAGCCAGTTTCCTGTTCCTCAAATGATCCCACAAAATTTTTTCTGCGGGCGTTTGTAGCCGTCTAAGCTCGCGGCATATTTCAATAATACTTGGCACAAGGAAATATACAATATCTTAAAGATATTTTCCCCAACCCTCTTTACCGTTTACGGTAGAGAGGGTGATCAAGCGGAGCGAAGATCGGGTGAGTCAACTCTGCGCAATGCAAAAACGCAGGCCCGGCCTGTTCCCCAACCCTCTTTACCGCTTGCGGTAGAGAGGGTGATCAATCCGCCGGCTGGCGGAGAAGATCGGGTGAGTCAACTCTGCGCCATACAGGCAGAACGCGTTTTGAAATTATCCCCCAATATTCCCGTAACATTTACGGTTTCGTTCTCGTATACCGCTGAGAAGTAGATTTTTATAGCTGTCTTATAAAATTTTATTCTCCCTTGCTTAATTGATTTAAACTTTTGGTTGTACCTTTTTAATTTGAACTGATCGGTTATGACTTTTACCAAACCTGAACGAATATTACTTGTAGCCCCTAACATTTTTTCGATACAGTTATTAGCAAGCAATAAGCAGATCAAACACATTGATTCTGTCGACCGTGTTTTCCCCGCGATTTTTGAGTTCGCGCCTACCCTGATCGTATTTGATTATGATTACCTGAATAACGATATGGAAAAAATACTGCGCCGTATCCGTACCAACGCTTATTACAATAAAATAAAGATATGCTGCTTTAAAACCGGTCCCGACCGGAAACTGGACAGTTTTTTAAAAGTATTGGGCGTAAACCATGTGATCTATAAAAATGATCTTCAAAATCCGACGAAGACGGTCATCAATAATGTTAAGTCGATATTTACCGCAGCTGTTACCGATTTACTGGTGAGCGCTTCCTATTAAGCCTCGCGAAACATTCAACAAGCTTTCATTATCCTTTCGTAAACAAATCCGCTTTCACGGAGAATTCGCGATTTTCGGCATTCGAAAAATCTTTCCCATGGTGGCTGTCACTGTATTTCTACGCCGCGCCGAAACAGATCTCATTATCAAAATATAACGCCACGTTATTAAAACTTAATCGCGGATTAACTTTTTGTCAAAAACAGACATTTTTAAGGCAACGCTGGTTTTAATTAATAAAATCTCATAATAATTTTTTAGCGTTTCTTATTGATTAATAAGCACTTGACAATATCAATTATACCATTTATATTTAACGTTCCTAATTTTAAGAGCATGATCCGTACACGCTTTAAGAAAGTACTATTGGTTGCACCCGACGTTTTTCCGGATCAGTTATTAACTGATTACAAGAATGTAAAACACGTCGCTGCGATCAGCGGCATCTTTCCGTCATTATTTGAGTTGAACCCTAATGTGATCATTTTCGATTATGATTATATAGGGCAGGATATTGAAAAAATATTGCGCCGGATAAAGATCAATCGCTTTTACGACAAGCTAAAAATATGCTGTTACAAAAGCGCGCCTAATCAAAAAACCGACAGCCTGCTAAAGGCGCTTGGCGTCGACCATGTTTTTTACCAGGATGATATTACCAGGCAAAAAAACAAAACGATCCTCAACAGCATGAGTAATATGTTCGATACATCCATCATGAAATGGGTGGCCAGCGTTTCGCACTAAGCTTAATCTATCCACTCAAACTTTGTATAAGGCACCAGTACATCAGGTACTTTAATCCCTTTTTCCGTTTGGTTATTTTCAAGCAGTGTGGCAACGATGCGCGGCAAGGCCAGGGCGCTGCCATTCAGCGTGTGCGCCAGCTGTGTTTTCCCTTCGGCATTGCGGAACCGCAGCTTGAGTCGGTTGCTTTGAAAGGTTTCGAAATTGGATACGGACGATACCTCCAGCCAGCGCTGCTGCGCCGCGCTCCAGGTTTCCATATCATAGGTTAAAGCCGAGCCAAAACCCATGTCGCCGCCGCATAAGCGAAGCACACGGTAGGGCAGCCCTATCTTTTGTAAAAGCCCTTGCACATGCAGACTCATTTGCTCAAGTATCTCATATGACTTTTCGGGGTGGGCGATCTGTACGATCTCCACCTTGTCAAACTGGTGCAGCCGGTTTAGCCCGCGTACGTGCGCGCCATACGACCCCGCTTCGCGGCGAAAGCACGGCGTATGCCCGCAATTTTTTATGGGCAGTTCATCTGCTCGTAAAATAACATCGCGGTACAGGTTGGTGATGGGTACTTCGGCCGTAGGGATCAGGTATAAATTATCCAAGCCCACAAAATACATCTGGCCTTCTTTATCCGGGAGCTGGCTGGTGCCAAAACCCGACGCTTCATTCACCATAAGCGGTACGCCAACTTCGCTGTATCCGGCCTTTTCGGCCTCGTCGATAAAATAATTGATCAGCGCGCGCTGCAGCTTGGCCCCTTTATTTTTATAAACCGGAAACCCGGCGCCGGTAATTTTAACGCCAAGCTCAAAATCGATCAGGTTGTACTTAGCCGCAAGCTCCCAATGAGGCAGGGCATTTGCCGGCAGCACGGGTTTAGCGCCATTTTCAAGCACAATCTCGTTATCCGCCGGCGTAAGGCCTTTAGGAACGGATTTGTGCGGCAGGTTAGGCAGCAACACCAGTTTTTGGTATAATTCTTCCTCCACTACGGCAAGCTGCTCGCCCAGTTTTTTTATATCTTCCTTCCACGCCCCGGTTTTTGATTTGATGCTTTCCGCCTCATCTTTTTTCCCGCTTCGCATCAGCTCGCCGATCTGTTTTGCTGCCGCGTTAGCTTCCGCCGATAGGTTATCCAGCGTGGTTTGCGTTTGGCGGCGCTTATCGTCAAGGCCGATAACTTCGTCAACCAGTTCCGGCTGTTTGAAGTTTTTTATTGCCAAACGTTCTAAAACCTGTTCCCGGTTATCGCGGATATAATTAACTTGCAGCATTAATTTTATTTTTAGCAAAGATATAATCAGTTGGCGGTTTGCAGGGTGCGGCTTGCAGTTTTTTTGATAGTTAGATTATCGCCACTGAAAATCGCAAACTGCTAACCGAGAACTGCAAACTGATGTCTGGTAAACTCTACTTAGTCCCAACGCCCATAGGCAACCTTGAGGATATCACTCTCAGGGCCATCCGCGTTTTAAAGGAGGCCGACCTGATCCTGGCCGAGGATACACGCACATCGGCGCCGCTGCTTAAACATTTCGATATTCACCAAAAGGTATTTGCCCACCACCAGCATAACGAGCATCAGTCATCGAACGAGATCGTTAAGTTTTTGAAGGAAGGGAAAAATATAGCGCTGATATCCGACGCCGGTACCCCCGCTATTTCCGATCCGGGTTTTTACCTGGTGCGCGAAGCTTTAAAAAACGAGATCCCCGTGGAATGCCTGCCCGGCGCAACAGCCTTTGTGCCGGCGCTGGTCAACTCCGGCTTCCCGACCGACAGGTTTTGTTTCGAGGGTTTTTTACCGTTGAAAAAGGGGCGTCAAACGCGTTACAAAGCTTTAGCAGCCGAGGAGCGCACCATTATACTTTACGAGTCGCCGCACCGTTTATTAAAGACGTTGGATGAAATGGCGGGATTTTTCGGCGGCAACCGGCAAATATCCGTTTCGCGCGAGCTCACAAAAATGTTCGAAGAAACCGTAAGGGGCACCGTTGCCGAAGTAAAAACATATTTCGAAACGCACCCGGTAAAGGGGGAATTTGTAATTTGTGTAAGCCCCCTCTAAATCTCCCCCGGTAGGGGAGACTTTGTTTGTTAGATTTGCTCAATTATGAAGTATATTTCTAAAAATGAAACACTTTTAAATTTTTTATCTGGCGAGAAAAGCATAATAAGTGCAACAATTACACGGTTCGACATTTTTCATTCCCATCATAAACTAAATATCGATGTTTACATCACCTTATTATATTCTAAAGATGATAAAGAACTAAAATTGCAATTTCAAAATGTAAGTAAATACTGCATGTTTTACACCTCTGATCACTACTTTTATTATATCGAGCGATATAAATTTTTCAAGTGTGACAACGGTTTCTACATTAGTTTCGATCCTGTTAACGAAAGCTCTACAATTGAACCTGACGACAATGATTTTATTTTATGCTCGGATGTTAAAGGCTGTTTTTTATAGTGTTAATTTAAAGTCTCCCCTACCGGGGGAGATTAGAGGGGGCTGCTTATGAAAAAAAACATTTTCTTATCCATCCTTTCCGGTTTGCTGCTTTGGATAGCCTGGCCGCCCACGCCCTACTCAACGTTCCTGTTATTTGTTGGGCTGGTGCCGATGCTGGTTGCGGTCGAAAATATCATCCGGTCGGGTTATAACAAAAAAGGGAAGAAAATTTTCGGCACAGTTTTCCTGGGGTTTTTTATCTGGAATACCCTGTCGATCTTTTGGGTGTACAATGCTTTAAAAATGGTGGGCGAAGTAGTGGCTCTCCCCATCTCACTTATACCTTATTCGCTGGCGCCCTTACTAATGGCGACCGCTTTTTGGCTGTATTACCGTTTGAGGCGTGTGACGACCCGCGAATGGAGCTTAGCGGGCCTCGTTTGCTTTTGGATAGCATACGAATACCTGCATCAAAGCTGGCCACTGGCTTTTCCATGGATGACGCTGGGCAACGGTTTTGCCGTGGCGCATCAATGGGTACAATGGTACGAATACACAGGCGTATACGGCGGCACCGTTTGGATATGGGGATTAAATATTCTCGCGTTCCTCGTCTATATCAACTTAAAAAATGCCTCAGCGAAACAGTTACGCCTGAAGCTATCCATTGCGTTTTTAGTTTTATTGGCGGCGCCCCTGGCCTTTTCGCTTTACACGTATCATAGTTATACCGAGCAGCCCGATCCGTCGGATATCGTGGTGGTGCAGCCCAATATCGATCCGTATGCCAAAGAAACGTCAATGCCGGCTGCCACGCAGTTTCAGATACTAACCCATCTTTCCGATTCGCTGGGCCAGCCGAATACCGAGTTTTTCCTGTGGCCGGAAACCGCTATTCCCGACCCGGTAAATGAGGACAGAATCCTCACCAACAATTATTTTTTGAAGGCGGAGCGTTTTTTAAACAGATACAAAAATGGCAACCTGGTTACCGGCGCCGAAACGTTTAAGATATACAATAACAGGGCAACGCCGACGGCCAGCCCTTACGACCGGCAAGGTCACCAGTTTTATGATCCGTTTAATTCGGCCTTGAATATCGAAAACTCGCCACGGATTCAATTTTATCATAAATCAAAGCTGGTGCCAGGCGCCGAGTCGCTGCCATTCGGCGAAACGCTGGCTTTTTTAAAACCGGTTTTTGAGCACCTGGGAGGTGCTGTTGGAGGCTATGGAACACAACGCGAATCCACTGTTTTTTATTCGCAAAGCGGTATTGGCGTCGATCCTGTTATTTGTTTCGAATCGATTTGGGGCGGCTATGTAGCCAGCTCGGTAAAAAAAGGCGCCCAATTTATCGCGATTATCACCAACGATGGCTGGTGGGAGAATACCCCGGGTAAAGATCAGCACCTGGATTACGCCAAGCTGCGTGCCATTGAAAACCGCCGGTGGGTTTGCCGCTCGGCCAATACCGGCATATCGGCATTCATCAACGAGCGCGGCGATGTGGTGCAGCATACCAAATGGTGGGTGCGCACCGCTTTGAAACAGGATATCAACTTAAATTCAGACCTTACGTTTTACACCCTGCACGGTGATTATATTGCGATATTGGGAAGTGCGCTGGCGATTTTGGGAATGCTGTTTATTCTTCTAAAAACAATCAGGATCACATTCCGTGCTCCCCACTCCTAATAATCCGAAATGGCGAGTCTGCGGCATGCAAAATTCGAAATTGAAAATCCGACATCCGAAATTTATCATCCTCTTTTCAAAATAAATTTTAACAGGTCGTGTATCGGCTGTTGTATCACCTTGCCCAGGTGTACGCCGTTTTCCTGGCAAACGGCCTTAAGCTCATCGGTAAACACGTAAGCTATCGAACCTACAAAATGACATTTGCAGCCATGATATTCAGGGTATGATTTAACGTTTGTGTTGATAAATTCAAGCAGGCCCTTGCGCAGCAGGTTTTGTGCGTAAGCGGATGACCTGACCTCGCTTAAAAATTTACTGAACGACGCCAGGTACGAGTTGGCATTGGATGATTGATAAACATTTTTTATAACCGTCCTTTTATCCAGGTGATAGGCATCTTCAAATTTCTCGTGTATATCTTTTGGCATACTGCCATATAAAAAATCGGTTACCAGCGCTTTCCCAAACCACGTGCCGCCGCCTTCGTCGCCCAAAACGAAACCCAGCCCATGCTGCCCGTCGTGGATGTCCTCGCCGTCAAAAAACGAGATATTTGAGCCGGTGCCCAACACGCAGCACAACCCCTTTTGGTGCCCGCAGGTTGCATAGGCCGATCCTAACAGATCGCTGTCGACACTCACATACGATCTCTCGAACAGATAGCTTAGCGCGTTCGAAACAATTTCGTGCCTGTCGGGGCTTGAGCAGCCTGCGCCAAAAAAATATATTTCGTCAATATCTGCCGCGAAGGCGACCAGGTCGGGTACCTGGTCCTGGAGTATTTTTATAATTTCTTTTTCCGTCAGAAAATAAGGGTTCAGGCCTGCTGTCCGGAATTGCTGTTCTTTTTGTGGTGAAATGGAAAGCAGCCAGTCGGTTTTTGATGATCCGCTATCGGCAACTAAGATCATTGACAAAGTTCTTCGATTGCTTTTTGGGTAAGGGGCTTATGAATAAACCGGGTGATATATTTATTGTCCAGCGATTTCCGGATATCAAGCGGGTCAAGCGATGACGACAGCATAAATATTTTGATATTTTTTTTATCAATATTCAGCTTATCGTACGCCTCTAAAAATTCAAAACCGCTCATTAGCGGCATGCGAATATCTAAAAATATAACGTCGGGTGTAACTGTACCGTTCCTGAGCGACTCGATGGCCTCCGTCGCGGAGCGCACAACGATAATGGTTTCGGCAAAGTTGCTTACCTCTAAAATTTTCCGCGTGACAAAATTATCTATATAATTGTCGTCGATCAGCAAACAGGTTTTAAAGCAAATAGACATTTACCTCAAAAATAGCCTTTTAAACTAATTTTTAAAACATACTTATTGTTTTTATTCCACATAATGGGCTGATATGTTAACAACTCGTTAAAACAACCCGTAACCAGTGTGTATATGTTAATTATTAATTACTAACCTCATTAATTATAGTTACCGACCCTATCCACCGGTCAGAATTAAATTATTTTATAAATTGCCGCATGAACAAACTTTCCATAACAGGCTTTATATCGCTAATATTATTTTTTATGACTATAAATACCGGCAATGCAGCGGGCGCTGTAAAAATATCATATGTGGTAACTTTTCCCGAGGCGCAGGCGCATTATGCCGATGTAGAGATGGATATCGAAGGCCTGGCTCAAAATAACCTGAACCTTAAAATGCCGGTTTGGACACCCGGTTCATACCTGGTAAGGGAATACGCAAAAAGTGTCGAGTCGTTCAGCGCATCATCCGGCGATCAGCCGCTTAGCGCGACCAAGATCACTAAAAATTGCTGGCGCGTGCAAACCGGCGGGGCTGCATCCATAAAAGTAAAGTATAAAGTTTATTGTTTCGAAATATCCGTCCGCACCAGCTTTGTCGATGCCGCCCACGGTTTTCTTTCACCGGCAGGAATTTTCATGTACCCTGATAAAATGCTCCACGAACCCTCAACTATTAAGATCGTACCATACAAAAGTTGGGATAAAGTATCAACCAGTTTGGGCGACGTTAATGGCGACACCTTTACGCGATTTGCACACAATTACGACATTTTATACGATTCGCCTATCGAAGTGGGAAACCAGGATATTTTCGGTTTTGACGCCGCAGGCGTAAAGTATGAAGTAGCCATGTGCGGCGGCGGCAATTACGATAAGGAGCGGCTTAAAAAAGACATGGCCAAAATAGTGGAGCAGGAAACCGCCATTTTTGGGGAGAACCCCAATAAATATTACGTTTTTATCGTGCACAACTATGCCCGGGGCGGCGGCGGCCTGGAGCACTTAAGCTCCACGGTATTAGGCGCCTCACGCGACAATTACGCGAACGACCAGGGTTATCACGGTTTTTTAAGCCTTGTGGCGCACGAACATTTCCACCTCTGGAATGTGAAGCGGCTCCGGCCGGTTGCCCTCGGCCCGTTCGACTACGACCATGAAAATTACACCACGGATCTTTGGATAGCCGAAGGCTTTACGGCTTACTACCAGAATTTGATCCTAAGGCATGCCAATCTTTCCACGCCACAAAATTATCTGAATGCGATGGCGGGAACGATAAATGTTGTCGAAAATCAACCCGGCGCCAAGGTACAGCCATTGTCCGAAGCCAGCTTTGATGCGTGGATAAAATCATACAGACCAAACGAAAATTCTGTTAACAGCGGGATCTCGTATTACGATAAGGGTGCGCTTGTGGCCGTGCTGCTCGACCTTGAAATAATTAACGATACCAAAGGCAGGTATTCGTTAAACGATGTGATGAAATACATGTACGATACGTATTACAAAGAAAAAAAACGCGGGTACACTGACACTGAATTTAAACAGGGTCTTGAAAAATTTGCCGGCAGGAACCTGGATGATTTTTACAAAAATTATATTGATGGTTTAACGGCGCCCGATTATGATAAATATCTTGGCTATGCGGGTTATAAATTATCAAACGAATTGGCTGCGGCCGACGAGCCTACACTGGGCGTAAGCATTATAAATAATAACGGGAAGAAAATTGTTACGGCGGTGCTGCGCGGCAGCGCGGGGTGGATAGATGGCATTAATGTTAACGACGAACTTACCGCCATGGATGGTGTGCCCTTAACAGATATTGCCTCGATGCTGAACGGTAAAAAAACCGGCGATAAAATCCAGGTGAGTGTAGTGCGGGACGGCTTGCCCATTACGCTACCGGTAACCCTGCTTAAAAACAACCGCGTAAAATATATGATCGAAGAATCGCCTGCACCAACGGCAGAGCAACTCGTGGTAAGAAAAAAATGGCTAAAACTATAATTAAAAGATAATTAATATCTTAAAACATTAATTAATTAACTGTGGCATGATATTTAGGCGTTTTAGTATCATTAACTAAAACATATATATCATGAATTCACTATTGTATATAATCGCCGTTATTCTCGTCATAGGATGGGCTTTCGGTTTCTTTCTTGCTTCGGCAGGTGGTTTGATCCATATTTTGTTGGTCATCGCGGTCATAGCGTTCATACTTGGCTTATTGCGCCGCCCGACAGCAGTTTAAATAAAAAGGGGCCCGGTTAAAAAACCGGGCCCCTTTTTTATGTATCAGCTATTCAATTATTCTTTTTCGTTTCGGCCCGAACTGTTGATGCCGCTTTCAGCGATCTGCGTAAGCAGGCTATCGGCACTTTTCTCTTCGTTCAAAGTGGCTTCCAGCAAGTCGGCAGCCTCGGTATACCCCAACACATTGGCCAGCGTCCTTAAGGTGCCATACGAGGCGATTTCGTAGTGCTCAATTTTCTGAGCGGCAGAAATAATGCCCGCGTCGCGGGTAAAAGTTCCCTCTTCGGTTTCAGAAACGATCTCGTCACCTTCCTTAATCAATCCCGCCATCGCTTCACATTTTTTTGCTGCAGCTTTTTCGTCAATTGAGTCAAAAACACTTTCCAGGCGGCTTACATGGTTTTCGGTTTCCTCAAGGTGCTCCTCTATCGCGGAACGCAGTTCCCCGGAGGTTGCTGCCTTTGCCATCTTTGGCAAAGCCTTAACCAAGTGCTGCTCGGCCCAATAAATGTCCTTTAATTCATCGATAAATAATTCATTCAATGCAGATTCTTCCACATTGCCCGTCTGTTCTGATCTTTTTACTTTGGTTTGCATAGTTAAATGATTTTAATCGTTTCAGAAAAACGGCACATTAATCATACCATTTTTAATTACTAATTTATTTTTTACCAAACTAAGAAAAGCCAGGATTGGGTATCTGTATCTGGCAGAGCGCATTGCGGGCCTGCTGGAAATTTAAAGTTGGTTTTAAGCCCCCTTTTTGGCGTTCAGGCTTTGCATCAACTGTTCATATAAGTCGTCGCCTGTGGCTCTTTGCGGCTTCAGTTTTTTAACGGTCGCGCGTTTGCCCTGTGCTTTTGCTTTGATGATCTTCAAAAGCTCGTCACTATATTCGTCCTTAAACTTCGAGACATCAAAATGCTCGGCGTATTGATTGATAAGGGCAAGGCCCATATCCAGCTCTTTTTTACTTACCTCGGTGTCCGGCACTTTCAGGTCTTCGGTGCTGCGGATTTGCTGCGCAAAGCGGATGCGGGTAACCACCAGCACATTGTCTACCGGGTGAATAATGCAAAGGCTCTCGGTACTGCGCAATACGAACCGCGCCACGCCAACCTTTTTCGATTTAATAAGCGCCTGCACTAAAAGCGCATAGGCTTTGTTGCTTTTGGTATCGGGTTCGGTATAGTAGGATGTTTCATAATACATGGGGTTAACATCGGCTACATCAACAAAACTTTCTATCTCGATAACACGGGTTTTTTCGGGGGCCGCATCGGCAAAATCGCTGTCGTCGACTACCACATACTCGTCGTTAAGCTTGTACCCTTTTACAATTTTATCATAAGGAACCTCTTTATGCGTGTGCTCATTAACCCGCTGGTAACGTATGCGCGAATGGTCGCGGCTATCCAGCATGTCAAAATCGAGCGCACTGGTTTGCACCGCCGAATATAATTTAACAGGTATGCTCACCAGCCCAAAGCCGAGCGAGCCTTTCCAAATAGATCTCATAACGATTGCGTTAGTTATTAGTATTAAGGATAACGGGCGAAGATGGAAACGGTTTTTCAGCATTTGGTTTTAAACTGACAAACAGCGCGGATTTTATTACAGAATGTTGTACATTGCCTGTATGTCGTTGAGCAGAAACCGGAAAATATTTGGATTGATTTGCATTATTTTATTTGCCCTGGCCTGTAAAAAGGCTTTCACGCCTGCGCTTTCGGCATCCGATAACGGCAGCTACCTGGTAATAGAAGGAACGATCAGCGGTGCGGCCGATTCAACGATTATCAAACTTAGCCGGACGAAGAAAATTGATACGCTTAAAACAATTATACCAGAATTAAATGCAACGATAGTCGTTGAGAGCGACGCCAATACCACCTACCCGCTAAGCGCAACAGCTACCGCTGGCGCATACGCCTGCGCGCCTATAACGCTGGACCCGGCGCACAAATACCGCCTGAGAATTAAAACTGCCGATAGTAAAGAATATCTTTCAGACTTTGTAGCTGTAAAAAACGCCCCACCGATAGACAGTGTTGGATTTATAGCCAAAAGCACGGGCGTACAGATTTATGCAAATACGCATGATGCTACAAATGCAACAAAATATTACAGGTGGGATTTTACTGAAGACTGGCAATTCCATTCTAAATATGTGTCGGGATATTACAGCAACGGCAGCAAGCTGCTTGCACGCACTCCTGCACAACAGGTTTATAACTGCTTTGGAAACGATAATTCCGGTAATGTCATTATCGCTTCTACAACGAAGCTGACCAACGATATAATTTACCAGGCGCCATTAACGCTTATACCTGCAAATTCAGAGAAAATTGAAACAAAGTACACCATCCTGGTTAAACAGTATGCATTAACAAGCGATGCTTATAGCTTTTGGGACAACCTGCAAAAAAACACCGAAAAATTGGGAAGCATATTTGACGTCCTGCCATCGCAGACGCCGACCAACTTTCATTGCCTTACCAATCCCAACGAACTGGTAATAGGTTATTTGAGCGTGGGCAACGCATCAAATAAGCGTATATTTATCACAGCCGGGCAGCTGTTATCAACTTATAGTCCTTTATATCCATGTGTATGTAAGCTGGATACGGCCTTTGACAACCCGGATCCCAAAATACCAACACAAAAACAAACCGGCATCCTGGCGCCGGCCAGTTCACCTTATGTCCCGGTTACGGGGTTGTTCATACCGCCCGATAACCCATTCGGAGGGCCCAATGCTTACACATTTTCTACCATACTTTGCGTGGATTGCACGGTTAGGGGAAGCAGAATAGCACCGCCATACTGGAAATAACAAAGTACCACTTCATTTAAGTAAATTAGAGCTTGCTTAGCCGCGAGATAACCAACGGTAATATCCCATGAAAAAAAGGTGGCCATTATTCATTATTATTTTATGGGCTCTTGGCTGTAAAAAGCCTTTTTCACCCCCTGCCTCCATATCGGCCGACGGTAAATATCTTGTTGTTGAAGGCGTGATCAACGGAAATAACGACTCCACTTTCATTAAGCTCAGCCGCACGAAAAAAGTTGATACGCTCCGCACGGTGTACCCGGAAAACGGCGCGTACGTAACCGTTGAAAGCGATGCGAATAACATTTATCCTTTAAGTGCAACTATCGCCGGTACCTATGCCTGCCCACCGTTAAACCTGGACATTGCGCATAAATACCGCCTCAGGATCAAAACCGCTGATAATAAAGAATATGTTTCTGGCTTCGTGCCGGTAAAGCATGCGCCGCCAATCGATAGCCTCGGCTTTATCGCTCAAAATAGCGGAGTGCAGATCTATGTGGATGCCCACGATGATGCCAATGCGACACATTATTACCGTTGGGACTACCGGGAGGATTGGCAGTTCCACTCGAAATATATATCGACTTATTTAGGCTACAACCAGCCACGACCGGTAGATCAGCAAATTCATGATTGCTTTACAGGAGACGAATCGATCGATGTAAATATTGCTTCAACTACCAAGCTTGCCAGCGATATCATATACCAGGGGCCTATCATATTTATACCGGCCAATTCAGAAAAAATAGAAACGAAATACAGCATTTTGGTGAAGCAGTATGCGTTAACCAATGATGCCTATGCCTTTTGGCAAAACTTACAGAACAACACCGAAAAGCTGGGCAGTATATTTGATGTGCTGCCGTCGCAGGCACAAACCAACTTTCATTGCGTCACTGACCCTGCCGAACTGGTGATTGGATATTTAAGCGTGGGAAATGTTTCAACCAAACGCATATACATTACCTCCGCTCAGCTATTACCGACGTATAGCCCCCAATACCCCTGTTATTGCGAACTGGATACCCTATTTGTTTCGCCTAACCCTAAAATACCCCAGGAATTAGCATGGACCGAACAGTATAACCGGTCCCCGTCCTCTTACAAGCTCGTGCAGGCGTTTTTCCCTACCCCCGACCTTGGCTTTCCCGACAAGTACACCTTTTACACTAACCTGTGTGTTGATTGCACAGTACGCGGCACTGTAAAGGCGCCGTCTTTTTGGAAATAATTTATTTTTTTATCTCGAAGGTAAAAGTTTTACTGCCCGGCTCCCCTGTGGCTGAAAGCCCTTCGATAACGCCAATGTACCGTCCCGGTTTATCGCCGGTATAAAATACGAAGGTGTTTTTGCCATCGGCAGGCGTATAAGCCGAGGGATCCCAGTATAACGCCGTCCGGAAATCGGGCATGGAACCGGAGATCTGCGCATCGGTATCGTACACGGGCGAATAGAACTTACGCTCCTGCTGCAGCCCTTCATAGTCGACAACCAATGCATGCGGATCGATCTCATAAGTGCTCCCGTCTCCTTTGTAAGTGGTGAAACTCATTATCCCGTTAAAAAATCCCGGGCCGTAACGATAGTTGGTGGATACCACATCAAGCCTCCTTACCTTCAAGGGGTCGAATCTAAATATCTTGTCGGCGCCAAAAACAGGCACGCCGTCTAATAAAATTAAGGGGTCGCCCAAATCCTGGTCGCCATTGTACATCCGGATATTGAATTTTCCCTGCCGTTTGCCTACACCGATAGAAGTAACGTATTCGCGCAATACTTCCTCGATGGTGGTAAAACGGGTGTAGTTATCGAGCAAATAGGTTTTAGTGGGGAAACCGTAAAAAGGGATGCTGTCGATGTCCGGGTTATAAAACTGTTTAAGATGGTTAGCTGCAAAAATATTCTGCACTTGCATATCGAGGCTGTTATCGATCAGCGCATTTTTCAAGCCCTCGTTAAGTGTTAAAGCTGATACGGCTGTTGCGCCGGGCTCACTGAACGGGCTGGTGACTTCTATCCTGTACGTGCTGTCCAGCAGACGATTGGTTTGTATCACAATTTCGCGTAAATCATAAAATTTCCGGGTATTGAATAGAAGTTGCCCCGCCGAGTCGCTCCTGGCTATATACAGGTCGTTTGTCGTTCCGGGTATGGTAAGATATGCCGTTATATTTTTGGCCGGTGTGTTATTTATGGTATTGGTGATGCGGGCCGCTATGATCGGGCCGGTATATTCGGGCAAAAATTTGAAATGCGGCTTGTTACCGGCTAATATCGTTTTCCAGTCGAATTGCGTCCACCCTTGCGAGAGCATTAAATTATCCAATGCAAGGTCAGATTCGGGACTGCTGTTTTCGAGGTAATAATCAGGCGATTCAATAGCGCCTTTCAGGTCCGAGCGAAGCCATAGGTAACCGCCGATATGATCAGCCGCGTCATTTTGTAATTCGTCCGCGCGGAAGACGGATATCGACAAATCGGCTGCAACACCCGTATTATCGCTGCTTCGCGACGAAACCGTCAAGCTTACTTTTTTGCGCTTGTTGTATAAAGCCTGGTCGGTACTGGCATCAATAAGCAAGTTTTTGGCCGGGCGTTTAAAAATCAGCCGTTCACATACCGGGCGCTGACGCTCGTCAAAAAGCGTAATATGGCTAACGCCGCCGGTGAGCTTACTGTTATCGATCATAAAACGGGCGGCGCCGTTAACTAATTTTGAACCTGCAGCAAACTGCGTGGCGTGTTTGCCATATGCCACCAGGTAGACAGTTGAAGAGAGCGTGCTATCGGTATTCCTGACCTCAATATTCCAGCTTTGGGCCGAATTGGCCGCGCGCATCACATAGCCCGACTGTTCCGTCTCAGGCATATCCTTAACAACGGTTATGTTGCCGGCCTTTATTACAGCTTTATAGGTTCTACCTACCAACGGCTTCAGGATAAAGCTGCCAATGCCGAATTTTAACGACCGGAAACGCGCCACGGTATCATTGTGCTGATCAAGCACCGCGCCCATACAGGCAGGCCCTTTTCCATCAGCCCCTGTCACTTTAAAGGCTATCCTGTTATCCAGGTTTCTTACCAGGTGCCCGCCCTCGGGGAAAAATTGTACATCGTATAACGGTGTTGTTTGTTTGGCTGATAAAGCAGGCGTTTTAAGCGGATTGATAATGGTGACTTCGCTTTCAAAAAAATGCCCGGCTCCAAAGTTCTTCATCCAGTTGGTGTACGCTCTTAGCTGGTAATTGCCGGTATTTAACGAAAAAGGAATATATAACGACCCATTACCCATTCCGGCCTTCAAGGCTATTTTGGTTTGCATTACGGGAACATGATTATTATCCAATAACTCAACGTAGGCAACGTTACTTACGTCAAGCAGCTTATTTGTGCCGCCGTCCGCATTATAAATTTTAAACCAAAGGATATCGCCGGTTACATAAGTGTTCTTATTAATGTGCACATATAATTTTTCGCGCAAAGCGTTTCTTTCATAGTCGGCCAGTTTGTTGTTCAAATCGAGCAAAGCCTGGCTCCGGCTTTTTAACGGCATAAAAAAAGCCAGGCAAAATATCACACCGCCTAAAGTACCTGCCCATTTATATATGTTTTTCGCCGCCATTAAAATCGAATATTATAGTTAACAAATGGTATAGGGTTGGCAAAAATGGATAGCTTGTAACCCTGTATCCCGCCGCCCTGTTCGGTAAAATAAGTCGAATAAGCATTATTCCTGCCGGTCAGGTTATATACGCCAAATGTCCAGGAGCTATGAAACCGCTGGTGCACCTTGTGGTTGCCGTCCAGATTCAGTGACAGGTCGGTCCTGAAATAGTCGGGTATGCGGTATTGGTTCCTGTTGGAGTAAAGCACTCGTTCGGAGCCGGCATAAAAATATTCGCCAATAGGGTAGGTGATGGGCCTGCCGGTGCTATAAACCGTATTAACAGAAAAGCTGTAACGATGTGTAAAGCGATAGTTTCCCACCAAGTTAAAGCTATGGGGCTTATCATAGTTGGCCGGGTAATATGCCCCGTTGTTAATGGCGGGCACGCCGCCATTCGGGTCATCCTGGTGTAAAAGCACGCGCGAATACGTATAGCTCATCCAGCCGTTAAGCTGCCCCGTGGCTTTCTTTACCAGGAATTCTATTCCGTAGGCTTTTCCGGCGGTGGCTACCACATCCGTTTCGATATGCTTGTTTAAAACCAGCGTGGCGCCGCTGCGGTAATCCAGGTAATTGTAAAGATGCTTATAATAACCCTCAACCGATGTTTCGATGGTATTATTGCTAAAGTTTTTATAAAACCCTAACGAAACCTGGTCGCCAAACTGCGGTTTAATATTGGGATCGCTCAATTTCCATATGTCGGTTGGCGAAATAGCGGTGGTATTCGATAACAAATGGATATACTGTCTTAAGGTATTATAGCTGGCTTTAATCGAAAAATCGCTGGCTACCAGGTATCGGATCGAGGCGCGTATTTCGGGGCCATGATAAGTATTGATAACAGCGCCGCTGCCATACCGGGTACTGTCCATTAAGCTATTCACTGTCCGGGGTAACCCCGGCGCATAGTGATTGATAGTTTGCGGACCAAGGTAATTGTATAACGAATAACGCACCCCAAAACTCACCGACAGGGCCTGGGTGATGTCATATTTATCCCCTGCATAAAGCGCGCTTTCAAGCGCTTGCTCCCGTGGTACAATAACCGGCGCAACTACCGATGCGGCGCCAAAAGGCTGGTTGCTGCCCGGGTCGATGGTATATTTAATTGTGCTTAAACCGAACGACAAGGTATGTTTTGCGCTTAAATAATAGCTGAAATCCGTTTTAAAATTAAGCTGGCTGATGTCGAAATTAAACTTATAGGCATTAACCTTATTTGCGGTGCTTGATGTGGTGTATTGATAATAATCATAACCGCCGGTTACCACGCTAAAGAATTTGTTATTGAAATTATGCTTCCAGCGCAGCGACGCGTTCCTGTTGCCATAACTGTAAGCGGTATCACTGTTCAATTTAAATCCGTCGTTACTAAAGTACGTCGACAAAAAAAGTGTGTTCTTATCGTTGATATGGTGGCTTATATTAAAATTCAGATCGTAAAACGAGGCGCTGCTATGTTTATACGATTGCGGTAACGATTTAAGCAGCCAGTCGGCATAGGTGGTGCGCCCGCCAAAAATAAACGACGTCCGGTTCGAGTCGATAGGCCCTTCGATATTAAAGCGGCTGGTTATTAAACCGATGCCGGCCGAGCCGGTAAATTTCTTTTTGTTCCCTTCGCGTTCCGTAATGTCCAAAACAGATGATAACCTGCCGCCGTATTTTTCGGGTATGCTGCTTTTGTATAGCTCCACATCCTGCACGATATCCGGATCAAAGGCCGAGAAAAAACCGAAAAAGTGAGAGGGGTTATATATTGTAGAGCCATTGAGCAGGATAAGGTTCTGATCTGCCGAGCCGCCCCTCACGTTAAACCCGGTACTTGATTCGCCAACGGTTTGCACGCCGGGCAAGGTTAGCACCACACGCAAAATGTCGGCCTCGCCAAATACGGTGGGTATTTGTTTAATGCTTTTAATATCAATTTTTGCAACACCCATTTCAACACTGCGTACATTGGCTACTTTTTCGGCCGACACTTTTACCTCTTTTAACGAGATCACCTGCTCCTGCATTTGAATGTTCAATGCGCCGCTGGCATAAAGCTCCAGCTGCCGCCGGGTATCCCTCATGCCAGCGGCTTTGATGATCAGCGTACGCCGCCCCCGTGGTAAATTGATGGAATAATAGCCAAACTGGTCTGTCCCGGCGCCGGTTTTGCTTACAGGCTCATAAATGCTCGCGCCTATTATGGGTTCGCCCGAGTTTATGTTTCGTATGTACCCGGCAAGCGTAACGTTCCCTTTAGTCAGGTTATTACGAGCCCCTATTTCGTAAACCTTATTCTCAGAGGTTGCCGCAACAGTTTTCTTTTGTTCCGTGTTTGCGTAATCCGGCACTGTCACCTGCTGATTTTCCTGCCCTGGCTTATTGTCGAAAAAACCTGCCGTCAGTTCGGTCACTATCCGGCTGTTTTTCGTGAGGATCACCTCGTCCTGGCCGGTTATTACATAATGATATGGCGAGTTCTCAAACATTTTGTCGAGCACTGCGGTAAAAGGTTTCTGGCTTAGGCTAAGTGTTACCCTCAGGCTATCAAATTGAACCGGGTCATAATAAAAAGTAAAACCTGTTTTCGACTTAAGGTCGGTTATGATTTGAGAAATACCGGCCTGCTTAAAATCGACGTCAATCAGGCGCGAAGGATTTTGCGCATAAGCAAACGACAAGCTGCAAACGATATAAAATGCCAGGGTTGCTTTTTTCATATCAATTCGTTAGCTGGTCGTAATACCGGGTTAACATGACGATCGATCCCTCCCTATCACTGCGATACCTGATCTTATTATCGTTGAGATACTGTTTCAGCTGTTTTTTTTTATCGCTAAAAATATCCAGCACCGAACCTTTGCTGCTTACTTCATAATAATTGTCCCCCTTTTTTATATAAATAGCATCCTTATTTTCATAGGTTACCTCCACACCCTGTTGGGTTACATTGTTTTGAACCGTCCTTACCCTTTTAACCAACACCTGCGATTTGGAATTGTACAGGCGGTCGTAGTACCCCGGGCTTAATTTGCCTGCGGTGACCTGGGTAAGATTAATAAAATGATGGTTCAACAAGTAGATATCTGATAATTTATCGGCGCGCAGCACATATAAGCTATCGTGCATCGCCGCTACCATAACATCGTTGTACAGATCATATAATACCGGGACATCCTTGTACCACGTGCCGTTATAGCGGATCATGGATGGTGTGCAATGGTTTTTCCCCTCGAAATACGGTGAACCTTTATATGCAACCGGGTACAGCTTGTACTCCGCGCCATTATAAAACTCCAGCTGGTCGGCCATAACGGCGTTATATGCATCCACAGCCTCGTTCTTAAGGGCGCTGTCACGCAATGCATTTTGCCCATGCACACTTTGCGCAATACAGAAAAATATAACGAAGATTAGCCACGCAGGTTTAGCGCACATATAAAGGGTTCAGAACGAAAAATGAAATATAGGCTAAAAATTCCGCAATAAAAAAACAACCGGTTTCCAGGTTGTTTTTCATTTTCTTCGGATAGATTTTTAAACGTAAGAAGCTTCAAAAAAACTTCCTGAATCTGTCTTCAGAAAATCAACGATCTACGTATTTCTTCGCTATCTCGGGGTATACTATATTCATGTAATCGTTCGCTTTCCCGCTGCGGTCAAAAATGCCTTCCCACGAATTAAGCGGTTCCCATATAAAGCTGCCTACCGCTTTGCCGTTCGGCACGTTGAAGGCTATATCGTTCACCTCGCGCTTTAGCTGGGAGTATTCTGCTACCATAACCTGCTGAGGATAACGCTGGGCCAGGTCGGCCATGTTATTTTTCAGGTCGGTGAGCGTACCATGCCATTTTGGATAATAAGATAAGCCGATCACGTCGAAAGGTACGTTGCGTTTTTTCATATTATCGAGGAAAAACCTGGCTTCCGCATTTTGCCCGCCCAGGGCGATATGCAGCATAACAGCTGTTTTGGGGCTTACCGCCTTAACTGCCTTTACACCCTGGTAGATCAATTGGGCAAGGCTGTCAAGGTTATTGATCGCGCCCTCGGGCCAAACCATGCCGTGGTTGATCTCGTTGCCCACCTGCACCATATCGGGCGCGGTACCCTGGTCTTTTAGCTGCTGCATCACATCCCTGGTATAATCGAACAGCGATTTTTTTAACGCTGTAAAATCTTCACCAACCCAGGCTGCGGGCTTATTTTGCTGCTGCGGATCGGCCCAATAATCGCTGTAATGAAAATCGAGCAAAAATTTCATCCCGGCTGCTTTTATGCGCTTCGCCATTTGTTTGGTGTGTTCCAGGTCGCAAAAGCCCTGTTTCGGCGAATAACCTTTTGGATTGGCCGGCTGGTTAAATATCCGCAGGCGGATATAATTAAAACCGTGGGCCTTCATGATCTCCATGGCATCGCCCGGTACGCCGTTGTCCGAAAACTTCAATCCCCGGGCCTCGATCTGAGGCAGGAAGGAAATATCGGCGCCTAAAATTTTATCGTTAACGCGGTGCGGAATATACTTATCGCGCGTAACTAAGTGCGCAACGCCGGGCTGCACGGTATGAATCTCTGTAGAGCCTGGCCACAAAGAGTCGGCAGTAGCCTTGAAGTTTATTCTGCCCATTGTGCGGCCGGTCCTCAAAGTAACGTCGCAGTTGCCGGTAAAACTAACCTGCCAGGTGCTGTCGGTGCGCAACAAGGTTTTAAAGCCGGCAGAATTGCTTATGCCCATGATCGTTGCATCCCCCTTGACGTGAAACGTCACCGGCAATTTGGCGCCGGCCACTTCATCGCCGCGGCTGTCAATGATCTTTAGGCTGATCAGCGTTTCGTCCTTGCCATTGGCGATCATGGTCGTTTTGTATGGCGTTACCTGTATTTCCGATGGTACGCCCGCCGGTTTGGGCGCTCTCGGGCGCTGTGCGCGAACGGCGGTTGCGCAAAATATTGTGACAACAAATAAAGCGCTGATGCGCAGAATACCCGGGGCTTTAAAGTTTTTTAACATACTCATCTCAATTGGCAGGTTAAAGATAAAGGTAAAAATGTATGACTGACAATTATTTTAATAATAGGCCGACTTTATAACTGATTTTTTACACAGCAAAAGACTTACGAAGTTTCCAAAACTTCGTAAGTCTGAATTTCAAGTTTAAAGTATCAACTCAACCAGGCCACTTTCTGCTCCGAAACATGCTCCTGTCCGATAATGTCGTGGTACAGTTCCGGCCTGCGCGCCTGCATGTAGCGGTAGCCACCTGCCTTAGTTAGCTTTTCGGATGTAATGGTGGCAACAGCAATATCGTTATCCAGCTTGCGGCACTCGGCAATAATATCCCCGTAAGGATCAAGGATCATGGAGCAGCCGTTTTTCAGCTGGTCGTCGTCCATGCCGATGGGGTTTGAAAAAACGGCGTATATGGCATTATCATAAGCGCGGGCAGGCAGCCATTTCATTAGCCATTCGCGCCCTTTGAGGCCGTCAAATTCCTTGCGCAGCGAGGTTGGGTCGGCTTCGCGGTTATACCACAATTCCGGGTCGACAAATCCCGCTCCCGGTCGGGTTGACGGTGTGCACATGGTAACGTGCGGCATAAAAATAATATCGGCGCCAAGCAATTTGGTGGCCCTTACATTTTCAGAAATATTATTGTCATAGCAGATCAAAATACCGCATTTCCAACCATAAAGGTCAAAAACGACGTATTGATCGCCGGGTGTGATATGCTTATTGATGAAAGGGTGCAGCTTACGGAACTTCGCCACCAGTCCGTTCTTATCCACGCAAACCTGCGCCTTAAAGATGTTATCGTTTGCATCTTTTTCAAACAGACCCGCTAAAACAGCAACATCATATTCTTTTGCGATCTCCGTCAGTTTATGAATGCTTGGCCCATCGGGAATAAATTCGGCGACATCAAGCATTTGTTCCCGCGAAAAATGCCGCGCAAACGTATACCCGGTTATTGAGCATTCATGAAAGGCGGCTACGTTCGCGCCTTCCGCGGCAGCTTTTCCCGTTAGCTGCCTGATCATACCGAGGTTGTAATTTTTATCGCCGCTTTTATTTTCAAACTGGGCGGTGGCTATTTTTAACGTTTCCATAAACTTTTCGTATGGTAATAAAATACTAAATTATGATAAAAGGCGCAAATTGCGGAATTCAAGTTAACCGTTATATTTACAGTAATAAAAACCATCTATGTTAAACAGAATTTGCGGACTATTATTCCTGATGATCAGTTGCTGCCTTGCAAAACCGGCAGACGCTGCGGTTAAATCGTACAAAAAGGGCATCGACGGCGTCACTTTCACGCTGGACAAAGGCTTGATGAAGGTGCTCGTCTGCAAAGATGATATCATCGAGGTAAAGTATACTATTTTAAATGCCTTTTTAAACAAGCCTTCGCTTGTAGTAAGCAACAGGTGGCTGCCGCGTCCGGTTTTCACTGTTACCGACAGCGGCGATACGATCACCATCATAACCAAAAAATTAAGAGTTGAAGTAAACAAGATAACTAACGCGATAACCTATGCCACCCTTGCGGGAAATGTAATAACCGCTGAAGACGATCAAAACAAGACAATGACACCCCAAGTTGTGGCTCGTATTAAGACTTACAGTGTAGCCACGCAGTTTAAATCCCCGGAAAACGAAGCGCTTTACGGACTGGGCTGCCATCCGCTGGATTCGCTCTCGATTAATTACAAAGGCCGCAACCAGGACCTGGCCATCCGGTATATGACGGGCGCGATACCTGTTCTGCTGTCAACAAATGGATATGGCTTGCTTTGGGATAATTATTCGGCATCAAACTTTTATGGGGGCGTAGATGGAAATACCAAATTCAATTATGTGTCAGAAAGCGGGAGACAGGTCGACTATTACTTTTTTTACGGGCCCGGTTTCGACCATATCATCGATTTATACCGTACTGCTACAGGCAGGGCGCCTATGTACGCCAAATGGGCGTTCGGGCTGTTCCAGTCGCAGGACAGGTATATGAGCGAGGCCGAAATTTTATCGGTAAAAAACAACTACCGCAAAAATCATATCCCGGTTGATGTGATCGTGCAGGACTGGTACTATTGGGACCCGCTGCCCATCGGCTCACATGTAATGCAACCCCAGCGGTACCCGCACCCGAAAAAGATGCTCGACGAATTGCACAAGGCACATATCCATGGCATGATCTCCATTTGGCCGGTATTCGGTAAAGGCACGGCCAATTACGACACGCTGTATAAAATGGGCGGCCTAACCGATATAACCTGGGATAACGTGGTAACTCATACCTTCGATACCTACTACGATGCGCATTATCCAAAAGCCCGCGACCTGTATTGGGCGCAGGCCCGCGACAGCCTGATCAAACGTTACGGCTGGGATGCGTGGTGGATCGACCAGTGCGAGCCCGATAACGGCAACCTGCTGGATGAGCGCCGCCAAAGCAATTTCCACATCGGCAAAGGGATTGATTATTTTAACACTTATTCGCTGGAACATACCAAGGGGATCTATAAAGGGTGGCGGAAAGACATCCCGGGAAAAAGGGCCTTCTTCCTGGCCCGGCAATCTTTTGCAGGCGCGCAGCGCAATGCCGCCGCGCTATGGTCGTCCGATATTTTCTGCGGGTTCGACGCTTTTAAAAACCAGGTGCCACAGGGCATTAATGCATGCGCTTCGGGAATCCCCTATTGGACGTCTGACATTGGCGGCTACCAGTATCACTGGACCGCACCCGATTGGTCGAAACCTGAATTCCGTGAACTGTTTACGCGCTGGTTCCAATTCGGCGCGTTTTGCCCCATATTCCGTATCCATGGCAAAGGCGAACGGGCGTTGTTTTCAAAAAACTGGGACGACAAAACCAAGGATATCCTGCTGAAGTATGACAACCTCCGCTACCGCCTGATGCCCTACATTTACTCGCTTGCAGGCAGGGTGACAACCGAAAATTACACGATAATGCGTGCACTTACCTTCGATTTCAGGCGTGACAGCAATGTATACAGCATTCCCGACCAGTATATGTTCGGGCCGGCCTTCCTGGTAAACCCAGTAACGCAGCAATTATATACGGCTAAAAACGCGCCGACTAACAAATCGCGTAAGGTTTACTTGCCAGCGGCCGCCAAATGGTACGATTTTTGGACCGGGCAGGTGCTCGAAGGCGGTCAAACACTCGATGCGGCGGCGCCTATCGGTATTATGCCGCTCTATGTAAGGGCCGGCTCCATTATACCCATGGGCCCCGAAATTGAATATGCCACCGCAAAGCCGGGCGCACCTATCGAACTGCGTATATACCCGGGCGTCAACGGTACCTTCAAATTTTATGAAGATGAGAATGATAACTATGATTACGAAAAAGGCCAGTATGCCACTTTCACACTTTCGTGGAACGACCAGGAACATAAGCTGTCCATATCCGACACCAGGGGCCAGTTCCCCGGCATGCTAAAGGAACATACGTTTAACGTGGTGCTGGTGAACGGTGAACATGGCGCTAATACAGGCATCACTCAAAATGCGGATAAGGAAATAAAATACAGCGGCAAAAAAATGGAGGTTGTTTTATAGGCTGTGGCGACGGGTATAAAACCCATCGCTACAACTACCTTTTATCCCATCGTAATGATATTCGTATCTTTAATGCGATGATCTTCGATTTCCGGTTAAAAGTTTTCTATACCGTTGCACAGCGGCTAAGCTTTACAAAAGCGGCTACCGAGTTGTATATTACTCAGCCCGCTGTTACCCGGCACATCAAGGAGCTGGAGCAGCAACTAAACGCACAATTGTTTGTTCGAAACGGCAACAGCATCGTTTTAACTACAGCGGGGAAAATATTGGTGCAGTATGCCGGGAAGATATTTCAAACTTATACCGATCTTGAAACCGAGCTGGCGCAGTTGAATAACCTGGAATCGGGCACGCTTCATATCGGGGCGAGCACCACGGTGGCGCAAACCATCCTTCCGCGCATACTGGCTTTATTTAAAAAAACGTACCCGGCGGTCAATTTTACCTTTATCCAGGGCAATACCGATATGATCACCCAAATGGTATTAGCCGAAAAGGTGGACATTGCAATCGTCGAGGGCGCGGCGCATTACCCGCAAATCGTCTACGCGCCATTTGCAAAGGACGAGATCGTGTTGGTAACACGGGCCAACAACCAATTATCCAAAAAGGCCGAAATCACCCCGAAGCAACTGTTAAGTATCCCCCTGATATTGCGCGAAGCCGGCTCGGGCACGCTGGATATTATTTTCAACGCGCTTAACAATGCCGGAGTAAACCCCAAAGACCTGCAGGTTGAGATCAGGCTGGAAAGCAGCATCGCTATTAAACAATACCTGTTATATTCCGAAACGGCAACCTTCCTTTCCATAAGATCCGTCTTCAGCGAGTTGAAATACAACGAGCTTACCATAATCGATGTGAAAGGGCTTGATATCTTCCGCACCTTTGAATTCATTCAACTTCAGGGAAAAACGTCTGGCCTGATCGACCTTTTTAAACGTTATTGCATCACATCCCATAACATAAAGTAATTACGAATTACTATTTGTAATAACAATTGCGTCATAACAAACACGATATTTGCATATCATTTAATAGGATATGATGGAATCTATAACAACAGATATTTGCATTATCGGGGCAGGGCCGGTCGGGTTGTTTGCCGTGTTCGAGGCGGGGCTGCTAAAAATGCGCTGCCATTTAATCGATGTGCTTCCACAGGTTGGCGGCCAGCTTTCCGAAATTTATCCGCAAAAACCCATATACGATATACCCGGTGTTCCTGCTATCAACGCGCAGCAGCTGGTAGACGGCCTTATGGAACAGATAGAGCCTTTCAAACCGACTTTTTCGCTTGGCGAGCGTGTTAACGAGTTGCAGCAGCTGGATGACGGATCGTTCATCATTCAAACCAGCGACGGCACCGAAGTGCACAGCAAAGTGGTGGTAATAGCGGGCGGCCTGGGATGTTTTGAACCGCGCAAGCCTGCGATCGATAACCTGGAAGAATTTGAAGGCAAGGGTGTAGCCTATGTGATTAAAAACCCGGAAGCCTATCGCGGGCGCAAGGTTGTATTAGCAGGTGGCGGCGACTCGGCCCTTGACTGGACGATCTTCCTGGCTGATATAGCGGAAGAAATAACGCTTATCCACCGCGGTGACACTTTCCGCGGCGCGCCCGATTCGGCTGAGAAAATTTTTGAGCTGGCAAAGGAAGGCCGTATCAATCTTATCCTGCAGGCGCATATCAAAGCCATCAACGGGAACGGTCATTTGCAGGAAGTCGAGGTGATTGACCGGGACAATGAGATCTCCACTATCCAGGCAGATAATTTGATCCCGCTCTTTGGTTTAACCCCGAAGCTCGGCCCCATTGCCGACTGGGGCTTAAACGTGGATAAATCGGCTATCCTGGTCGACACCGTGGATTACAGCACCAATGTGAAAGGCGTTTATGCCATCGGCGATATTAACCTTTATCCCGGCAAGCTAAAGCTTATTTTATGCGGGTTTCATGAGGCGGCATTAATGGCTCAAAGCGCATTCAAGCTGGTTTACCCCGATCAAAAGCTTAGTTTTAAATACACCACCGTTTACGGCGTAACCGCATTTTAAATATGATCACGTTAACTATTGAAGACCGCAACGGCCGCCGGGAACCTGTAGAGATACCCGAAGGCATTAACCTTAGCCTGATGGAAGTTTTGAAAGCAACCGAGCATTCTATCCTTGCTACCTGCGGCGGTATGGCTTTGTGCGCGACCTGCCATGTGCAGGTAATTGAAGGGCCGGCTCCATATTTTCATCCAACCGACCTGGAACTTGATCTGCTGGATACTCTTCCCGACGCGGGGCCCGGCAGCCGCCTGGCCTGCCAGTTAAGAATTAACGAAGATATGGATGGAATGGTGTTCAGGATACGGGGAGAGGCATAACACTATTGCATTTATTATTATTTTGATATACTTTTGATACCGCCAACCAAAAGTATATCATGAAGCAGCCCATTACCACCCTTGCCGATAAGATCGGATATATACAGGATACGCTTTCCGTGATCAACGGGAAATGGAAACTTCCGATTTTAATGTCTATGTACGCCGGCAAGAGCCGCTTCCGCGACCTGCAGCGGTGCATACCCAATATTACGACAAGAGTGCTTTCGAAAGAGTTAAAGGACCTGGAATCAAACAGGCTGATCATCAGGATCGTTAACGATACTTACCCGGTTACGATCGATTATAAACTAACCACTTACAGCTTTACGCTTACCCCGGTTGTGGACGAGATGATAAAATGGGGCAAACAGCATAAAAAGGGTCTTTAATAATAAACACGAACCATGCGGCTCATCGAGTGCGTACCTAATTTCAGCGAAGGCGTAAATTCGGATGTCATCCGCAGCATTGCCGGCGAAATTGATTCGGTGGAAGGCGTAAAGCTGCTGAACGTTGATCCCGGAAGAGGCGCTAACCGTACCGTAATGACCTTTGCCGGTAAACCAGGGCAGGTTGTTGAGGCGGCATTTTTGGCCATAAAGAAAGCGTCCGAATTGATTGATATGCGCAGGCATCAAGGCGAACATCCCCGCATTGGCGCTACCGATGTTTGCCCGCTTATACCTATCGCGAATATCAGCATGGAGGAAACGATTCAATATGCCCGGCGCCTGGCGCAACGAGTGGGTGATGAACTGGGCATCCCGGTTTATTTATACGAGCACTCGCAGCCCGATAAAACGCGGCATAACCTTTCCGTGATCCGTGCCGGGCAGTACGAAGGTTTTTTTGAAAAAATAACCTTGCCCGGTTGGCGGCCTGATTTCGGTCCGGATATATTCCATGCAAAGCATGGCGCCACCGTGATAGGTGCGCGCGATTTTTTGATCGCTTATAACGTAAACTTAAACACCACATCCGCCGCCGATGCAAGCGCCATAGCAGCCGACGTGCGCGAAACAGGCAGGAAAGTAATCGAGAACGGCAAGCCGGTGATTATTCCCGGTATGCTTAAATCGGTAAAAGCTATCGGCTGGTATATAAAGGAATATGGTTTCGCCCAGGTATCCATGAACCTTACCAACATCGGTTTAACTCCATTGCATATAGCCTTTGAACAAGTGCGCGCCAGCGCCGCTAAACGCGGTATAGAAGTTACCGGGAGCGAGCTGGTGGGCTTAATTCCCCTGAAAGCTATGCTGGATGCCGGAAGATATTTTCTCCAAAAGCAGCATCATCCTGCCGAGGTCAGTGATCAGGAATTGATCGAGACGGCGGCCCGCGAGTTGGGCCTGTCGCAGCTTTCGCCGTTTATGCCCGGCGAACGTATTATTGAATATTTGTTGAAAAGATAAATAATTAAACCTTTTCTTACAGGACGGCAGCTACACTATGTACGCGCATGAATTATACCATGTTGATGTAAAATGATAGTTTTTATTATTTTTGTCAAAATTCAAACCAATGAGCGAACTCATTAAAAAGCAAGTTAACGATGCCAGGACATTGATGGATAAAGCCATCGACCATGCCGAAGGCGAATTACAAAAGATACGCGCGGGTAAGGCTAACCCCGGCATGCTGGATGATATAGTTGTGGATTACTATGGCAGCCCCACTCCGCTGAACCAGGTGGGCAGCATTAACACGCCCGATGCGCGTACCATTGTGATACAACCCTGGGAAAAATCGTTGCTGAGCGTTATCGAGAAAGCGATAATGGAAGCGAACCTGGGTGTTAACCCTCAAAACGACGGTGTCATTATCCGCATCAACGTGCCGCCTTTGACCGAAGAGCGCCGCCGCGACCTGGTTAAAAAAGCAAAGGCCGAGGCCGAGACCGGTAAGATCGCTATCCGCAACATCCGCAAGGAAGCCAACGAAAAAATCAGAAGGTTAAAAAGCGAGGGTGTTTCGGAAGATGAAATGAAGGTGGGCGAGCACGAAGTGCAAAAACTGACCGACAGTTACATCCAAAAAGTCGACCAGCTTTCGGATGCCAAGGAAAAAGATATTATGACCGTTTAAATCTTAAACGTATGTCAAATTAAAGGGAATGAACTGCATAGCCATTCCCTTTTTTTATTTTTGTTAAAAGACGCAAATATTAATGAACACACTTCTGTCGTACCTGAAAAAGCACCGCGGGGTTGTTGCCTTTGCCTTGCTGATGGCTGCTTTTAACATCGGATTTTCCTTGCTCGATCCCTATATATCAGGCCGCATTTTTGACAGCGTGATCGAACAGCGCAATAAACTTCAATACCACGAGTATATGTTTAATGCGTTAAAATTAGTCGGACTGGCGATCGGGGTAGCGATGGTATCGCGTATCGCAAAAAATTTCCAGGACTATTTTACTAACATCATTACCCAAAAAACCGGGGCCGAGATGTATGCGGATGGCCTTAAACACTCGCTTGAGCTGCCGTACCAGGTTTTTGAGGACCAGCGCAGCGGCGAAACGCTGGGCATATTGCAAAAGGTGCGGCTTGATTGCGAAGCATTTATTACGGCGTTTATTTCGGTATTATTTGTCAGCCTTATCGGGATGAGCTTTGTTATTGTTTATTCGCTATTTATAAGCTATAAGGTAACGTTGGTATATGTTGCCGCAATACCTGTTATAGCGTTTGTGAGCATGGCCCTGAGCCGCAGGATAAAAAAAATACAACGAAGTATCCTGTCTGAGACAACCGCCCTTGCCGGATCGACTACCGAATCGTTAAGAAACATTGAGCTGGTAAAAAGCCTCGGCCTGGTTAAGCAGGAAATAAACCGGCTTAATAACACAACCTACAAAATACTCGGCCTGGAACTAAAAAAAGTGAAATATGTACGCAGCATGAGCTTTGTGCAGGGCACCACGGTAAACTTTGTACGCAGTACGATGGTGGTGGTTTTGCTGCTGCTTATATTCGGGCAAACCATTACCCCCGGCCAGTACCTAAGCTTGCTTTTTTATTCTTTCTTTTTGTTTAATCCATTGCAGGAGCTGGGCAACGTTATAGTCGCGTGGCGCGAGGCCGAGGTTTCGCTGGGAAACTTCCATGCAATTATAAACACACCCATCGACAGAAAACCCGAAAAACCGGTATTGCTGGAAAAAGTGAATACCCTTACTTTCGATAACGTCAGCTTTAAACATTTAACCGCCAACCGCAATGCATTGAATCATATCAGCTTTGAAACCACGAGCGGCGAAACGGTTGCTTTTGTAGGGCCGTCAGGTTCGGGCAAAACAACGCTGGTAAAATTGCTGGTAGGACTTTACCAGCCGCTTGAAGGCGATATTTTATACAACAATATTTTAAGCAAGGAGATAGACCTCGATCAACTGCGCGAGAAAATAGGTTTTGTGACCCAGGATACACAGCTGTTCTCAGGTACCATCCGCGAGAACCTGCAGTTTGTACGCCCCGGCGCTACCGATGAGGAATGCATGGATGTGTTACAGCGGGCGGCCTGCCAAACCCTGCTGGCGCGTGCCGATAAGGGCTTGAGCACCGTGATCGGCGAGGGCGGCGTAAAGGTATCAGGCGGCGAAAAGCAACGCCTCTCCATCGCCCGTGCCTTGCTGCGCAGGCCGGATATTTTGGTATTTGATGAAGCCACCTCATCGCTCGACTCGATCACCGAGGAAGAGATCACCGAAACCATCCGCGACGTGTCCGATCTCGAAAATCATATTACGATTCTGATCGCTCACCGATTATCCACCATTATGCATGCCGATAAGATATATGTATTAGAGAAGGGCTATATCATCGAGTCCGGCAGGCACTTCGATCTCATCGCGCAAAAAGGACTATATTATGCCATGTGGCGGCAGCAGATCGGCGAAAAAGATACGGTGGAGGTGTGAGCAGTCAGTGAGCAGTGGCAGTTGCAGTAATATTTGGTATGCTTAGACGCTTATAGCGGAGTTTCTTTTTTTAGACTGTATGTTTTCCAGTTTCCGGATATCCCTGTAGCAGATATATAGCGGAACGATACCAAAAACACCGAACGAGCAATCCACGAGGCGCCAGTAAACCGGGATATGCCGGATAGGACCGGCGATGAAGGCCAGAGGAATAACCATTACGCAGGCGACCATGCCGAATTGTATCACCCAGATATTTTTAACAGGATCCTTTAGCGGGCCTAAAAATGCCGTCGCGATCACGAGGTGACCAAAAGCCAGCCAGTCGGTACCATAGCTAAGATAGGGGTACCGCGCGTTGGTGTCTTTTACGGCAAGGTAGACCCTGCTGATCCAGTCGCCGATGGCTGCGGGTAAGGCGGACGAGTGATGCGCGAGGAACGCCAGCTCCGTTTCGATCGGGAATGCCGTGATGCCGCTTAACGCGAGGCCAACGATAAAAATGATCAGCCATATTCTGATCCTTATTCTTAATTTTTCCTCGTCCATCCCACGCTCAAATATTACCTTTTTTCATTTCTTCGGCGGCGTGATTAGCCGCCCTCGCGGCAAATGCCATGTATAAAATGGAGGGGCTTTGCGTACCGGTGCTGGTCATGCAGGCGCCATCGGTCACATATACATTTTTGCAAAGGTGCAGCTGGTTCCATTTGTTTAGCAGGGAAGTTTTGGGATCGCTGCCCATGCGGCAGCCGCCCATTTCGTGGATGTCGAGGCCGGGCGCCTGGTGGGTATCGTGTTTGGTGATGTTTTTTAAACCGGCCATTTCCAGCATGTCGGCGCTTTGCGTTAAAAAGTCCGCCACCATCTTATCGTCATTCTCATCATAACCCACCGAAGTGATCAGCTGCGGAATGCCCCAGGGGTCTACGTGATCAGTGCTTAGCCGTACGTGGTTGGTTTTTTTCGGCAGGGTTTCGCCTTGCATATACATGCCGGCAAACCACGACCCCGGCTCGGTAATGGCGTCCTTGTACCCGGCGCCTATCCCGTCACCAATTGCATCGTGGTATGTGGGTCTGCGACCCGAGTACACAAATGTTAAGAAACCACCCAGGTAATCGGTGTCCTGTTTATGCAGGTTGCGGTAATTGGCGATGATAGGATTAGTGGGATTGCGCCCGAAATAATAACGGTCCTTAAAGCCTTCATAGGTGCCATGTGCGCTGGCCCGGTAGTTTTGGAAGGCGATAAACTTACCAAGCAGGCCGTTATCGTTACCCAAACCATTCGGAAAACGGTGCGATTTGGAGTTCAATAAAATAAGGTTGGTATTTAAGCAAGCGGCATTTAAAAAGATCACACGGGCGTAGTAGTTGACTTCCTGTTTGGTGATGTCGTCGATAATTTTAACGCCGGTAACCTTGCCCTTTTGCTCGTCATAAATGATGGAGTGTACCACCGAATGCGGCCTGATGGTCAGATTGCCGGTCTTTTTGGCCCAGGGCAACGTAGAGGATACGGAACTGAAATATCCGCCGAAGGGGCAGCCGCGTGTACAAAGATCCCGTGCCTGGCATTTTCCGCGGCCCTGCTCCAAATGGATCGGCTGCGGTTTGGTGAGATGCGCCCAGCGGGTGCGTACCATAAACCGGTCCTTATAATTTGCCTTTATTTTGCGCTGTATCTCTTCTTCCAGGCAGGTCATTTCAAACGGGGGCAGGTATTCGCCATCGGGCATGGCTTCCAGGCCATCCTTATCGCCGCAGATGCCCGCAAATTTTTCGACGTGCGAATACCACGGCGCCATATCGTCGTAACGGATGGGCCAGTCGATCGCATAGCCGTAGCGCTGCGGGGCGGTAAATTCAAAATTGCTCCACCGCTGGCAGGCGCGTCCCCACATGATGGATTTGCCGCCTACCTGGTAGCCCCGTATCCAGTCGAAAGGCTTTTCCTGGATGTAAGGGTGCTCTTTGTCTTTAACAAAAAAATGGTGTGTGTCTTCGCCAAAAGCATAGCACTTGCTGATCACCGGGTTTTCCTCGATCACCTTTAACGGTTCCCGCATACGGTGCGGGAAATCCCAGGGATTTTTGGTAGCCGTCGGGTAATCTTTGATGTGCTCGATATTGCGGCCGCGCTCTAAAACCAATGTCTTCACCCCCAGGTCGCATAATTCCTTTGCGGCCCAGCCGCCGCTGATGCCCGAACCGATCACAATGGCGTCGTACGTGTTTTTTGCTTCCATATTTGCCCCCTCTAAACCTGCCTGTCCGGCAGGCAGGTCTCCCCCCGGTAGGAGAGACTTTATTTAAAGTTTATTATTGTTATCCAGCGTCACAACCAAATCTTAAGCCCCTCTCTACCGGAGAGGGCCGCCTGCCGCAGGCAGGGGTTTGGGGTGAGGCTCCTAATTTAAAAATATCTCATCCATAAATACCCAGCCCGGCGACGGTTTAACAGGCACAGGTTTTTTCGCACCCTTTTTAACCGGCTGTGCCGCGGTGATAAACGCTGGCAGCCGCGGGACAGGTTTTACGATAATTTTTATGCACGTCAACAGTTTTGTTCCAGGCAATTTGCAATCGATCCCCTTTACGATAAAAGGATCTTTTTTTTGCGGCGGCGCAGATCTATAGGTATTTAAAAGTTTCAGGTGATCCTTGTCGCGGCCACCCCAAATCTCCACGCCGGCCGGCAGGAATATTTGACTGCCAATGTTGCGCATGCAATTGAGGGTGATGGCATGCACATCCGCCGGGTTTTTAAACTGCATATAGATCACGATCTCTTTTTGCGACCCGATCCATTTGCCATTGCCAAAATCCGTCCCGCCAAGGTCCTTATCAGTTAACGTCTTCGCGCCGTCGCCGCTGTATTTTTCATCCGGTCGGGCCATGAAGCTGATACTGTCGGGTGTATACGTGCTTTTATAAAAGCTGGCCTGCACAATGTCGCTGCTAAGCCAGCCGGGTTTATAGGCTTTTGCTTTAATAGCGGTATTTTGACTGATGAGGATGCCCGGCTTATATAATAATGATTTGACGCTGTCGGGATCAGTTCCATCGGTTGTGTAGCGAATATCTACGCCTTTTACCGGGTGACCCAGCTCCAGTTCCATGGGCTTCGTAAAAACAAAGCCGGCATTTTTAACCTGCGGGTTGTTCAGCTTAATAGGCTTGCCGTCGTCCTTAAAGCCTTTAACAAACTCGATGTTTTTATTGGCTTTCTGCAGTGCCTGTATTTCAGCATCCACGAGGCCGGTGTCCCACAACGCTATTTTTTTTAAGCTTTTCAGCTGATGGATCTGCGCTGCGCCCTGCGGGGTTAACCGCGTACCGGCGAGTGACAATACATTCAAATATTTTAACGGCGCGAGGTCCTTCAGCGTACTGCCGGTGACGTCGGTAAAATTAAGATTAAGGGAACGCAGGTTTTCAAATTGCGCGATCGTTTTCAGGTCGGCGTCTGTTACCGGCATTTTATCAAGATCAAGCGAAACCACTTGTTTTTTTATCCCGCTAAGCTCGGTCAGGACCTTTGAAGAATACGTTTTCCTGTTATAAACATTAACACCCAGCGCAGGTGATTCCGCCGCCAATGGGTATATTACCCTGTAATTATTGTTCAGCGTTTTAACAAGCTTTGGATCGGCGGCAGCAAAATCGTATTGCTCATCCGTAGCATCGGCCGGCTTTAACCAGGTTGAGGCCAGCACACGCAGCGAATCCTTTTCGGGCAGGTCGGTTACTTTTTTCTTAAACTCCGCGTTTTCCTTGATCCATAAAAACAGCAGCCGCTGCTCATCGGCGGTCAGCTGGGGCTTGCCTGCGGGCGGCATATGTTTTTTTTCTTCTTCGGGCAAATGGATGCGCTGGAGCAAGAGACTTAGCTGCGGCTGACCGGGAACGATGAGCTTACCGTCCTTGCCGCCTTTCAGGACCGACTTTTCGTCGATAAGCATCAGCCCGCCTTTTATCTTATCCGGGTTGTGACAACTGATGCATTTGTTCTGGAAGATGGGCTGCACTACGTCGCGGAATACCAGGGCCTTCTCAATTGGGACCAGCTTTTTTTCAGGATGCCAAACCGGCGCCAGAACAAAGTTATCGCCATGGGTGATATCGCCGCCAAAATGCCCGGCGACTACCAGGCAAAGAATGTTGATTGCCGCAGCCCATCGGGCAACGGTTGGGCTATACCACGCTGCATCGCGGTATTTGTAAATAACGGATGATACGAACACTACACTCACACCCAGCCACTTATGCCATTGCAGCGTAGCGCCGTCGTAACCGGGCTCTTTCGCCAGGAAAAGGCCCATCATGGCGGTTACCGCGGCAAATAAGGCGCCGGTTAGCCACAGGTAGGCTGTAAACTCGTGGTACAGCCGTTCCACTTTTAAGCGTGCTTTAAACCGGAAAAACTCGAGCGTCATGGCCATGATGAGCACCACGATGGGGAAGTGAAGAATCAGCGGGTGAAGCCTGCCAACCGGCTGCAGCCACTGCGGGATGACGATGTTGTCGCCAAAAAAAAGAAAAAAAATGATAAAAATATTCAGGGCGAACAACAGGTTCTCTGCATAGCCTTTATAGTGGCTTTTTATCATTTAATCAAACGGCTTAAAATTAAACCCGGGTAAACTTATAGGGGTAAACTTTTCCCGAGGCCCATTGTGCAACATACAAATTTTCGTCATCATCCACGCAAACGTCGTGGGGGTTCAAAAATATCTTTTCGGCCTGGGCCATGGGCTGCAGTGCGCCGTTGATATAAATGGGTTCTGTTCCGCCAATGTTGGATACCACGTTGTTGTGCTTATCTAAAATAGTGACGAAGCCCGAGTTCTGATTGCTTAAAGCCGGTGAGCGTAAAACGGCCGCGTACAAATGCTTGCCTTTTATAACCGGCCGGCATACGCATGCGCCCGGCAGTTTGATGATCTCCATGAGCTTGCCATCCATACTGAAGCGCTTAAAGCAGTTGCGGGTGCGGTCGGTGATCAACAATGTTGGCGTTGCATTGCGGCGGTCTATTAATATGCCATGGGCGTTGTCGAAATGTTCATCACCCTCGCCGCGACCGCCGAAAATGTTTTTAAGCTTGCCGTTTTTATCGTAGTGCATGGTGTACTGTGCGCCATAGCCATCGGCAATAAAGAAATCGCCATTGGTATCTACGGTTGTTTCGGTAGGGACAAATTCTTCCGCTTTTTTATACTTACCGGTCTCGAGCGGCGCATCGATGGTGAGCAATATGCGGCCATCCATGGTGGTTTTATAAACCTGGTGCTTCACGGTGTCGGTGATGAAGAGAAATTCGGTGCCGTTTTCGTTGACCAGTGTGAGCCCGTGCGCACCGGGAAAATCATGACCCCAGGTATCGAGCAGCTTCCCCGATTTGTTAAAGATCAACACATTGTTTTTGGTCTCGTTGGTGAGCAGCAATATTCGCCCTTTCGAGTCCTGCACCATCTCGTGGCAGTCGTTCACCGGGTTTTTCAGCGGATCGGCTTTGGCCCATTGCTTATCCATCCGGTAACGCATGTTGCCATGACCATAAATAGGATCTTCATTTTTTGCCAGCATATTTTTTGTAATGATAAGACCGGCCGAAAGGGCAGTTGCTTGTTTAATAAATTTTCTTCTTTCCATTTTTTTGTCTGAACCTTGATTTTGAGGATTTATTGATTACCCTGATTAATTGAATCAAACAGGTCATCATGAAATCCTTCAATCAAGTAAATCATGGTTAAAACATTAGCTGATTATCCCCTTCACCACATTACCGGCAACATCCGTTAGGCGATACCGGCGGCCCTGCGCTTTAAACGTCAGTTTTTTATGATCGATGCCGAGCTGGTTCAGGATTGTGGCGTGGAAATCATGCACATGCACAGGATCCTTCACAATATTGTAGCCAAACTCATCCGATTCGCCATACACCATGCCGGGTTTGATACCGCCGCCCGCCATCCAGATGCTGAAGCAACGGGGATGGTGGTCGCGGCCATAGTTATCTTTAACCAATTTGCCCTGGCTGTAGTTGGTGCGGCCAAATTCGCCGCCCCATATCACCAGGGTTTCATCCAGTAAGCCCCGTTGTTTCAGGTCGGTAACCAATGCAGCCGACGCCTGGTCGACGTCCATGGCCTGGCCGGCCATTTCTTTGGGCAGGTTGCTGTGCTGATCCCATCCCTGGTGATACAGCTGCACAAACCGAACGCCGCTTTCCGATAGCTTGCGTGCCAGCAAACAGTTTGCGGCATAGGTGCCCGGCACCAGGCAATCCGGCCCGTACATTTTTACAATATCATCCGGCTCCTTGGATACATCCATAATTTCGGGCACCGCCGATTGCATGCGGTAGGCCATTTCGTACTGCTGTATCTTGGTGCTTATTTCCGGGTCGCCAAATTCCTTGTATGATATATCGTTGAGCTCGGCCAGCTTATCCAGCATTTTGCGGCGGTCGCGCTTGTCGATCCCGTCCTGGTCGTTCAAATACAGCACCGGGTTTTCGCCGCTGCTAAATTGCACTCCCTGGTGAATGGAATCCAAAAAGCCGTTGCTCCACAATTTGGAATATACCCCCTGGCCGTTGCCTTTCCCTTTCGACAGTAATACGGTAAAGGCAGGCAGGTTTTTGTTCTCGCTGCCCAGGCCATAGCTCACCCACGAGCCCATGCTGGGACGGTTGCCCTGTTGTGCACCGGTTTGAAAAAAGGTTAATGCGGGGTCGTGGTTGATGGCCTCGGTATACATCGACCGGACGATGCAAATATCATCCGCTATTTTGCCGATATGCGGGAACAGATCGCTCACCCATGCGCGGGATTCGCCATATTGTTTGAAATCATAAAAAGAACCCACCAGCGGAAAGGATTTCTGGCCGGAAGTCATCCCGGTCAGTATCTGATTGCCCCTAACGGATGGCGGCAGCTCCTGGCCCATTAGCTCGCGTAATTTGGGCTTATAGTCGAGCGATTCGAGCTGTGATGGCGCGCCGTCCTGGAAAAGGTAGATCACCCGTTTAGCCTTTGGCGCAAAGTTGGGCACGCCGGGAATGAAGTCGGCTTCGTTGTCGCCGCCAAGGCCGCTAAAAAGATCGGGGATAAGCAGCGAGCCCAGGGCCACGCTGCCGATCCCCAGGCTTAGCCTGGATAAAAACCTGCGCCGGTTGATATTGAGCCGGTGCTCTAAAATGTCTTTTTCCATACCCGTCAGGTTTTTGTGATCGCTTCTTCCATGTTGTATATCGTGTCCACCACTTTCATTAAAGCAGCAAGGGTGATCTTATTTACGCTAGCCGGGAGGGGATATTCGCCCACGCTTAATACTTTCCGGGCGGTTTGCATATCTATCGCCTTCAGCTGTTCGTTATAGTAACCGGTCAATATCGCCAGCTCACGCTGGTTGGGCTTTCGACAAATGATCTGCCTGAAGGCCGTATAAATTTTATTTTGAGCGTTGGTGTTCTGCTGCAATAACCTGGCGGCAAGCACCCGCGCGCTTTCCAATACAGTAGGGTCGTTCATCATCAGCAGGGCCTGCAATGGAGTGTTGGTGTTCAGTCTTTTCACCTCGCACTGGTCGCGGTTGCTGGCATCGAAAATGGCCATTTCCACGGGCGGAACGGTGCGTTTTATCAGCGTGTACATGCCGCGGCGGTACAGGTTTGGCCCGTGCACCTGCTTATAGCGCGCGAGCAGGCCGCGCCCGGAGGTGGCATTTTCCCAAAGCCCAGGCGGCTGGTACGGGTTTACGCTCGGGCCGCCGATGGTTTTGGTGAGCAGCCCGCTGCTGGCCAGCACCACGTCGCGGATAAATTCAGCGGGCAGGCGCTGCCGCTGGCTGCGGGTCAGCAAACTATTATCGGGATCTTTTTCCAGTTTCTCTTTCGTTAAAACAGCCGACTGCCGGTACGTGGCCGACATCACCAGTTGCTTTACCAGCCGCTTGATATTCCAGCCATGGTTCATAAAGTCGACCGAAAGCCAGTCGAGCAATTCCAGGTTCGACGGCAGATCGCCCTGCATGCCGAAGTCGGCCGAGCTTTTTACAATGCCCCTGCCAAAAAACTCCTGCCAGGTTTGGTTTACGAACACCCTTGCGGTAAGCGGGTTTTTGGGATTGAACAGCCATTCTGCCAGGCCCAAACGGTTCTTAGGGTAGGTGTTGTCAAACGGCAGGATCGCTTTTGGCGTGCCGGGCTGCACCTCGTCGCCATGGGCATCGTAGTTGCCGCGTTTCAGGATATACGTTTTTCGGTAAACTTCGCTGTCGCCCATTACCGATACGATCAGCTTGCCGGTGTCCTGCTTGTTCACAAATTTCAGGATGCTTTTTACATCGTCGTTGGTTACCTGCATCATCGGCCGTTTCGCATAGGTTTCGGGACCGCCCACGGTGGATTGTATGCCGGGCTCCTTTACGCTGTTAAAAAATGAGAACAGCTGGTAATATTCTTTTTGCGAAAACGGGTCGTATTTATGGTCGTGGCAATGAGCGCACTCGATAGTGACACCCAAAAAAGCTTTGCCAAAGGTGTTGGTACGGTCGGTAACATAGGTTACGCGGTATTCCTCGTCGATCACACCGCCCTCCTCGGTAATTTTATGGTTGCGGTTAAAACCGGTGGCCAGCAGCTGTTCTTTGGTCGCGTTGGGCATCAGGTCGCCGGCCAGCTGCCAGGTCACAAACTTATCGTACGGCAGGTTGTCGTTAAAGGCGTGGATCACCCAATCGCGCCAGGGCCATTGCGTGCGGTAGTTATCATCCTGGTAGCCGTGCGAATCGGCGTAACGGGCAACGTCGAGCCAATGCAGGGTCATCTTTTCGCCGTAGGCCGGGCTTTTCATCAGCTCGTCTACCACCTTCTCGTAGGCATTCGGGCTTCTATCGGCTAAAAACCGGTCCATCATTTCGATGGTCGGCGGCAAGCCGGTTAAGTCGAGCGTTACGCGTTTTAAAAGCCGCTCCTTATCCGCCTCCGGGTTGGGCGCCAGGCCGTATTGTTCCTGCTTCTGCAGGATAAAATGATCGATCTCGTTTTTTGGCCACGATGCATTTTTTACAGCAGGCACCGGCCATGACTTCGGCGGTACAAAAGCCCAGTGTTTCTCGAATTTGGCGCCCTGTTTTATCCACTTTTCTATGATCGCCAGCTCATGGGGGCTTAACCTTTTGAGGCCGGAATTGGCTGGCGGCATCATCTCGGATGTATCGTTGGTGGATACCCGGCGAAAAAGCTCGGACATTTCGGGGCTGCCGGGCACTAAGACGTGTGCATGCGGGTTATCGCGCAAAGCTTTATAAGCGCTTTCGGACCGGTCGAGCCGCAGGCCCGCCTGCCGCTTGTTGGCATCGGGGCCGTGGCATTTATAGCATTTATCGGAAAGGATGGGGCGGACATTAAAGTTGTAGCTTATGGTGTCGGGGATTGCATCGGCGATATTCTGGCCGGAGGCCGAACGGTTGCAGGCCTGAATGGCATATACGATACATCCCGCGCACACAAGCCCCAGCAGATAAAACTTTCGCCTCATAAAAAGAAATGGTCAGCCAACCGGTTTATAACAAAGTTAAAGTTAAGCAATAAAATGTAAATTTAACATCGGTCATTTTAATCAAAAGATGGGGGTTTTTGAGTGTGGGCGCATGCGCAGAGTTGACTCACCCGATCATCGCTGCGCTTGATCACCCTCTCTACCGCAAGCGGTAAAGAAGGTTGGAAGGTTTAGAATTCGTTCTCGCACGACCTTCGATGAGAGAACATACAATCTAATTTATTGCTGCTTTCGTGTATTATAATTTTATTATTTTACCGCCTTTAAAACCGCATGAACAAATACCTTATAACATTCATCACCATAATTTTTTCTTTTACAGCATTTGCACACAATAAGACAGTTGATTCTGCTTTTTTGAAATATGCCGAATCGATACCCGTTTCAACTACCGACTTTAATAAACTGCTTCCCGTCATTACCCAGCCAGGCCAAACGAATGAGGATAAACTAACGTTAGTTTATTATTGGGTTTATAGCCATATTGATTTTGATATGGATCGCTTTTTACGAAGCGGGCCATTACAGCCGTTAAGTATAAAGGATGCTTTAACGTCGGGCAAGGGTGAATGTTTTGAATACAATGAATTTGTTGAAGCTGCCTGCAAATATTTAAACATACGGAGCTATAGTATTGAGGGATACGTTAAATATTATGGATTTACGGCAGGGCAACATTTTACAGAAAATAATCACATCTGGTTCACTGTCTGTTTAGACGGCCAATGGAAAATGATCGACCTGCTTTGGGCTTGTGGTACAATGGCGGTTAAAAATGGCACATATAAGTTTACGAAAAAATTACACCCAGAATATTTTCTCGCTGATCCGGCTGCTTTCTTCGATTCGCATTTACCTGCCGATCCGGTTTTTCAATTTAATAACAGTCCGTTAAGTATGTCGGGGTTTATCAGCAAAGCAGATGGAGTAGATAGTACGCAACGGTACACTCCGATAAGTTATGCGGATACAATTAAAATGATGGCTAATCTGAGCCATCATGTACTTGAACTGAGGTCGGCTATAAGAGGCTACCGATTCAACCCGACAAACCCAAACCAACTTATAGCAATATACTATAATGATGCAGTGGACCTGGTCAATAATCCCAAAGCAACGAAACGTGAATTAACAAGAGCCAGGAATTACTTTTTCCAAGCAAAATTATTAATACCTAAATCAAAAGATCAAAGCATACAATCATTAGGGCCGGTTTGCGAAAAAGGCATTATTTCAATTGAAAACAGGCTAACGTATATTAAAAACTAATAATACTGGCAGGATCTCCTGTAAGGGGCTCTAAAGCACAAGCGTCGTGCAACTCAAGGTTCTTGTTGACCAAGCTCGCGGGGACATAAAATGAAATATTTTTTCCTCGATAGCCTACAAAGGCGGAGAGAGACGAGGCTCAATGGGAACCTAAATGAACAATTCGATTTTCTATAAACACGCAGATCCTATGGAGCTTAGAAAAATTGACGCCGCAGGTGTCACCTGTTTATAGAAAAATATAATCATAGTGGAAGGCTCCATAGGAGCCACCTTTTTTTAGGATAAGTGTGGCTTGTTGGTAGATTAAACCAACAGGCCGGAAAAAAGGGCTCAAAGATCATTTGGTTTAAATAAATTAGTTTTTAATTTAAAGTTTAATTAACATTGGGATTTAACTCCTGAATGTTTAAACGGTTTCGGCTTCTCGTCCTGATTATATTTTGCCTGTTTCCGCTCCAAAAGGTTTTTTGCCAGCAGCAGGATGTCGAATTCCATTTAAACGCGAAATTGCTTGCCGGCAAAAAAATATTGAAGGTAAAGCGCGACTTTTATGATACCTATTTATGGGTGCTGGCCGAAAACAACGAGGTGTACCGCATCAATAGTGTCACTATGGTTATTGATGACTATACCCCTCAATTTAGCCAATACCATAATTTGCAGTTTACCGACATAGCTGGGCGGAGCCAGGATACCGTATTCATTGCAACTAATTCTCCGACCTTTATACATTACAAAAAAGGCGCCATACGTTTAGTAGGGAAAAATGATGGCGTAACAGATGTTGTAAATTCTGTTGGGATAGCAGGCGGCATTTCTTTTAATGTGCATAAAACAGCCGCTACGGTGATGATCGCCACGAACGCAGGATTCTTTTTTTACAACTCAGATACTGAACAACTCACGAACAAAAAATTTAATATGCAGGACTCTGCGAGTTACAGCAAAATATACCAGGCAAATTACCGGACACAAATGTACCGCGACAGTTCACTCGGTACAGCCGATTACTTTACACCGGTGGACTCAGTTGCATTTCAGCCGGCAGCATTTTTACCCGATAATATAGGTGTTTATGTTGGATATCTGTGGGAGGGAGGACAGTCGTTCGGTTACAATATCAATACCGCAGAAACGATTTACCAGACAATCTATGCATTCAATCCGGTATTTTCGAACTTTTTTTGGGGAAATGACCGCGGTATGTTTCAAGTGAATTGGTATTATAGTGCTTCTCCCCAATCGGAAAGTTACGGGCATTATCTTAATGGCATTAAAGTAAACAAAATTGAAAATATTTACGGTTTAACGTCCCTGGGTAACGGAAGTAATCCAAACACACCTATCAAGCAAAATTTACTAATTGGGACCGACAAAGGATTTTATTTTAGCAGTTCGGTTTACCAACAAACTTATTACAGTTTAAAGACATTCTCGTTATTTCATGATGATGCATTAGGAAATATAGTTATTAATGACGTATGTGTAAATGCTGCATCTATTGACGCACCTATTTGTGAGGACGGTGTTTGGTTGGCGGCAGATGATGGACTTTACCTGATGAAACCAGACTATGCAAAGTATTTTAATTCTCAAAATATAAAAGCAATAAGTTTTCAAAAATTGGCTGATACCATATCAGCGATAAAAATATGTACAGGAGATTCTATTAAAGCGGCTATTAACACAAACAACTACATTGGTAACAATATTCAATGGTTTAAAAACGGCTTGGAATTGTCTTTGCAAATTAAGGACACGATAACTATAAATTCAACTGGAGATTATTACGCCACGCTATATGATCCCTGTGAAAATATTCATTTGGAAAGCAACCATTTAAAGGTGATCGTCATTACGAGTCCGCTATTTTCTTTCAACTACCCCAGCAAAATCCATCAATGCAACAATAAACCGGACACACTCAAAACAGATTACAGCCCCAGCTATCATTATCGATGGTATACCAACGGAACATTGAACGGCGATACCACATCACAGTTTATCGTTTCGCAAACGGGCAAATACAAGGTAGAGGTCAGCGCCTGCACCAATAGCTGGGTACCCTCGAAGGAGGTGGAGGTCGATCTGATCACACTGCCTGTTCCGCATGTAACAGCGAGCAAGACAAATTACTGCGCGGGGGATACAGCCTCGCTAACTGTAGATATCCCGGCAGATACCGGCTATACCATCAACTGGTATCGCAATGGCGTGTTATTGCCCCTTAATATAAATCTGGTTTCAATTAAAGATACGATAGCGGGGAGCTATTCAGTAACCGTTAACAGCAACATTGCCGGTTGTTCGCAAAGTTCGGCAATGGCGCCAATAACATACACCCCCTCGCCTGTTTTCAGTTTTAATTATCCGGCCGAACTGCAATACTGCAAAGGAACACCGGTGACGCTTGCGGCCGCCGGCAGCCCGGCTTACCAATACCGCTGGTATAAGGATGGCTCCCTTACGGGTGACTTATCCGCCTCGATACCGGTAGTTAATACAGGAAAATATTACGTTGAAGTAAGCGCATGCCCCGGTAGCTGGGTGCCTTCGAAATCCGTCCAGGTTGATTTTATACAGATACCAGCGCCGGTTATTTCGGCCGATAAGACAGCCTACTGCATCGGCGACATAGCCACCTTTTCACTAAACATCCAGCCAGATCCATCGTACACCATTAACTGGTATAAAGATAATGTACCAATAGCGGCAAATATCAACAAAACAACATTGACGGCTAACGATGCCGGGAATTATTCGGTTTCGGTAATTAACAATACGGCCAACAGCGACGGTACAACCTGTTCGCAAACAACGGCCATTCAATCGTTATCATTCAATCCACCTCCGGATGTTAGCATCAGCGAAGTGGTAAAAACAACATTATGCGATGGACAGACAGTTGACCTGGTAGCGAACTATACCGGCGGTACGGTAAAATGGTCGACCGGGTCGACATCGGACAAGATAACCGTTAGCTCGACCGGCACTTATAAGGCAACCGTTACATCGCTTGCCGGCTGCCAGGCCGATACCAGCATCGACGTTACGTTTTTGCCCGACCCGGTGTTAAATGTAAAAGATACCTCCATCTGTAATTATAAACACCAGGCGATCACCCTTACGGCCCCGGCAGGGTTTGCTCAATATAGCTGGAACGGCGAAACCGGCAGCCAAACTTACCAGGTAAGCCAACCGCAAAAAGTGAACCTCATAATTACCGATGTCAACGGGTGCCAGGCAACCCGCGAAATTAATGTGACGGAGCAATGCCCGGAAATATATATCCCCAACGCATTTACACCGAACCACGATGGCATAAATGATACCTGGAATGTGGAGGGCCTGGAGAACGATCCGAGTGTTTTGGTTAGGGTAGTGAACCGGTATGGCGCAATAGTTTACGAGCGCAAGGGTTATGGAACTCCATGGAACGGCGAATATGCCGGTCAAAAAATACCGGCTGGCGTTTACTATTACATTATAATGGCCAAAAACGGTACGCAGCGCTTCAGCGGCAGCTTAACGATCATCTATTGAAGGCAGCTTAGATCGGAACAAGTGAATTGATGCCACTTTATTTTCCCGATTTTTCAATTCAAAAATTTTATTCTGCAGCCATTTGAATACTAATATTTTTAGCATTATATTTGCTGTCCCATTTTGGCGAAGTTGAATTACACGTTATGCGGGATACCAAAAAAGCGATCATTAACCGACTGCAAAGGGATATTTTGCACTGGCAGGGCTTAGCCTCACCCGCAACGGGTGAGGCTAAAGGTATCGGTCTGGGGCCTTTAGAATCCGCATTTCCTAATGGTGTTTTTCCAACCGGTACAGTCCATGAAATGATATGCCCGATGCCCGAGCAGGCCGCAGCTACGAGCGGTTTAATGGCCGGGTTGTTAAGCACGTTAATGAAACAAGGCGGCGCCTGTTTGTGGATCAGCACATCAAGAAAACTTTTCCCTCCGGCCCTAATGACTTTTAATATTGAACCCCACCGGGTGATCTTTATCGACCTGCAGCGTGAAAAAGATGTGCTTTGGGCAATGGAGGAAGCTTTAAAATGTGAGGGCCTTGCAGCGGTTGTTGCCGAAATGCGCGATATCAGCTTTGCGCAATCGCGGCGTTTGCAGCTGGCAGTTGAAAGCAGCAGGGTAACAGGGTTCCTGCTGCGCAATGATCCGCGTAAGCTGGGCACCACAACCTGTGTAGCACGCTGGCAAATTACCTCCCTGCCGAGTGAAACAGAAGATGGGCTGCCGGGCATAGGCTTTCCCCGCTGGCAGGCAGACTTGCTTCGGGTGCGCAATGGCAGCCCGGGCAGCTGGAAGCTGGAATGGGTAGGCGGGCATTTTGTGCCAGTTGAAGAAAAGCTGATGGTAGAAGAAAATTTTGCATCCGCCGGGAAGGAAATAAAGATCAGGAAGTTACACGAAATGCAGATAGCCGGGTAGTGAAATATGAACAAGCGTTTTCTTTCCCTTTGGTTCCGTCATTTGACGACGGATTGGCTGACGCTCCGGCGGCCGGAATTAAAAGACGCGCCGTTTGTTTTTGTGGCACCCGTTCGCGGGCGAATGGTCGTAACAGCTGCGAATATTTTGGCAGAAGTACAGGGAATAACCGCCGGCATGGCAGCTGCCGATGCGAAAGCCATTATTTTGGATCTTCAGGTAATAGATGATATCCCGGGCAAGGCGGCTAAATTACTACAAGCACTGGGCGAATGGTGTATCCGATATTCGCCGCTGATCGCTGTTGAGATGCCCGATGGCTTAATACTGGATATTTCGGGTTGTGCACATTTATGGGGCGGCGAGCGCGAATATTTAAAAGAGACCGTTACCCGGTTAAGAAGTAAGGGATATGATGTACGCGGTGCAATTGCAGACACAGTGGGGACGGCGTGGGCAGTGGCGCGATTTGCAAAGGTTAAGCCCATCATTGAACCGGGAAAGCAAGCGGAAGCGCTGCTATCGTTGCCGCCCGCGGCGCTGCGTTTGGAGCCTGTTGTTTTGGAGCGGCTGCAAAAGCTTGGTTTTTACCGGATCGAAGGTTTTATAGGGATAGGGAGGTCGGTGCTGCGCCGGCGGTTCGGACAGGAGTTTTTGCTGCGGCTCGACCAGGCTTTGGGTAACGAAGACGAACCATTACAGCTATTGCAACCTCCCGAGCCGTTCTCGGAACGACTGCCTTGCCTGGAACCTATCCGAACTGCAACAGGAATTGAAATTGCCATCAAAACATTGCTCGAAAATATTTGCCAGCGGTTACAAAGTGAAGGCAAAGGGTTGCGAACTGCAATTTTAAAAGGATACAAGGTAGACGGGCAAATCATACAGGCGGACATTGGCACCAACCGGGCCACGCACAATATCGGTCACTTATTTAAATTATTTGAGCTGAAAATATCACTGCTTGAACCCGACCTGGGTATTGAGCTTTTTACGATGGAAGCCCCAAAAGTAGAGGACGTTTCGCCTGAACAGGAAATGCTTTGGTCGCCGGAAGGGTGCGGACTTGAGGATACTGCTTTAGCAGAATTACTGGATAAACTGGCGAATAAGATCGGCGCAGCCAATATTCACCGTTACCTGCCGCAGGAGCATTACTGGCCCGAACGATCTATCAAGCTTGCTCTTTCACTTAAAGAAAAACCCCGGACCACCTGGCGAACAGACAGGCCGAGGCCTTCATTATTGCTGCCGAAGCCCGAACGGATCGAAGTGAGTGCACCGGTGCCTGATTATCCGCCTATGGTGTTTATTTATAAAAATGAAACTCATCATATTAAAAAAGCTGACGGGCCGGAACGGATCGGGCGTGAGTGGTGGCTGGAGGAAGGGCCGCACCGTGATTATTACCAGGTAGAAGACCTCGAGGGCCGGCGTTACTGGCTTTTCCGTTCGGGGCATTATGCGGAAGGTGAGCCTGGCGAATGGTTTATACATGGTTTTTTTGCATAACTGAATGAATTACGCGGAGCTACAGGTGACGAGCAATTTTAGCTTCCTGCGCGGCGGCTCGCACCCCGAGGAACTGGTGAACCGTGCCGCCGATTTGGGTTACACAAAAATTGCCATTACCGACCGCAATAGCGTGGCTGGCGTTGTACGCGCACACCAGGCTGCTAAAGCGCTGCCCGAAGGGCAAAAAATTAAAATTATACCTGCATGCCGGCTCGACCTGGCAGATGGTCCGAGCTTGCTCGCTTATCCTACTGATATTGATGCCTGGGGACGGCTTTGCGCCTTGCTGAGCAAGGGTAACCTGCGTACTGAAAAAGGCCAATGTGAGCTATATAAAAAAGATGTATATGATCATAAACAGGGCATTAAATTTATTGCCGTGCCACCCACATCTTTAAATAGCCGGTTTGATTTTGATGTTGATTTTAAAGATGTTTTAAAAGAATACCAGGCAGCGTTGGGTGCAGACCTTTACCTGGCCGCAACACGATCATACAATGGGGATGATGAAAAGCGGCTTTACCGCTTGTCACAACTAGGAATACCGATTGTGGTGACCAATGACGTATATTATCATGAACCTGAGCAACGAGAATTGCAAGACGTAGTTACCTGCGTACGCGAAAAGTGCACGATCCATAACGCCGGTTTCCGGCTTCACGCCAATTCAGAAAGGTACCTGAAACCGCTGGCTGAATTAGATCGCTTGTTTCTAAAATATCCCGATGCACTGGCGCGTACACAGGAAATCGCCCAAGCATGCCAATTCTCGCTGGATACGTTAAAATATCTTGAGCCTGAATGGATCAGCCCCGACGGACGTACGGCAGACGAACACCTGGCCAGCCATACCTGGGCCGGGGCCAGGAAAGTATATGGAGAAAAAATCCCAAAAAAGGTAAGCAAGCAGATCGATTTTGAGCTCGCTTTTTTTGTAAGGCGTAAACTGGCGCCCTATTTTTTGCGGATACATGAATACACCAACAAGGCGGAAGAACTGGGCATATTGCACCAGGGACGGGGTTCGGCGGCTAACTGTACGGTTTGTTTTTGCCTGGGTATAACGCCGGTCGACCCAACCAAATCGCGGCTGCTTTTTTCGCGTTTTATGTCGGATTCGCGGGAAGAGTGGCCCGATGTTGATGTTGATTTTGAGCATGAACGCCGGGAAGAGATCATCCAGTGGATATACGAAACCTATGGGCGGGAGCATGCAGCGATTGTTGCCACCGTAACGCAGGAGCGGCATAAAGGCGCCATTCGCGATGTGGGTAAGGCCATGGGCCTGTCGGAAGATACGATCAAGCGGGTATCGGGCGCTATCTGGGATTTTTCGGACGATGGATTTGACCGGCAGCGCATTATTGAGCAGGGGTTAAACCCGGACGATCCTCACCTGCGTAAAGTGCTGGAGCTAACTGACCAATTGATGGGTTTCCCGCGGCAATTGGGGCAGCATACGGGTGGGTTCGTAATTACGCAGTGCAAACTATCTGATATCTGCCCCGTGATGAACGCGCGGATGGAAGGCCGCACCCAGTTAGAGTGGAACAAGGACGACCTGGAAGCGCTCGGTATTTTAAAGGTGGATGTGCTGGGCCTGGGAATGCTCACCTGTATCCGCAAAGGGTTTGAGCTTGCAAAGCAACATTATAACCTCGACCTGACATTGGCCAATGTACCCCAGGACGATCGGGATGTTTATGAGATGATCTGCCATGCGGATACGCTTGGGGTTTTCCAGATTGAAAGCCGGGCGCAAATGTCTATGCTGCCGCGACTGAAGCCAAGAGAGTTTTATGACCTGGTGATCGAGGTAGCGATCGTACGCCCCGGCCCGATACAAGGCGATATGGTGCATCCCTACCTGCGGCGACGTGATGGTATAGATCCCATAGACTATCCATCTAAAGAACTTGAAGATATATTGGGCCGGACGCTGGGCGTACCGCTTTTCCAGGAACAGGCGATGGAAATAGCGATGGTTGCCGCAGGCTTTACCGGCGCTGAAGCCGATCAGTTGCGCAGAAGCATGGCAACCTTTAAAGCCAAAGGGCTTGTAAGCGAGTTTCGGAAAAAGCTGGTGTCCGGCATGACAGCAAACGGATATAAAGAGGAATACGCCGAACGTGTTTTTAAACAGCTTGAAGGTTTTGGCAGCTACGGTTTTCCCGAAAGCCATGCGTATAGTTTTGCGCACCTGGTATATATTTCGTCGTGGCTTAAGTATCATTACCCCGATGTTTTTGCTGCTGCTTTATTGAACAGCCAGCCGATGGGCTTTTACCAGCCGGCACAGATCGTGATCGATGCGGAAAAGCATGGGGTTGTGGTGCGTCTCGTTGATGTAAATCATTCACTATGGGATAATACCCTCGAGGAAAAAGATGGAAAATATTATGCGGTACGATTAGGATTTCGGCAGGTTAAGGGATTGAGTGAGGCTGATATGCAGCTATTGATCTCAGGTCGAAAGACAGGCTACACCAGTATAAATCAATTGAGCGATGCCGGCGTACCGCAGGCCGCTATTGAAAAGCTGACCGATGCGGACGCGTTCCGCTCGTTGAGTCTCGACCGCCGCGAAGCTTTATGGGAAGTACCCGCGCTGAGCGATAAACCGATCGGTTTGTTTGCCGGTCAGCCATCGGAGAGTGCCCGCGAAATGCAGATCACTTTGCCATTTATGACGCAGGCAGAACACGTGGTGCAGGATTATGCCGCCACCGGGTTATCCTTAAAAGCGCACCCGGTTAGTTTTGTGCGTACGCAACTGGAAATGCTGCATGTTACGGCCACAGGCCACCTGCCGTTGCTTAAGGATGGCGACCCGGTAAAGGTGGCAGGTTTGGTAACGGTACGCCAACGACCAGGCACCGCTAAGGGTATTATATTTATTACCATCGAGGATGAAACGGGTTTTTCGAACTTGGTGGTTTGGGAAAAGGTTTTTGAGAGCAACCGTAAGGAAATACTGCAGGCGCGCCTGCTGATGGTGGAAGGAAAAGTTCAAATTGAGGGCGAGGTGATCCATGTTATTGTGAAGCGCTGTTTTAACTTAACCCGGTTGTTGCGCGGGCTTACCCCTGCCGGTGATGAGAATTTGCCGGTGCTTACATTATCACGTGCAGATGAACGAACCGGTCGGGAGGGATCAAATAAAGGACAAATTGAGGAAGCAAGGATAAAAGACGCTTTTCATAAAGGAAGGAATTTTAAGTAGCCGGGTATACATTTACGTATGCGCCACACCTAATAAAATGTTTTCAATATCTTTGGCGCAATGATAAAAAAATGCCTGCCTGTAGTTCTATTGCTACTTATCTGGCGCTTACCTGCCCGGGCTGATTTTAGTTTCGACGCCAATTGCATCGACGCATACCATGCCATCATGAGCCTGAAGATGAGTGAAGCGAGGGCCATCCTGCAAAAGGAAAAACAGCAATCACCCAAGAATGGCATTGTCATACTGCTCGAGAACTATATCGATTATTTCAGTCTGCTTGCATCCGAGGATAAAAACGAGTATGAGCGGTTGAAGGATAACAGATCGGCCCGAATATCCGCACTGGAAGATAACAACAGCAATTCGCCTTATTATCGTTATGCGCAAGCGCAGGTGTATTTGCAGTGGGCATTTTTAAAGGCCAAATTTGGCGATTATGTGTCGTCGGGTTTGGATGCCAGAAGAGCGAATGGGCTTGTGAAGGACAATATTGAAAAATACCCGGATTTTTTGCCTGACAAAATAGACCTCGCATTAGTAAACGTCCTCTTTGGTTCGATACCGGCCAACCTTAGGGGTGTGACACGTTTTTTTGGGATGAGCGGCAATACCCTGACCGGTTTACGACAGCTGGAGGATGTACGAACCGCGCTGCAAAAGACGAATTACAGCTTCATGAACAATGAGGTGGTGTTTTTTATCTGCACGGTTGATATCAACGTTTTGCATAAACTGGGCGACTATCAAAAACTAATTGGCTACTTACAAGGCGTGGACGAGGGCAGCTTGCTGAAGGCATACCTGCAGAGCGTGGTTGCTTTCAAAACCGGACATAACGACGACGCTATCGCTTATATCGAAGCCGCGCCGAAGTCGGGGGGGTATATAAATGTCCCTGCGATGCATTATATGCTCGGCTGCGCTAAACTAAGCAAATTGGAAAATCCTGCCGGTTTGCTTGAATATATAAGAGAATTTAAGGGAACCAATTACATCAAAGATTCGTATCTCAAAATCGGTTATTATTACCTGTTACAAAACGACGAGGAGAAGTACCAATACTATCTGAAGATGGTTAAAACAAAAGGCTCAGATTCAGATGAAAAAGACCAGCTGGCGCTAAGCGAGGCGAATGATTCACGACCCAATATCGCCCTGCTGAAAGCAAGGCTTTACTTCGATGGCGGGTATTATGCCAAAGCATCAACTGCGCTGCAGGCCGCCGAAACTGACTTGCGTTTGCTGCGCGATAGAATCGATTATTTTTACCGCATGGGCAGGGTTTACGATAGAACTAACCGATTAAACGATGCTCTCAACTATTACCAAAAAGCCATAGACCTGGGTAAAAAAACGCATTATTACTATGCGGCCAACGCAGCCCTCAGCACCGGCAAAATTTATGAGGACCGGAAAGATTACAAAAAGGCCGGCGAATACTACAACGAAGCGCTTAGCATGAGGGGTCATCAATTTCAAACCGATATAAATAACGACGCGACGGCAGGGTTAAAAAGGATCGGGCAGTAAGCAAAGTACGATATTAATTTTCCTGCATATCAATCACGATTATTATATCCTATTGATCTCTCGAGCCACTGTCTTTTAATATATTGATTACTAACCGCTGTTAATGCTCAACATTGATCTGGTCTTTTAATGCCTGCCGGTGAAATTCGTTTATTTGTTGGGTAAGCTTTGCAAAAGATGTTTTGCCGACTATCCCGCAATCAAACAAGTGAAAAAATACAGAAGGTTTGAGGCTTTCAAAATAGTCGATCAACGCACACGAGTAAATGATCTGACAAGGACCTTTGATATTTTTAATCAATAATTCAATGCCCCGTTCCACTTCTATTTCAGTTGTATGATTGGATATCAATTTTCCCTGCGGAAATACCACTACTAAATTTTCCGGGTTGTTAAGCAAATTGGCTGCATATTGAAGCGACTCGATCATTGCGCGCGAACTACGGTTGATGGAAAATCCGCCGAACAGGTTCAGCAACATTCTTTTTTGCAGATGGTCCTCCTGCATCATGATATACAGCTTTCGGTTTAGGTGCCAGTAGGCCAGGTAGTTTCCCCAAAGACCATCCCACCAGCTAAAATGATTGCAAAGTAATAAAATGGAATGCCCCTCCCTTGGCATAAATGGCGACACCACCAACCGGTTAAAATAGGAACGCATCCGAAATCGCATATACATCGCGAACCAGTTGCTGAATAGTGTTACGCGGCGGGCGGGTATCATAAGGTAAAGCTACAATATAAATTTTGCCATTCATTTCCTACTAAGACCACTTTCCTTGAAGCGGCGAGTATCTGCTAAGTATTCATCTAAATTAGCCGTTACTAACCAATGGCCGAACGGCGCTTCGCGGACATCGGCATCATTCAGGGTCTTTATAAAAGCTGCTGCCGACGCCTTGGGAAAAAGCTGATCATGCCTGCCAAAGACCAGCGTGCATTTTATTTTGTAATCATTGATAAGAACAGCAACCTTTTCTACATCGGGCTTCAGGTGGCGGATCAGGTTCAGCGTATAATAAACGTCCAGCCGTTTTTTAAGCGTATCGGTTTCGCTGTGAGCTATTCTATACAGGCTATCATCGATGATAGTGGTATTTTTCAGTAGCCGCAAAATGAATGGTGCCAGCCATTTACTTTTCGTAACAGTTCTGAAAAGCAGCTTGCCCAAAGGCCGGCCGGTTAGGATATCGAAACCCTTAAAACTGGAAATACCATCCGGAGCCAATAAAATTATCTCATCAATCAGCTCGGGATATTCTTCAACAAGCAGGAGCGCAAAATTAGCGCCGATGGAATAGCCCATCACTGAAAAACGCTGCATGCCGTAAATTTTGAACCATTCTTCTGCATACAGGCGTACCATTTCGCGCGGCATGCCGCCAAGGATTTTGCTTTCACTCCAACCGTTCAGTTCGCTCTCTCCATGAAAAAAATGATCGAAACCGTAGATATGATAGTGCTGCAATACGGAGTTTTCTAAAACATGGAACTGCTTGCCGGTCATGCCATAGCCATGAAAAGCCAGCATTGCCTTAGTGCCACTGCCATATTCATGAAAATGCAGCTTACCGAGTTCCGCGACATTTAAAAACCCCATCAGGCAATATTACGTATAATTTTGCTGGAAGAAATAGAGCCGATTACAACGTTTGCGAGAATTTTAAGATTATATGAAACCGGTTACAGCTCGTAACTGCTCGTCCTTATACGCAACATATCGCAGATAGATTAATTATAAATAATGACGTAGGATTGTTGAATGAGTACGCGTATATGTCTATTCACAGTTGGGACGCAACCAGCACAGTTAGCAACTATTGTGCAATACGAAAAACAAATAACAGCTTATTGCTACTAATCAAATATTATTACATGATGGGTATACACCTTTAAATATTTGGCATACACTAATTTAGCAAAACCTGATACGATGTTAACATAATTTCCCCTAATCAAAAATTAGTTTTAAATTGTGTCAAAAATACACTACCCAGTGTGAACCTATTAACCAACCATACCCCCGCCATGAAAATTAAATTACCAGGATGCTTCTTATGCTGTTTTTTTTTGATCGCAGCCTTTAGCGTAACTGCCCAAACCAGGAAAGTTGATCGGACAGAAGTAAAAATTGAATCCGTTATAAAAAAAATGACGCTGGAAGAAAAAATATCCATGCTGCATGCAAACGGTATATTTTCAGCAGGAGGAGTGAAGCGGCTTGGTATACCGGAGATCATGACGGATGACGGCCCTTTGGGCGTCCGCGAGGATGTAAAACCGGGCTGGGGATCGGCGAACCTGACAACCGACTCGGCCACTTTTTTCCCAAACGGATCGGCGTTAGCTGCCACCTGGAACCCGGAATTGGCTTACCGGTATGGGCATGATATGGGCGAAGAGGCAAAAAAACGCGGAAAAACTGTTATGCTGGCGCCTGCCTTTAACATTTGCCGTACCCCGCTCTGCGGGCGCACTTACGAATATTATTCCGAAGATCCATTTTTAAATGCGCGGCTGGCGGTACAATCTGTAAAGGGGATACAAAGCCAGCACGTAGCGGCTTGCGTAAAACACTACGCGGTAAACAACCAGGAAATTGAGCGCGGGCGCATAAATGTTGAGGTGGATGAGCGCGCCCTGCGCGAAATATATTTACCGGCGTTTAAAGCTTCCACCACTGAAGGCAATGCCTGGACCATCATGTCGGCTTACAATAAGGTACGCGGGGTATATTGCTCGGAAAATGAGTATTTGCTTAACCAGATTCTAAAAGGCGAATGGAAGTTTAAAGGGGCAGTGATCAGCGATTGGGGCGGTACACACAGCACGGTTGACGCCGCCAATCATGGCCTCGACCTGGAAATGGGCTCAAACCCGCCATACGATAACTATTATTTTGCCAACCCGCTGTTGAAAGCGGTGAAAGACGGCAAAGTGAGCATGAAAGTGATCGACGAAAAGGTTCACAGGTTGCTATGGGTAATTTACCATACCTCACTGAGCCAAAACCAGCCTGCGGGAAGCATTAACACGCCTGCACACAGCAAAACAGCTTATGATATTGCATGCGAGTCGATCGTGCTGCTCAAAAATGAAAAGCATTTATTGCCTTTAAATACTTCGTCGATAAAAAGCATCGCTGTGATCGGGGATAACGCCACCCATACGTTTCATCTTGGTGGTTTCGGGGCAGGCGTAAAGGCTCGCTATGAAGTAACGGCCCTGGCGGGACTAAAAAATCGGTTAGGAAATTCAGTTACAATAAAATATGCGCAGGGTTATTCGGGGGTTTACAGGCAGCCAAGAAGAAACGCGATGCAGGAAGCGCCGAACCTTAATTCCGAGCTTATGGAGCAGGCTGTTGCCGCGGCAAAAACATCGGATATGGCTATTTTATTTATCGGTGGTAACCGCGATTATGAAAGCGAGAGCCGCGACCGGCCTAACCTGGAGCTACCTTTTAACGAGCAGCCTTTAGTTGATGCCGTTACAGCAGCGAACCCAAACACTATAGTAGTGGTTATCGGCGGCGCGCCATACGATATTGGCAAGATCAAGGAAAACAACCATACCATAGTTTGGTCGTGGTATAACGGTTCGGAAAACGGGAATGCACTTGCTGATGTGTTGATGGGCAAAATTAACCCTTCGGGCAAACTACCGTTTACTTTTCCGGCCTCGCTTAAAGATTCGCCCGCACACGCACTGGATGCTTATCCCGGCCAAAATTTGGAGGAAGAATATAAAGAAGGCATCCTGGTTGGCTACCGCTGGTTCGACACCAAAAAAATAGAACCGCTTTATTGCTTTGGCTATGGCTTATCATACACCACTTATAAATACTCAGGCTTGTTTACTAATAAAAAAAGCTATAAGCCTTCTGATTACATCGTTGCCAGCCTGAAGGTTAAAAATACCGGGAAATACGCCGGCAAGGAAACGGTGCAGTTGTATATCAGCAAGGAAGGTTCAGCTGTAGGGCGTGCTGAAAAAGAGTTAAAAGCATTTAAAAAAATAAAAATAGGAGTCGGCGAAACGGCTGACGTTAAGTTAACCATCCCTGTTAAAGATTTGGCTTACTACGATGTTAAAGGTAAAAGATGGATTGTAGAGCCGGGAAAATATAAATTACTGGCCGGCACATCGTCACGGGATATTGAGCAAACCCGGGAGATAGCCGTTGATTAGACACGCGGATGAATACAGGCCGCCGGGCGGGCGGAATGGTAGTGTTTACACCGGCTTCAAAAAATCGCCATCTGCGATGAGCAGTTTAACGCCTGTTTCGGTGGCGGAACGGTGAGAACTCAATTCATCCGAAACGACGTAGGTCATTCCTGCGGTGAGTTGGAAAATTTCACCGCTTTTGAGCTCTGTGGTAAACGCGCCTTCAAGACAGTGTACAATATGCCCTTTTTGGCACCAATGGTCGGCAAGGTAGCCTTTGCTATATTCAACAACCCTTAACCGTAGACCTTTATATTGAAGGGTTTGCCAAAAGGCTGTTCCGGTTATACCCGGATACTCCGTTTTATCGATATGATCCCAGTCGATCACCTGGAAGGGAATATTTTCCATAATCAATAGCTTCTGCGCGTCATTCTCATTAGTTCCCTGTGACGGCGGTCTTCGTAATATTTGTTTACCACCAGGATAGCGTGGATGATACCGGGTACCCATAAAAATATAGTCAGGATAATATTTAACAGCATTGAACCCAGCTTACCGGTAGTTAATATAGCTAGTGGCGGACATAAAAAGCATAAAAATATCGCATAATCATGGTATATATTATACAGCAATAAAACTAACTATTATTAAGATAAAAAACCGGAAACTATGTTACGCAAGGCGTTATAAAAGGCACGAACTGATTCGCCATAATCGCTAACTTAGTCAAACCAATTATTTATCATGAGTTCTATAACCAATACACGCCGGCAGTTTGTTAAAAATACAGCGGCCGGGTTGGGGTTGCTTACCTTGCCGGGAATATTAAGCGCGAGCAAAACCACAGCCGCAACCAGAAAAAAAATTGTTTGCGTTGGCGGGCACCCCGACGACCCGGAGAGCGGCTGCGGCGGAACGCTGGCCAGGCTGGAAAAACTCGGGCACGAAGTGGCCATTATTTATTTAACGACCGGTGAGGCGGGCATACCCGGGAAAAGTAACAACGAGGCTGCGGGCATACGAGAACAGGAGGCTATCAACGCCTGTAAAATATTAAATGCCAGGCCGGTTTTTGTAGGTCAGATCGATGGTGATACGATCGTAAACCGTAACGCCCGGCAGCATGTGGGGCAATTGATCGGCGCCGAAAAGCCGGATATGGTTTTCACCCATTGGCCCATCGACTCGCACCCCGATCACCAGGCGGCCAGCCTGCTTACCATTCAAACATGGGTCAGGTCGCCCGCCAAATTCAATTTGTATTTTTTTGAAGTTTGCGCCGGCGGGCAAACGATGGTTTTTCATCCGACAGATTACGTGGATATAACCGATACCCAGGAGCAAAAGCGAAAAGCGGTATACTGCCATGTGAGCCAGGATCCGCCGGGAATTTATGCCTGCGGGCATGCTTCAATGGAAGATTTCAGGGGACGGGAACTGGGGGTAAAAGCGGCCGAAGGCTTTGTACGAATGACCGGTAAAGGTATGGGCGGATTATCGTTTTAACATTCGTTTCACCGACCGTACCGCGGCAAAACACGAACTTAAAATATTTTGTAACCCTTTTTTAACAGGCTCTCTCTAATTATTAAACAAAGTCAAATAATTATTAACCCATTAAAAAAAGTATTATGAAAATTATGAAAATCTGCACCGCTTTGGCGGTGGGTACGATCGCTTATTCACTCATGCTCATCACGCCCGCTTTTGCGCAAAAAAAGCCTAAACTTAACGATGCGGAGATAGCTTCTGTTGCTGTAACCGCCAACCAAATCGACATTAATTACGCTGCTATCGCCAAGGAGAAGTCAAAAAACGCAGCTGTGCTTGAATTTGCAAAGACGATGGCAAATGACCATAAATCTGTGATAGACAAGGCCGTTGCATTGGTTACTAAGTTACATGTTACGCCTAAAGACAATGCAGTTAGCAGGTCGCTAAACGCCAACGCCGAAAAAACAAAAAAAGAGTTACGCGCAAAATCAGGCAAAGCATTTGATAAAGCGTACATCGATAACGAGGTTGCCTATCACAAAGCAGTAATTTCTGCAGTTGAAGGCGTATTGATCCCGCAGGCCCACAATGCCGAGCTTAAGGCACTATTGCAAAGCGTCGACCCGGTATTAAAAACCCATCTTGAACATGCCGAGATGGTTCAAAAGCAGTTTGTGGGTAAATAATACAGCGATGAGGCTTTTAAAAAATATCCTATATGCCGCGTGTGCAGGATTGCTGTTGTATAGTTGTTCCGGCGGCTTTAAAAAAGCGCCGGGTGTTTATCATGTTCAAATAAAAGATATGAAATTTCAACCGGCCGATCTTATTGTTGACAAAGGCGACACGGTGGAATGGACAAACGAGGATATGACCGATCATGATGTTACCGAAGACGCTGCCAACGGATGGCATTCTGCGCCTTTGGCAACCGGAAAATCATGGAAAACAGCCATTTATAAAAATACGCCTTACCACTGCAATATCCATATGGTAATGAAGGGAAATATAACACTGGAATAGCGTCCCGTTAAATTAAGCGCACAAAACGCCTGCTTCCATTTGGTGAGCGGGCGTTTTTTTGGTATTCAATCTTACTCAATTACCAGCGTTGCTATCGAGTGCGCAGGGCTGGTGGTTTTGGCGGCTTTGCCTTTTATCCATAAATAATAGCCAATGTCTTTATCCGTCTTATTCATTACCACCACAGCAATTTTTCCATCCGGGTTAATATAAGCGGTGCTTAGCAGCATATCGCGGCTGGCTGCTGCTGCAATGCGTTTAGCGCCCGGGTGTATAAATTTGGAGAAATGCCCCATATAATAATAGGAGTTGGTATAGATCAGTTCGCCGGTATGGGTATCTGCATGTACCGGCGCAAAGCAAAAATTGCCAACGTGGTTGGGGCCGCCTTTTTCGTCGAGTAGCACATTCCAATCGGTCCAGCCCACGGTACCTGCATTAAAATCATTGATCATGGACATGCCGTACTTTTCGCCCAGGTCCCAGTCGTGTATTTTGTTTAAATCAAATCTTTCGGCGCAGCCTTCGGTAAAGATCAGGTGCTTATCCGGAAAAGCTGAAGCTACGCGCCGTTCGTTTTCAAAGTTCATGCCGGCGCCGGTCCACGTTTCGTACCAGTGATAGCCCACGCCCCAAACATATTTGGCTGCCTGCGGGTCTTCCAGTATCGTGCTGGCGCGCTGGTACATCAGGTCGCGGTTATGATCCCAAACGATCAGTTTTTTACCGGCCATGCCTGATTTGGTTAACGTCGGCCCTAAAAAATTCTTTACAAAGTCCCGTTCATCTTCGGCCGTGTACAGGCACGATTCCCATGTTTGGGTAGCCATCGGCTCGTTTTGTACCGAAAGGCCCCAGATGGGTATACCAGCTTTCTCATAAGCGCTGATAAATTTCACATAAAAATTTGCCCAGCTCTGATCAAATTCGTGTTTTAGCTTACCGCCGTGCAATACATTGTTATTGGTTTTCATCCATCCGGGAGGGCTCCAGGGAGAGGCAAATAACGTTAGTTTTCCCCCGGCGGCTTTCATCACTTCTTTGATAAATGGAATGCGGTATTTCTTATCATGACTAATGTCAAATGATTTAAGCGACGCATCGTTGTCCTTCACATAACTGTAGCTATCGCTCGAAAAATCGCAGCTTTGGATATTTGTGCGCCCCAGGGTGTAGCCAATGCCTTTGTCCTTATCGTAGTAGGCAGTTAAAAATTCCTGCTGCTTGTCTTTTGGCAGCTTATAAAACGTTTCGGCAGCGGCGTCGGTTAACGCCCCGCCAATGCCCAACATGGTTTGAAAGGTTTTTGACGGATCAACAAATACAGCTACCTCAGTCTCAACCGGCTGCGGTTTATCCGTAAAATGCAGCGTTTCCGTTTGGGTTATACGGTCGTTGCTATTTTTTGCGGTGAGATATACTTTTACCGTTTTGTGAGCGGCCGGATAAGGCTTCTTGTTTTGCGCAAATCCCGACGTTGCTATCAGCAGGAGCGCAACGGCAAAAACAACAGGCGCTTGTGATTCTATTTTCATGCTTTAAGTGATTGGGCGGTACAGAAAATAATGGTTTATCAATTCAAATCTATTAAAGTTTTGAAAATAAGCGCGATAAATTTATAAATAACACTTGCCGCTTTTTTGAACTGTAACAAAACCGGACACCTATCGTTCGGATATGTAACACGATGCAAGAATAACTGTGCATGTAATTTGTTTATAATCAAGTTGTTAATTCATCGGCATAAATATTATCGCGTATAACATAAAGCTTTAAAGAAGCTGCACCATTTTGTAAGAGCGGCGCAGGTGGTGCACCTGGTGCAGGTTGGTGCACATGGTGCAGGTGGTGCACCCTGGTGCACATAAGAACGGAGCCCCTCTCCTTGCGCCGCCGCTAAAGCAAAGGCGGCATGCGGTTGGAAAGGCCTGCCTGCCGCAGGCAGGGATTTAGGGTGAGGCTAATGAAAAAAATGAACTAACTCCATGATAAAAAACTATTTCAAAATAGCCTGGCGCAACTTGGTAAAGAACAAGGCGCATTCGTTTATAAATATTGCCGGCCTTTCTGTTGGTTTGGCCTGTAGCCTGCTGATATTGCTTTGGGTGCAGAGCGAATTAGCTGTAGACGCCTTTCATAAAAACGGCGGCCGTTTGTACAGAGTTTATGAACGGTTGTATTATGATAATAAAATTGATGGTCAATACTTCACACCAGGGCTATTGGCCGAACAATTAAAAAAGGAAATCCCCGAAGTGCAATACTCTACCGCTGCAGCGTTCGGCTTTAATGAGCAGCACACGTTTAATGTAGGCTATAAGATATTAAAGTTAAAAGGATCATCGGCCGATTCCGACTTTTTTAAAATGTTCAGCTATCCGCTGTTGCAAGGGAATGCGGCGAACGCGCTGAACAGCCCGTCGGGAATAGCGATATCCCAGGCGATGGCAGTCGATTTTTTTGGGAGCCCGCAGGCTGCCATCGGAAAAACGATCAGGTATGATAACCGCCAGGATTTTACTATAACGGCGGTATTTGCAAATGTCGGGGCAAACTCTTCCCTAAAATTCGATTTCCTGATTAACTGGATTTCGTTTATAAAGGATAATCCCTGGTCCACGCACTGGGATAATAACGGCCCGGCAACTTTTATCCAGCTGCGCGCCGGTGCAGATCCTGTCCTGGTTGAAAAGAAGATCACCCATTTTTTGGATCACCTGGATAAATTTGAGAAAAAAGGAACTTTTACGGAGGAGTTGGGATTACAGCCTTTTGATCAGCAATATCTTCATGGAAACTTTAAGGACGGAAAGTTTGGTGAGGGAAGAATTGAATATGTTCGGTTATTTAGTATCGTAGCCATGTTTATATTGCTTATTGCTTGTATCAACTTCATGAATCTAACCACCGCCCGGTCGGTTAAAAGGGCAAGGGAAATAGGCATCCGCAAGGTGGTAGGCGCGGTAAAAAGCGTACTTATTAAACAATTTATAGGCGAATCGCTGTTTCTCACAACCATTGCGGTAGCCGTTTCATTGGTTGTTCTTATGGCTTTGCTGCCCGTGTTTAACCAGGTAACCCAAAAACAAATCGAACTTCCGTTTAACCAATTTTATTTTTGGCTAAAATTAGCCGGGATCACGCTGGTTACGGGCCTGATTGCGGGAAGCTATCCTGCCCTATTCCTATCGTCACTTAACCCGGTTAAGGTGCTAAAGGGCACCATCAAACTGGATATGGGGACTACCTTATTGCGAAAAGGTCTGGTTGTATTTCAGTTTGTGCTTTCGGTGGTATTAATTATCGGCACAATTATCGTATCAAGGCAAATCAATTATATTCAATCGATAGCGCTGGGCTACGACCGCGAAAACCTGGTGTACATACCTTTAGAAGGCGATCTGATTAAAAACTACGAAGTATTTAAAAACGAGGCGCTTAAACTGCCCGGTATTATGGCGGTTACACGTACGGACAATACGCCGACAGACATCGTGAACAGCACCATCGGTGTTCAATGGGATGGAAAAGATCCGAATACCAAAGTGGCATTTTCAAATGCCTCCGTAGGATACGACTTTGTGCGGACCATGAAACTACAACTGGTTTCGGGCCGGGATTTTTCAAAAGATTTCCCTTCAGATTCTGTCGGCTATATTATAAATGAAGCAGGACTTAAAAGAATAGGTTATGCCAACCCGATAGGAAGATCTTTCACCATGTGGGGGCAAAAAGGAAAGATAATTGGGGTGGTTAAAGATTTTCATTTCAACTCACTTCACGAACAAATTAAGCCACTGGTATTGCATTATGGCGAAAAGGACGGTAACGGAAGCATGCTGGTTAGAATTATGCCGGGCCAAACAAAAGAAGCGCTTGCCGGTCTTGAAGGATTGGCTACGAAATTAAATCCGGCTTTCCGGTTTACTTATACCTTTTCGGACGACGAATATAACAAGCTATACAACAACGAGCAGATCATTAGCAAGCTATCAAATGCTTTTGCATTCCTTGCCATTTTTATCTCGTGCCTGGGTTTGTTAGGCCTGGCTATGTTTACGGCCGAGCAACGGATAAAAGAAATTGGCGTTCGGAAGGTATTGGGTGCAAGTGTTACTTCATTATTTGCTTTGTTATCAGCCGAATTTTTATGGCTGGTATTGATCGCATTATTGATCGCCACACCAATTGCCTTGTATGCTATGAACGGGTGGCTGCGTGGTTTTGTCTATCACGCCCCGGTACAATGGTGGATGTTTTTACTTGCGGGCGCCATCGTCATATTTATTGCTTTGGCAACCGTAAGTTTCCAGGCTATAAAAGCCGCATTAATAAACCCGATTAAGAGTCTTAGAAGTGAGTAGTAGTTGGCAGTGGCAGATGGCTGTATATCGGTGAAATCAAAATAAAATCGGTGAAATCATGGTAAAAAATTATTTAAAAATTGCATGGCGCCAGCTGCGCAAGCAAAAAATGTACGCGGCTATAAAAATTGGCGGCTTCGCTTTTGGCATCACGGCCTGCCTGCTGATCGCATTATATATTCGGAATGAACTGAGCTATGACAAGTCGTACCCGGATGCAAATAGAATTTACAGGCTGGTTGGCGTGTACGATAACAACGGAACGATTCAAAAGGGTACCGATTGGCCCGCCCCGATGGGTAAGGCGTTAAAAAATGATTTCCCCGAGATCGAACTCTCAGGGCGTTTAATGCCGAATCCACTGATGGGGGCGCAAACCGCCGAGATGCGGCGCGCCGACCGTCAGGAAAATAGCTTTGAGAACGGGATCACTTTTGCTGATCAGCAAATGCTGGATATACTGGAGCTACCGATGGCGTACGGCGACCGGTCTCAGGCTTTAACCAGGCCGCTCACCATGGTTATTTCAAAAACAAAGGCGGATAAGTATTTCCCCGGTCAAAATCCTGTCGGTAAGGTGATGTACCTGAATAATGATAAAAGCAAGCCGTATACCATCGGTGGCGTTATGCAGAATATCCCCAAAACGTCGCACCTGGCAGGTTTTAATTTCCTGTTAACATTGGCCACCGTCGAATTTTGGAAGGGAGAGCAAAATAACTGGGACGACAGCAACTACCCGGATTACGTTTTGGTGCGGCCGGGAACGAATATCCCCCGGTTGGAAAAAAAGATAACAAAGGATATCGTTTACAACTATTACTTGCCAACCATGCTGAAGGATGGAACGAAGGACGCTGAAAAACTTGTTGCAAAGTTTAACATAGTGCTTCAGCCGGTTGCCGATATAAATTTGTATTCGTATGATATCCAGGACGAATTATCGCACGGGGATATCCGTTTCGTATGGCTTTTCGGTGCGGTTGCCGCTTTTATCCTGATCATTGCCTGTATCAATTTTATCAACCTGTCCACTGCCAAATCGGCCAACCGGGCAAAGGAGGTGGGGTTAAGAAAGGCAGTCGGTTCCTACCGGAGCAGTCTGATCAGCCAGTTCCTGACGGAATCGCTCCTATATAGTTTCTTTTCGTTCGCCGTGGGTATGGCGCTGGCGTGGCTATTATTGCCTTATTTCAATACTCTCGCATCTAAAGATCTCGTTATGCCCTGGGGCGAGTGGTGGCTTGTTCCCATCGTTTTAATTTCGGCGTTTATCATAGGCATTGTCGCTGGCCTATACCCGGCATTTTACCTTTCGGGCTTTAAACCTGCGCAGGTTTTAAAGGGCACGCTCAGTACCGGCAGTAAAAGTCCGCTGCTAAGGAATAGCCTGGTTGTCTTCCAGTTCACTACCTCCATCGTTCTCATCATCAGCACGATCGTCATTTACAACCAAATGCAATACATCCTGAACAAAAAGGTTGGTTTTGATAAGGACCAGGTGGTGGTGATACAGGGCACGAACACGCTGGGCGATAAGAACGTGCGGAGCTTTAAAAATGAGTTAATGAAGCTGGCATCCGTAAAAAGTGCTTCCATCAGCGACTATCTGCCCGTAAACGACGGGAAGCGCAATGGGGAAACATTTTTTAACGAAGGGCGGACAAAACTGGATGCGGGCGTAGGCGGCCAGTATTGGCAAGTTGATGACACCTATTTAAAAACTATGGGGATAAAACTGGTCGAGGGACGAAATTTCTCTTATGACATAGCCGGCGATACGAGTGCATTAATTATTAACCAAACAATGGCTAAAAAGCTCAATCTGAAAAACCCTATCGGCAAACGGATAACCCAAGGCTATGTGTTTACCGTTATAGGCGTGGTGCAGGATTTTAACTTTCAGTCGATGCGCGAGGAGGTCGGCCCGCTGGCATTGCATTTCGGCATCAGCCCCTCCATTGTAACGGTGAAGGTAAAAGGCGCCGATATGAAAAACACGCTCGTGGCTATCACCAACACCTGGAAAAGCTTTTCACCGAGCCAGCCTATCCGATATACTTTCCTGGACGAAAGCTTTGCCAATATGTACGCCGACGTGCAGCGTATGGGCCGCATATTTACCACGTTTGGCATACTGGCCATTATTATTGCCTGCCTGGGATTGTTTGCCTTGTCGGCCTTTATGGCCGAGCAGCGCAGTAAGGAGATAGGCATCCGCAAGGTGCTGGGCGCAAGCGTAAGCGGCATCACCGCCCTGCTGTCGATGGATTTTGTAAAGCTGGTGGCGCTGGCTATTGTGATCGCCTCGCCGATCGCGTGGTGGGCCATGACCAAGTGGCTCCAGGGCTTTGCCTACCGCGCGCCGGTTTCGTGGTGGATATTTGTTTTAGCCGGGGCCGCGGCGATCATCATAGCCTTGCTTACGGTAAGTTTCCAAAGTATTAAAGCTGCGCTGGCCAACCCGGTAAGGAGTTTGAAGAGTGAATAGCACTTGGCAGTGGTAGGGTACTATGACTAATGAACAAATGAACCAATAAACTAATCGCCATGATAAGAAACTTTTTAAAGATTGCGGTACGTAACCTTTGGCGTAACAAAGGGTTTTCGATTATCAATATTTCAGGTTTAGCGATAGGTATGGCGGCGGCCATGCTTATTTTACTGTGGGTGCAAAATGAGCTTGGCTACGATCGTTTTTACAAAAATACCGGCAGGATTTACCTGATGTACAGCCGTGATATGGATAACGGCAGACTTGCCGCCTGGAATAATGTGCCCGCGCTAATGGCGCCGGCGCTTAAAAAGGATTACCCGGAAGTTGAGGACGCCGCAAGATTCAGGACTGTGTATTTTTTAGTGACCAACGGCGATAAGCATTTCAACCTGGAGGGTTCATTTGCCGATTCAAGCTTTCTTGCTGTTTTAGATTTCCCGCTGCTGCAAGGTAATGCTAAAAATGCGCTTAATGGCGATCATAACATCGTAATCACAAAACAACTGGCCATTAAACTATTTGGAAATGAAGATGCGATGGGCAAAACCGTACGCATCGATAGCGCCAGCAATTTTACGGTGACCGGCGTATTGAAAGACCTGCCCGTAAATACACAGTTTTCTTTTCAATACATCTTGCCATGGAGCTATATAACAAAATTGGGCTGGGATAAAGGCCAGACATGGGCCTTCAGCAATTCCACCACGTATGTTATGCTGAAAAATGGCGCGTCCGAAGCAGCATTTGACGGAAAAGTAAAAAACCTGGTGAAGTCGCATGTGAAGGAAGGCAGGGGGTCGGCGCTGGAAGTATTTACGCAGCCCCTGGCCCGGGTACATTTATATTCACGAGCCGAGAACGGGAAATTAGTGGGCGGACGCATCGAAACGGTGCGGTTGTTTACGATTATAGCCTTGGTCATATTGATTATAGCCTGCATCAACTTTATGAATTTAAGCACTGCACGCAGTGAGAAACGGGCAAAAGAGGTGGGCATAAGGAAAGTGGTTGGCGCGCGGAAAAAATCGCTTGTCCTGCAATTCATCGGCGAGAGTACGATTACCGCGTTTATCGCTTTTATAATCGCCTTGTGCCTGGTGCAGCTCACGTTAAGCGGGTTTGACCGTGTCGTTGGCCTGCCGCTGGTCATCGATTTCAATAATGTTTCATGGTGGCTGTTTGCCCTGGCATTTACCCTGTTTACCGGGTTAACGGCCGGCAGCTACCCCGCATTCTATTTGTCTTCGTCCCGGCCGGTAGAGGTGTTAAAAGGCGCTTTTAAGAACACAAATGCCATAACACCGCGAAAAGTACTGGTGGTGCTGCAATTTACATTTGCAATCGTACTCATCATCTGCACCATCATTGTCGACCGGCAACTGCGGTTTGCCCGAAACCGGGACACCGGCTATAATAAGGGCAATCTGGTGTATACTTTTTCGCAGGGCGATGTGATCAAAAATTACAGCCTCATCAAACACGACCTGTTAAATGCCGGCGCAGCTGTGGGCGTTACGAGGACGTTTTCGCCGATGACGCGGTCATGGGGCACGGAAGCCGGACTGGTATGGCCGGGCAGCACAGAAGACGACAAAAAGACGATCTTTTTGCAATATGAAGCGGATGCCGGCTTTGTAAAAACGATAGGGGTAAAGTTGGTTGAAGGCAGGGACATCGACATAAATGCAAATCCTTCCGACAGTACGGCAATGCTGCTAAATGAAACCGCTGTAAAAGTTATGCACCTGCAGCACCCCGTCGGCACTGTGGTAAAGAACGGTCAGGGCGTAAGCTGCCATGTGATCGGCGTGATAAAGGACTTTATTATAGAATCTCCTTATGAACAAGTTAGGCCTATGTTGATACAGGGCCTTGGAACCAATTACCCTGTTGTTCATTTCAGGCTTAACCCGGCTAACAGTACCGCCGCCAACCTGGCTAAAGCCGAAAGGATATTTAAGAAATACAACCCGCAATATCCTTTTGAATATTATTTTGTGGACGATGCTTATGCCACGAAGTTTAGAGAAGAGCAGCAGGATAGTACGCTCTCGGCATTTTTTGCCGGGCTTACGATTTTTATTTCGTGCCTGGGCTTGTTTGGCCTTGCCACATACATGGCCGAAAACCGGGTAAAGGAAATAGGGATACGCAAAGCGCTGGGAGCGAGTGTTGGCGGTATCACCGCATTGCTGTCCATCGATTTTGTGAAACTGGTTTTAATATCGATCGTGATAGCCACGCCCGTTTCGTGGTGGTTCATGAATAAATGGTTGCAAGGCTTTACGTATCGCATCGCGGCCGAGTGGTGGGTGTTTGCAGTATCTGGCCTGGCGGCGATATTCATAGCCCTGCTGACAGTTAGCTATCAAAGTATCAAAGCAGCTATGGCCAACCCGGTGAACAGCCTTCGCTCGGAGTGAGAGCTTACGCGTGCGCCGAAGCTTCAGCGAAGGAGCATGGCTGTCAAAGAAAGCTTGAGGAGTGAGTAAGCAGTGGCATGGTGCTATGACTAATGAACAAGTGAACCAATGAATATTATTCTTGTAACTTAAATACGCTGGGCCCCTATAAATTTATCAGCTGGATGTACCCGTTGCTGCGTTTCGATTTTCCGGTTTATATGAACATCGACAAACCGGTAGTTTTTATTAATCCTGAACTGACCGGCCTTAGCAACGAAATGTTCGAGCTTTGGGACGACTGCATGAGCTTTCCCAATTTGCTGATAAAAGTTAGCCGCCATAAATCTCTCACCTTAAGGTATCGGGACGAACACTGGCAGCCGCAGGTTTGGAAAATGGACGACTCGTTAGCCGAGCTTTTGCAGCATGATTGCGACCACCTGGACGGCATACTGTGCACCGTGCGGGCGATTGATAAGAAATCCTTTAAATGGAGAGCCTGATTTATCCTATATTTAGCGCTCCCAATTATCTCCATCCAATGAAATACTTAAAATGGATGTTCACTATTTTTTTCACTGCCATGCTTGCCTCGTTTAAGCCGGCCCGGCAAATCCCATCGTACGACGATTATCCAGTTTATACCGGTCACGACCTCGGCGTTGCTTACTCGCCATTAAAAACAATATTTAAGGTTTGGGCGCCCAAAGCTTCCGAAGTAAAGCTCAGGCTTTATGCAGCGGGCGAAGGTGGAGAGGCCCTGCAAACCGTTAACCTGGCTAAAGCAGGACAAGGCACCTGGACCATCACCTTAAAAGGGGATCAAAAAAATAAATATTATACCTTCCAGGTAATGCAGGACGGGAGCTGGCTGCTGGAGCGGCCAGATATTTACGCCAAAGCGGCCGGTGTAAACGGAAACCGCGGCATGGTGGTCGACTTGCGCTCAACAAATCCTGCCAACTGGCAAAACGATAAAAAACCGGCGCTTAAAAACTTTACCGATATCATTCTTTATGAGTTGCATATCCGCGATATTTCTATCGACGCCAACTCGGGCATAAAAAACAAAGGCAAATTTTTAGGCCTTACCGAAACCGGCACCAAAAGCCCTGATGGCGAAAAAACCGGCCTGGACGATATTAAGGAACTTGGCGTAACACACGTGCACCTGCTGCCATCGTTTGATTTTAATTCAATTGATGAAACCAAAACAGGGCAATACAACTGGGGGTACGACCCGTTGAACTATAACGTGCCCGAAGGCAGCTATTCCACCGATCCGTATGACGGCAACGTGCGGATAAAGGAATTTAAACAAATGGTGCAGGCGTTGCATAAAAAGGGATTGCGCGTGATATTGGACGTTGTTTATAATCATACCAGCGATACCAAAACGTCAAACTTTAACCAGTTTGCCCCGGGCTATTTTTACCGGCATAATCCCAACGGCTCTTATTCAAACGGTACGGGCTGCGGCAATGAAGTGGCATCTGAAAGACCTATGGTGCGCAAATTCATCACTGAATCGGTGCTGTATTGGGCAAAAGAATATCATCTGGATGGTTTCCGGTTCGACCTGATGGGAACGCATGATATAGAAACCATGAACCATTTAAGCGATGCCCTGCATAAGATCGATCCTACTATATTTATTTACGGCGAGGGATGGACCGCTGGCAACAGTCCGCTGCCTGAAAATTTACGCGCAACAAAAAATAACGTAAGCAAATTACACGAGATCGCGGTTTTTAGCGACGATATGCGCGACGGCCTTAAAGGCGGCTGGAGCAACCTGAAGGAAAAAGGCTTCGTAAGCGGCAATCAGGCCATGACCGAAAGCGTAAAATTTGGCATCGTCGCCTCGACGCCCAATACGCAGGTCAATTATAAACTTGTAAACTATTCGAAGGCCCCATGGGCCGCCGAACCTTTTCAAACCATCACTTATGTTTCGTGCCATGATGATAATACTCTTTTTGACAGGCTTAAAATTTCGAACCCAAATGCAAGTGAGCAAGACCTGATAAAAATGGACAAGCTGGCCAATGCCATCGTGCTCACGTCGCAGGGCGTAGCGTTCCTGCATTCGGGCGCCGAATTACTGCGTACCAAGCAGGGTGTGGCTAATTCCTATAAATCGCCGGACTCCATCAACCAGATCGACTGGAGCCGTAAAACAAAATACAAAGCCGTTTTTGATTATTATAAAGAATTAGTCGTCTTAAGGAAACGTCATCCTGCATTCAGGATGCCGTCGACCAAAATGATCCAGGCTAACCTAAAGTTCCTGGATCCCGGCACTCCGGGCGTCATAAGCTACCGCATTAACAACCATGCCAATGGCGATCCGTGGAAAACCATCCTGGTTATTTTAAACGGCAACCCCGCCGCGCAAACGGTAAAGATACCGCCGGGCAAATGGACTTTAGCGGCCGATGACAACATGATTAACGAAAAAGGTTTAAAAATGGTGGCGGCAGGCAACATAACGATAAGCGGTACGGCGATGTATGTGCTTTTTACCGAATGACAAGCAGAAGCTGTTTGGGTATCGTTTGGTATGTTTAAGGTGCTTAGCTTACAATAAAATAAACGCCGTCAATCATGCCGCCAGTTGATGGCCGACCATTTCGACCAGGCTGCTGATATCAAAAGGTTTGTGCAATATATCATTAGGCGCCCCCTTCTGTTTTAGCGATTCGTCGACCGAGTCGTCACCAGAGCAAATGATGACGGGAAGATTTTGGGTAGCTTTGTTCAATTTTAACAGCTGGCAAATTTCACGGCCGTCCATTCCGGGCAATATGGCATCCAGGATGATGAGGTCGGGATGATTGGCTTTTATGTCATTAAACACATTGTCGCCATCGGTCGCCGAAATAACTTCATAGCCGCTGTTGGTTAATATATAGCTCATCACATCTATCATTAACTCATTATCCTCTATGATCAATATTTTTTTCGACATAGCACGTGTTTATTCCCTGTTATTGTGCAAAGCACATGCCATTTATGAAAAGTTTAAATTATAAGCCGTTATTATTGACTTTTTTAAGGTATTCCGAATTATATTTACACGATAATAAAGCGGGTTATAAGCACAATAATTCAGTTTTATTACATTTGAAGTAATCGATTACATATAAAATGGATAATATTAATATCAAGAAACTGGCTAAGGAACTAAAAATCTCAACTTCCACCATTTCAAGGGCATTTAATGGCAGCCCCGATATTAATAAGGACACTAAGGAGAAGATTTTAGCTTTTGCAAGACAGCACAATTTTTTACCAAACCACTATGCCAGCAATCTGCGCGACAAAAAAAGCAGGACCCTTGCGGTGATCGTACCCGAAATTGCGAACGACTTTTTTGCCCAGGCCATTAACGGCATCGAGGAAGTTGCCCGTAAAAAAGGTTTTTATATTCTGTTATACCGCACCGACGACGTGTTTGAAAAAGAGGTATCGTTTGTAAATTATCTGAATAATGGCAAGGTGGATGGTATTATCATGTCCGTTTCGGGCGAGGCGAATGATCATAATTACTTAAAGCAACTGGAGAAAAAAAACGTACCGGTTGTCTTCTTCGACCGTGTTTATGAAGATATCGAGGCGGCTAAAGTTACCACCAACGACTATGAAAGCAGCTTTGCCGCCACCGAACATTTACTTGAAACCGGTTGCCGTAAGATAGCCTACTTAGTGGTTAACAAAAGTATTTCCATCGGCAAAGTGCGGATGCAGGGTTATGTAGATGCCCTGCAAAAACACGATGTGGCGTTTGACGATGAACTGGTTATCGATTGCAGTAACGATGAGAAGGTAAATTATTCGATCCTGAAAAAGGTTTTGCAGGAGATAAAGCCCGACGGGATATTCAGCTCGGTTGAGCGCCTTGCTTTTGCCACTTATTATGTTTGTAACGACTTAGGTGTAGATATACCCGGCGATTTGAAGATCATCAGTTTCTCCAGCCTCGGTATTGCGCCCTTATTGTGCCCGGCGTTGTCAACCATTACCCAGCCGGCTTATGAAATGGGGATAAAAGCGGCCAGCCTGTTATTTGACGAACTGGAAAAGAATGGTTCGCTGGTCAATAAAAAAGTTCATGAACTAAAATCGAAATTATTCATCCGCAAATCTTCGGGCGGATAACACAGGCCCGAAAGGTTAAAGACGGGCGCCATTCTTTAACATTTTCTCCTTATCCTTTTCCTCGTTCCTCAGCCGGCGCCTTTCCTGGCGCATCTCTTTCCGGGTTTTTCCCGCGGTATCGATCAATTCCTCCTTTTTCTTTTCATCATCGCGCAGCTTTTGAATATCAGCCTTTAATTTTTCCTTCGGATCGATAGGTTTGGGCTCATTCTTTTTTTGAGGTGTTTTGGCAACGGTATCGTGTTTGCCAAATAGCCGCTGGAAAAAGGTCGGCTTTTTTTCGGGTTCAATAATGGGTATATCATCCTCATCGGTTTGTTTCATCAGGCTATCCGCCGCCGCCGGGTTAAGCGGTGCGATCTCCCGTCGCAAGCTTTCTTTCAGTCGCACATCGTAAAAACCATAGCCCGAACTATCCCGAACAGCCTGTCCCCGCATGGCCATCATTTTACCTATCAGGTTAAAATAGCCCAGCAAACCCGGCCGTACCGTACCATCGGGCAAAAAAGCATACAAACCCGCCTTGGGGTTCGGTACAATGCTTGCCAGGTAAATGCTTTCGCCGAGGTTGAGCTCGGCCGGCGTTTTGCCAAAGTAGTACCGTGATGCCTCGCCGATACCGTAAACGTTTCGCCCCCATTCTATAATATTGAAGTACACTTCCAGCATCCGGTTTTTGGTCATGATGTGGTTATTTTCAATGAGCCAAACGATCATCATTTCCTCAATTTTTCGGGCCAGGGTTTTTTCGCGGCTTAAAAACGCATTTTTAACCAGCTGCATGGAAATTGTGCTGCCTCCGCGTTTAAACTTTTTATCTTTATAATCGGTAGCCAGCGATTTTCGTATCGACTCTTCAACAAAACCATGATGCGCATAAAATGAAGGATCTTCTGCTGTCATTACGGCATTACGGAGATCGGGCGAAATACGGTCGAGCGGCGTATAATCAGGATTTTTGGGTCCGATAAGGCGCGGCGGCATCGGCTTTCCTTTTTCATAAGGGATATACACGAATGAGCCCTTTAAACGTTCCAGGTTGGTTTTACCATATTTTACAATAACAAAAGCTTTTTTGTCGAGCCGCGAGTCAAACTGAACATCGTCAGGACGAGCAGAATTTAAAAATACGTTCAGACTATAATTTAATTTTCCGGTAACCTGCATCCCCTCAAGCGATTCGAACATGCCCGAAGGGAATGAATCAAAAACATCCTGGGCGGCAAGCCAGCCCGTGTTTACTTTCACCTCGTAAATTTTTATCGGGTTCAGTGTGTATTTAATGTACGGGTGTGCCGTTATTTTTTTCAGGCGTATCACCGACGAGCTATCCACCGATATATAATTTTCGCCTACAAATACATTCGCGTCGATGGATGCATCGGGTATAATAATATTGCTGGACGACAAGCCGGGATGATTGATCAGTAAATTGCGGACGCCCCAGTAACCATATATCCTGGTTTCGCCACCGCTGTGCTCAACCTTGCTTAACCGTGTGCTTATGGTATCAAAATTCACTTTTAGCTTATATCGTTTTTCAATGAATGGCAACTCGACCTTTTTGCCGTCGGCGTATAGCTTCACATCAATGTCGCGGTCTGAAGCGCGCATACGGCCTTCAAAATGCCAGGTGGCTGCGCCGTCATTTACATTGATGGTTGAAGTTAATTGGCCATGTTTGATAAGTGCTGTTTCGCCCAGCAATTTAAAACTGCTGGTATCGTTGGTAAACGACACCAGGAAATTATGCAGCGTAAGGTTATCGGGGATTTTATACAGCACCTGGTTGATGAGGTTATATGCCAGGTCGGCAAGGTTTACGCGGGTATGTTCGGTGGTGTCTTTTTTCTTTTTAAAAAGAAAGTCGAAATTTTTGATACGGTTGATATCCGTCAGGTTTAAATGTCCGTCCTGCAGGTTTACACCCGCAAGCTTAACATCGCCAAAAATTACCGGTAATACTTTTATGCTTACATCAAGCTTTTTAATGGTCAGTATCGTATCCCGCTGCCGCGGAACTATGGTAATATTAGTAAACGATACGGTACTTAACCCTGTAAAACGGGCCGAGCCGATTTTCAGGTCGAGATTATAGTCGGTTTTTGCTTTTATTTCGGCTTTACTGATCGCTTTTTGCAGCATTGCGCCGCGCTTGGAGTAGGCAATATAGCCGCCGGTCAACAGTATTATTACAACAAAAATAACAACGATACCCGCAATACGGATATGTTTAGGATCGAGGCGGCGCATCTAAAAATATTTGTCCAAAACTAAACTAATCTTATGGCATACAAACGCCCGGAATTGCAAAATGTTTCCATAAGGCAACCATGTTTAAAAATCTTCGCCGCCGAAGATTGAGCATTGAAACAAGCCTTCTGTAAATCAACATTTTAATTAAACCGAATGAAACATTTTAACCAGGGGCGGGTTGTATCGTTATGAGAAGTTTAATATATATAATCGTAGTTATCCTGGTAATCAGCTGGCTGCTCGGAGGCTTTGCCTTCCATGTTGGCGGCGATGCCATTCATATTATTATCGTTATCGCAGTTATCCTGTTATTATTGAACCTGATAAATGGAGGTTCGAGAATTGACAGGGGTCGTTGGTGGTAGCGGATACAAGATACTATTAGCGGCCGCATAATTGTGCGAATACGGTGCTTACGTTCTCCAACACCAAGCGCGACCATTTTTCTTTGCAGGGGGCTCGCCCTGATCCCCCTTGGCCTCATTTTAATATTCAAATGACATTACTTCTCTCGTGGTTTAGTAATTTTGCTGGATTAATTTAGGTTGATTGGGTTGGATTAGGTTGATTGAGTTGCAAGACTATTTATGTTTTTTTAACTCAATGAACCACTCACATAATCAACTTAATCAACCAACCAACAAATATGATCACAAAAGAGCAGGTATTGCAGGCCCTGGGCCATGTAGAGGAGCCCGATCTGAAAAAGGACCTGGTTACTCTGAACATGATACAGGATATCCATATCGATGGTAACCAGGTCAATTTCTCGGTCATACTCACCACGCCGGCATGTCCCTTAAAGGCGATGATAGAAAATGCATGCCGCAACGCTATTCTTCATTTTATCAGCAAGGACGCGAAGGTCCATATCAATATGACATCGAGGGTAACATCGCAAAAAAACACAGGTATGCCGGGTGTCAAAAATATCATTGCGGTAGCATCGGGAAAAGGCGGGGTAGGTAAATCAACCGTTGCTGTAAACCTGGCGCTTGCGCTTTCAAAAACTGGGGCAAGTGTAGGACTGATCGATGCAGATATTTATGGGCCTTCGGTACCTATTATGTTCGGTTTGGAAGGCGCCCGCCCAAAGGCACGCCAGGTTGATGGTAAAACACGCATTGAACCCATCGAGAAATATGGCATCAAATTGCTGTCTATCGGTTTTTTTACCGATCCTAACCAGCCCGTGCCATGGCGCGGACCGATGGTGTCGACGGCGGTAAAACAGTTGTTTAACGACGCCGATTGGGGCGAGCTGGATTACCTCGTTGTCGACCTGCCGCCCGGGACAGGCGATATACACATTACCGTTACCCAAACGTTCCCGGTTACCGGGGCGGTAATTGTCACCACACCGCAAAATGTGGCATTGGCCGATGCTAAAAAAGGGATCGGCATGTTTATGATGAACGCGATAAATGTTCCGATCTTAGGGATCGTCGAAAATATGTCGTACTTCACACCGGCCGAGTTGCCATCCAATAAGTATTACATTTTCGGGCATGGCGGCGGGCAAAAACTTGCCGAACAACTGGACGTGCCGTTTTTAGGGGAAATGCCCCTTGTGCAAAGGATAAGCGAGTCGGGCGATGCGGGCAGGCCGGTGATATTACAGGAAAATGAACCGATGTCTGTAGCTTTTATGGAAATGGCGCGCAAGGTGGCCCAGCAGGTAGCGATCAGCAATGCGAATGCGGCTGAAGCCGCGGTGAGTGGTTGACTGAGTTGCTCGAGTGAGTGGTTATCGGGTTAAAGCATCAGCACAACCCCACTGTATTAACCAACCTAATCTAACCTAATCAACCATTGACTAAATACATAAATATTTGATAACTTTACATTATAAATTGAAGAAATGAGTTTATTAGACCAGGTGGAAGCAGCTTTAGATACGATTCGTCCGTATTTATTGACAGACGGGGGGAACGTTTCGGTCGAAGAAATTACGCCTGATAAAGTTGTTAAGCTTAAGTTACTTGGCTCATGCGGATCGTGCCCTATGAGCTTGATGACCCTAAAAGCCGGTATTGAAGAGGCGATCAAAAAGGCGGTACCCGAAATAACCGGCGTTGACGCAATAAACCTGACAGACATTGACGACCCTAACGCGGTGCTGCCCGAAAATCTGAGATAATGTTAAGATTTGTTAAACCGCGAAAAAAGCAACACCGGAAAGGCTACTTTTGTTAAACTTGTTTTTATAAAATCCGTTTAGAAATACAAGCTGATCGTAAATGAAGGGTTTAATTGGCTTACTTTTGCTTTTGCTTATCGCAGCGGCTGCTTTTTCGCAGCAGCAGGAAAGACCATTGGTGCAGTTTACAGGTATTGTGCACAATGCCGACAGCGTTAATGTCACAGTACCTTATGTGAGCATCACCAATGCTTCGTATCAAAACCAGGTTAATCTTTCAAATTATAAAGGGTACTTTTCATTCGTGGCACACGAACAGGACACCATTCGTTTTACCTGCGTTGGTTACGCCCCGATTACGATAGTGATACCGGCAAACGTAACCACCAAAAGCTATACGCTGCAGGTAATGCTTAAGCCGCAGATCGTTAATCTGCCGGTATTCCGGGTATTTCCATGGGCAACTACCGAAGAGTTCAGGAAAGACTTTATCTCCATGAAAATTGCCGACGACGACCTTGAAATAGCCAAAAAGAATCTCAGTCACGCATCTATCATGGCCTTAGAAAGGACCTTACCGCGAGACGGCGCGGAAATGAATAGTTTCCAGGATTTTCATAACAGTGTGGTAAACTCGCATTCTATAACCAACCCGTTGCTTAATCCGTTTAGCTGGGGAAGCCTGATAAAAGAAATATCAGAGGGCGATAGAAGCCGCAGTTCGGGGCAGTAGCTGAAGAGCCAGGAACCAAGATTTAAGAGTCAAGATAGAAGGTTAACTATTTATTTAATTAAATGACTTGCCGTCGTTGCCTGGCTCTTCGTTCTCGAATCTTGACTCTACTCTACCTTCCTTTTTTGGCAGCCGGGAACTTCATTTTATAGTCCACATCCACTATTCCTTTTGATATATCGTTCAGCTTTTTTTCGATCAGCCGTTTACGCAACGGGCTTAGCTTATCGGTAAATAATTTACCTTCTATATGGTCGTATTCGTGCTGAATGATACGCGCTGCCATGCCTGTAAATGTTTCTTCGTGATGTTTCCAATTTCCATCGTAGTATGAAAGCTTCACATTGCGTTTGCGGTAAACATCTTCCCTTATTTCCGGGATGCTCAGGCATCCCTCGTTAAAGGCCCATTCCTCGCCCGACTCTTCCAACATGCACGCGTTGATAAAAACTTTTTTAAAATCTTTTAACGCCGGCTCGTCGTCGTCAAACACCGAGGCATCGATAACAAATAATCGCATAGACAGGCCAACCTGCGGGGCAGCCAATCCCACGCCGCGCGCGCCGTACATGGTTTCGAACATGTTTTCGACCAGGCTCTTTAGGTGCGGGTATTCATCCGGCTCAATTGAGGGAGCTTTCCTTCGTAAAACAGGGTCGCCATATGCGATAATGGGGAACTTCATTGCACAAAAATAACGATTATTATTTAGGCTCAAATAGCAGGGTGATCATCCGGTTGACATCAAAAACCTCGTTGCTTATCTCCAGCAGCTGCTCAGCCGTTACCGCGTTTATCTTGTCAAATACCTGCTGCAGCGTATCGACACAATTAAAATCGAGCAGGCTTTTTGCCATGGATATAATGAGTCCCATCCTGTTCTCTTCGGCTAAGGCTATCTGGCCTATAAATTTTTGTTTAGCCTGGTGCAGCTGGAGCGTACCCATTTTCCGCTCCCGCAGTTTTTTTAATTCTTTGTGAACAAGGCGCATAGCCTTACTGGTTTTTTCCTTATCGGTACCGAAATAAATGGAAAATATACCGGTGTCGGTTAAAGGCGTATAGTTTGATTCGATGGTATAGGCGATGCCATATTTTTCGCGGATCTCCAGGTTAAGCCTGCTGCTCATGCCCATGCCGCCCAGCAGGTTGTTTAAAAGCAACAGCCCGTTTTTAAAAGGGTGCGATGACGAATAGGCCTGTGTGCCCATTATACAATGAGTTTGGGAAATCGGTCTTTTAAAAATATATTGTCCGACACTGTTTGGGCTGGGCGTTAGCCGGTGTTTCTTAACGTTACTGGCAGATATCCCGCCAAAGTATTTTTCTGTAAGCCGGGTTACCTTTTTAAAGTCATAGTTCCCAAAAACGGCGAAAACCATTTCGGATGGATTGTAGTTTGCAGCAATGAATTCTTTGATATCATTGCTGTTTAGTGCTGCTACCGATTCCGTCGTGCCTAATATATTGTTGCCAATAGGATGATGTTTGAACAATAGCTCCTCAAAGTCGTCCTGTATGGCTTCTTCGGGCTGGTCCAAATACGAGGCAATTTCATCCAGGATCACGCCCCGTTCTTTTTCCTGCTCGTCTTCGGGGAAAGTGGAATGGAACAAGATGTCTTCGAACAGGTCGATAGTGCGCTCCAGGTGCTGATTTAACAATGAAGCATGTATGCAGGTGTACTCCTTTGTAGTGTATGCATTCAGGTCGGCCCCTACCAGCTCCAGCCGGTTCAATATCTGGCTGGTGCTGCGCCGTTCGGTTTCCTTAAAAAGTAAATGTTCTATAAAATGCGCCAGGCCTTCTTTATGCGGCGCTTCGTCGCGCGAACCGGCGTTTACAATAAAACAGCAATGCGTTATCGCCGACGAGGTGCACTTAAAAAGGATCCTGATGCCGTTTGATAAGGTGTGAACCTGGAAATCCGCCATGAGGCGCAAGATAGGATTTTAAGCGGACTTCGGATTTGCGCCGACAGCAACAACATCGGCTCATAACGGATTATTATCTTATTTATTTACATTAGGGCCAATGGAACAAAAAATAGCCGATCTGAATTTTGAAATATTGATAGGGGCTGCGGCTATTGAAGCGCGCATTAGGACGATGGCGACGCAAATTAACGCCGATTACAAGCAGTGCGTGCCGGTATTTGTCGGCGTTTTAACCGGTAGTTTTTTGTTTATAGCCGACCTTATTAAACAAGTCGATATTCCTTGCGAGGTGACATTTACCAAGCTGGCTTCCTATTATGGCGGCATGGAGAGCACGCTTAAAATACGCGACGATATTGACATCAGTATAGATATTCAAGGCCGCGACGTTTTGATCATAGAAGACATTGTAGATACCGGAAACACGGCCGGTTATTTGATCAGTAAATTAAAAGCCAGGCAGCCTGCCTCTGTCAAGCTTTGCTCACTGCTCCTGAAGCCGGCTGCCCTTATAAAAAAAATCGATGAGCTGCAATACGTAGGCTTTGAAATTGAAAATGAATTTGTAGTAGGCTATGGTCTTGATTATAGGGGAATGGGCAGAAATTTAAAGGATATTTACAAACGGGTGCAGTAGGGACTGGATTTTTATTCCAGGGGCAGCGTAAACCAAAAAGTGCTTCCTTTTCCCAATTCGCTTTCAACGCCCATCTCGCCGCCATGGCGCTTAACGATTTCGGAGGAGATATAAAGTCCTAATCCAAGGCCCGAGCTTAAATAGCCGGCTGAATTTACCTGGTAGTAGCGATTAAATAAATAGGCCAGCTTATCGGGCGGTATGCCGGGGCCGTTGTCCCTGACGGATATTTTAGCCATATCACCGCTTCGCTCAACAATCAGGTAAATGTTCCGCGATTCGGGCGCGTATTTCACCGCGTTGTTTACCAAATTAACCACTACCTGGTCAATCGCCCTTTCGTCGGCATATGCCTTCAACCCCTTATCACCGGCGATCATCAAATCGTGTTTGCCGGTTAAGCTGATATGGTTGCAGCTGCCATTTAACAATTCTGATATGGTAAAAACGCTTTTGTGCAGCGGCAACTCGGCTTCTTTAATACGGTTCACGTTTAGAAGCTCCTCGATAAGCGTACTGATTTTGTGCATGCTCCGCAGGGATTGCTCAAGCAGACGCGGAAACTTCTCGGTAGGATTATCCTTCATTTTGTAAAGCATCTGTAACGATGCCTTAAGCGTGGTTACAGGCGTTTTCAATTCATGGCTGGCAATGCTTATAAAATCATCCTTCCGTTTTTCTAAATTCTTCTGATCCGTAACATCAAGCATAATGCCCAGAATTCTCGATGGCTTGCCGGCCGCATCATAATAAACATTCCCTTTAGCCTGTACCCATTTTACCCGGCTTCCGTCTTTTACCCTTACCTCGTACGAAAGCTTACCGGTTTTGTACGCTTCTTCATAAGCCTTATTTCTGACAGGAATATCTTCCGGGTAGATCGAAGCCAAATATTTATCATGGTCTTCGGGTTCGTGTATATTCATTATTTCATTTAACCGGGGCGATGTGATCAAGTGATCCTCCTGTATATTAAAATCAAACGTTCCTATATCCGCAGCTTCAACCGCTAATCGTGCTCTTTCTTCAGCCTCTTCAATTCTATGACGCGAAACAACCTGTTGTGTTACTTCAATGCCTATTGCGACAATGCCGTAAATGGTGTCCGCCGCTCCCCTTAGCGCCTCATATACAAAATTAATATAGGTGGTTTGCAATTTCCCATTCCGGATAAGCTTAACGGGCAGCTCATTGGCAATAAATCTTTCGCCGGTGGTATAAACATTGGCCAGGATGTCTTCGATGCCCTGATCTTTAATTTCGGGCATGCCCTCAACAAGCGGTCTGTTCATCACCTCATTGGCTGTTCTGTTCCATAATTCCAGCGCTTTTGCGTTTGCTACCTCTACAATATGGTCGGGCCCTCCAAAAACAGCCATGGCCGCCGGCGCGTGAGCAACAAGATTTTTTAAATTGTTCTCGCTGTTTTTTAAAGCCTGGTGACTTTCCTCAAGCCTTTTAACGTTTTTGAAATTTTCGGTTTTTTCAATAACCGTTACAAGCACGCCTCCAATCGTTCCGTCTTCGTTGTGTATCGGACTGTACGCAAAATCAAAAAAACATTCTTCAGGATACCCGTTTCTTTCCAGCACATACATAAAATCGGGTGCCCATATCGCTTTCCCCGTCATTACGTCATCAAACATAGGCCCCACAATATGATATATCTCGGCAAATGTTTGGCGGGTACTTATGCCCATGGCCTGGGGATGCTTTGTTTTGCCTAAAATGGGCCTGTAACCATCGTTATATAACTGTGTATATTCTTTACCCCATGCAATGTACATGGGGAAGGGCGTTGAAAGCATAATACTGGTTGAAAGACGCAGGCTTTGTGGCCAAGTATCAACAGGGCCAAGCGACGTTTGCGACCAGTCTATCGACCGGATCAATTCGCCCATTTCACCACCGCCCTGTAAAAAGTAATAGTCTGTATTTTCCATTCAATTTGGATAACATCAAATTAAACAAAAAGTTACCGCATTTTGATCATTCCGCGACACCCGGTTAAAATTAGCGCGTAAAGTTGCATAACAATAATGCCACTTGCAATTTGCAATGGCATTATCAGTAGTCGGGATGAAAAGATTAACTGGGGTGATCTTAAAAGGCGGGTGACGATAAAAGTCAGGCGCTGCACTTAGTTTTTGTTTTCTGCGCTTTTGTGACCTTCGCCTACAGCGCTCCAAAAACAAAAACCCTGTTCGTTTGCAACGAACAGGGTTTTATTTTCATCGTCGGGATGAGAAGATTCGAACTTCCGACCTCCAGCACCCCATGCTGGCGCGATACCGGGCTACGCTACATCCCGAAATAATGAATTGGTAGCGGTGCAAATATAAAGCGAACTACCAGCATTTAAAAATGAAATTAAAAAGGTGTTGCTATAATCCGTGGCTATCCCTTTTTCAGTTTATACGTTTAAATACCAGCTCTTTATAGGTAGCTGATGATAGCTTGCCCGCGGCATTTAAATAGTCGTACGTTTGCGCGGGAAATAAAAGCACAAAGGAGTTGGGTGTTATGGTTACCACCTTATTGGTTATGTTCTCATAATTCACCGTGGATATGATGACTAAATTCACATCATTGATCAGGCGCCAGGTGCCATTATCGATAGCCAGAATAGCGGCGGCGGTGTTTGACACTTCGTCATAAGTGTAGGTGCCGGCATTACCGCCTGTTAGCGTAAATATTACTGAAATGGTTGTGGTTAAGGGTACCGAAGCCAAATTATTTGCATCTTCGCCATATCGCTGCTCAGTTACCACCCATTTTCCATTTAAAATTTCGGCATTGGTTTTCAAGGGGCCGGGGTCATTGGTTTTGGATGAACAGCCCGCGAAACAAAGTAATAGCTGGATACATATTAACGTGCGAAGGCAATATATCGCTCTAAGTCGTTTCAATTTTAACATGCGGCATACATTCTGTGATAGGCCGTTTAAATTAACTTTTTAAAGCGGCTTGTGCAATGCTTCTTATCTCAAAGCTAATCATTCGCTGCGATACATCATCAATACCGGGATGTTTTATTCCTTATGCCGGATATTATTATTGTGGTATAAAAGCCGGTTGAAATCGCAAGAGGGTGAATCGCAATAAAAACATTATTTTAGTGCGTGATGCCGGATGGTTATTTATAATAGTCAGTGGGCCAATGAAGCAGCTTTGGATTTTTTATTTAACAATTGCCTGATTTTTGCCACAAGATCGTTTATATCAAATGGCTTATTGATAAAGGCATCGAAACCAAAGTTTCCGAATGATGTGGCTAATGCCGGATAAGCCGAAATCAGCATAACCGGGATATGGCACGTATCTTTATTGCTCTTGATCAACTGGCAGATTTTACCGCCGTTTAAACCTGAAAGCAAGTAATCGGTAAGCACAAGGTCGGGTTGATATTTTTTAATGGTTTCGTATATATCATCCGTACGGTTAACGCCGTTCACATTGAACTCGTTATAAGTCAAAACGGTTTCAAGCACTTGTAAAATGTCCCTGTCATCTTCAATGATCAAAATATTTTTCTTTTTTGACATCGTCTTAATTGTTAAAACTTTGATAACCTGCCAATGCGACGAACATTCATTTCAGCATTCTGCGCAACTATTATCCGTTATTTGTAATCGGCTATATCTGATTTTTAAGTTGTAACGTTTTAACAGCCAAAAAGGTTTTAGCGTATTGCTTTAAAAAATTACCCTTTGCGATAATTATCTGCTGGTTATTAAGCAATTAATTATATAACGGTCAAAAATACGGCCGGAATGGCGGTTTACCCTCGCGATCACATATTTTTTTCGCAAAATTGTTACACACTGTCGCGTTTTATATCTTCGCCGCGTAAACAATGTTAACCGGGAGTTGTGATTCCCCGATTTTTTAAGTATCGATGAATTTATCCGTTGTAACCTTAAAAAATATTATACCCGTTAATACGTTTCAATAATAAATTAAATTCCCAAAAGCAACTGATAATCAAGTTAACAAGTAATTGTAATATACATAGCGCTTACCTTATTTATTAAATAGCAAAAACATGAAATTACCATTATCGATACTTATCCCGGCGGCGTTATTTATTACGGCATGCAGCAAAAAAGATGATTCGGGTACATCATCAAATACAGTGATTACTCAAAATGCCCCTTCGGTGAGTACATGGGCGGGCAGCGGCACAACGGGCGCAGTTGACGGCACCAAAGCACAAGCTTCGTTTAATTTCCCGACGGGGATAGCCATGGATGGGTCGGGATTTTTGTTCGTAGCTGATAAACAGAACAACATTGTTCGGATCATATCGCCGCAAGGCGTTGTAAATACCATCGCAGGTATTGCTGTGGCAGGGTTTTCCAATGCCAAGGACTCGGTTAAATTTAACGGCCCCGCAGGTGTGGCTGTTGATGCTTTTGGGAATGTGTATGTCGCCGACCAAAATAATTCCCTTATCCGGGTTGTTAACACACAAGGCACGGTTACCACTTTTGCGGGGACGACCGGTGCGGCCGGGCTCGTGAACGGCACAGGCGCCGCGGCGCTTTTTAACGGGCCGACCGGCGTTGCTACGGATATTAGCGGAAACGTTTATGTGGCCGATAATGGCAATAACGCGATCAGGAAAATAACGCCGAAGGGTGTTGTAACTACGCTTGCCGGCAGCGGTATTCGCGGGAGTTCCGATGGAATTGGCGGCGCAGCAACATTTAATCAACCGCAAACGCTTACGGTTGATGGTAGCGGAAACATATTTGTTGCCGACAGGGGCAATAATCTTATCCGCAAAATAACACCGGATGGCGTAGTTACTACCATTGCAGGCACCGGCACCGCTGGCTCGGCCAATGGCATTGGTACAGCCGCTTCATTTAATGGGCCCGCCGGAATAACCATAGATGCCAGCGGCAATTTATACATCGGCGACTCCAACAACAACCTGATCCGTAAAATAACACCTGCCGGCACTGTAAGCACACTTGCCGGCACGGGGTCGGCCGGCGCGGGTAACGGTAGCTTAACCGCTGCCACTTTTAACAGCCCCCAGGGTGTTGTTGCGGACATGTATGGAAGGATATATGTTGCCGATACCGGTAATAGCCTCATACGCGTGATAACCCAATAACATAACTATCCTATAAAAAGCAAAACCTTCGGCCAACCCCGGGGGTTTTATTTTTTATAGTCTTGTTTGTAATAACGTTATGCCCGTAATAAAACAAACTCTAACTTAAGCACTTCTTTATTGTACATGAAAAAACGAATACCCTTTATTATCACAGCGTGGCTTTTAGCCGACCTGTATTTTTTTGAGGCGGTCAAAACGCTTACCGCAAGCAGTTTTGTGTTATGGGGTTATTGGTTGCTCGACATCGCGGTGGCTTCCAGTGTATTCTATGCCGTAGCGATCCGCAAACGACATCAAACATCGCCAAAGATAGTTTCGTTGCTCATGGCTTCCATGCTGCTTTTGCTGGTGCCAAAGATATTTGCGCTGCCGGTTTTGCTTTTGGAAGATATCACCCGGCCTTTCAGGGGCTTTCCCCCAAGAATTCTTTGGGTAAGTTACGTAGCCTTCTTATTTGCAGCAGTTCCTTTTGCAAGCCTCCTTTTCGGGATGACCTACGGGCGCCATTTTTATAGGGTGTGCCGTGAAACGCTGCGCTTTAAGGATCTGCCCGATGCTTTTGACGGATTTACCATCACACAGCTCTCAGATATCCACGCGGGAAGCTTCAGCAGCAAAAAAGGGGTTGAAAAAGGGATTGCCCTGGTTAATGCCCAAAAAAGCGACCTGATACTATTTACCGGCGACCTGGTTAACAATAAAGCGTCCGAAATGGATGAATGGATACCGGCCTTCTCGCGGCTCGCGGCGCCTTACGGCAAATATTCTGTATTGGGGAATCACGATTATGGCGATTATATTAAATGGGAAAGCAAGGGCCATAAATACGCCAATTTGAACCGGCTAAAAAGGATACACGATGAAATTGGCTTCCGACTGCTTTTAAACGAATCAGCCGAGATTAAAAAAGATGCGCAATCCATCGCGTTAATTGGTGTGGAAAACTGGGGTAAGGGCGGGTTTCATAAATACGGCGACCTGAAAAAAGCAGCGGAAAATGTTCCTGACGATGCATTTAAGATACTTCTATCGCACGATCCCTCGCACTGGGATAAAGTAACCCTCGGTCATCACCAGCATGTCCATCTTACCCTGGCCGGCCACACGCACGGCATGCAATTCGGCATCGAGCTCTTCGGCTTCAAATGGAGCCCCGTAAAGTATATTTATAAGCAGTGGGCCGGCCTTTATGAAAAGAACGGCAAATACTTGTATATCAACCGCGGCTTCGGATTTTTAGGTTTCAGGGGCCGGCTGGGCATCTGGCCCGAGATCACGGTGATCACGCTAAAGAAAATAACATCCTGATATTATTGATCAGCCAGTTCGATCCAAACGGGTGCATGATCGCTCGATTTTTCCCATCCGCGTACATTCCGGTCAACACCGGCGGCCTTCAACCGCGATTCAAGGTTCGGGCTCAGTAAAAAATGATCGATGCGCAAACCTGCGTTACGTCCGTAAGCATTGCGGAAATAATCCCAAAACGTATAGATCGTTTCGGTTGGATAGAGCTTTCTGATAGCATCTGTCCAGCCCTGGTCGACGAGATTTTTGAAAGCGGTGCGGGTTTCCGGCCTGAACAGCGCATCGTCAACCCAGCGCTCGGGTTTATATACGTCGATTTCACTGGGCATTACATTATAATCGCCGGTTAATACGGTTGGCGTACCTGCGGCAAGCAATTCGGCAGCGTGAATATGCAGCCTGTTGAACCAGCGCAGTTTGTAATCGAATTTTGGCCCCGGGGCAGGGTTGCCGTTCGGCAGATAAAGGCAGCCAATGCAAATGCCGTTTACCATAGCCTCGATATACCGGCTGTGCTCATCGTCCGGGTCGCCGGGCAGCACACGCCGAACTTCTTTGATCTCGTGGCTGCGCGAGAGAATAGCGACGCCGTTCCAGCTTTTTTGGCCGTGCCATATCGCTTTATAGCCTGCGTCAAGTATGGCCTGCTCCGGAAATTTTTCGTGGGGCGCCTTAAGCTCCTGGAGGCAAACTACATCCGGCGCAGTTTCGCCGAGCCAGCGCAGCAACACCGGCAGCCGACCGTTTACACCGTTTACATTATAAGTGGCTATTTTCATAATACAATGATAGGATGTTTACCCCATATTTAATGCGACCGCCTATTGCCAGACCTGCTTTCGCCGATCTTATGTTTCGGAGGAACAACTTTAACATTCCTGTTTTCTTCTTTTTGCTCTACATGCACGGCAAACTCAGCGGGTTGTATCTCTATGCCATAGAAGTCGGCGTAGGCCCGTGTAAATTCGGCGCCGAAATATAGGATGGCTGCCGTGTAGTATACCCATAGCAGGATAGCGATCAGCGACCCCGCTTCGCCATAAGTTGAGCTGGTTGCCGAGTGGGTTACATAAATGCCTATAACCAGCCGGCCGAGCATAAAAAGCACCGCGGTGAAAATTGAACCCGAAAGCACATCACGCCAGTGAACCTTCACATCAGGCAGTACCTTAAAAATGACAGCGAATAGTACGGTGATGACGATAAAGCTGATCAAAATATTCACGACGTTAAAAATAATAACGGTGGCATCGGGCAGGAAAGTTTTTAATCTTTCGCTTATCGCCAGCAAAACGCCATTAATAACCAGGGAAACCAATAATAAAAACCCCAGTGTGGCTATCATGGAGAACGACAGCAGCCTGTCCTTAATAAATTTTACCCAGCTTTTTTGGGGTTTAGGTTTTACCTGCCAGATAATATTGATCGACTCCTGTATTTCGCCAAAAACACCGCTGGCGCCGAAGATAAGCGTAACCACGCCAATAATCACCGATGTTGTCGATTTGCCCTGCATTTGCAGGTGTTTGATCAGATCCTGTAACTGTTTGGCTGCATCATTGCCCACAAATCCGTTTATCTCGGCAAAAATTTTTCCCTGGGTGGCTTCCTGTCCCAAAAAAATGCCGGCCAGTGAGATCATGAGCAGTAACAATGGCGCCAGCGAAAAAATAGTGTAATAGGCAAGCGACGCGCTGAATTTTAACGCCAGGTCGTTCAAAAACCCGCTAAAGGCCGAGCTGAGGATGGTGAACCCGTTTTTTATTGCTATTATAGTAAAATATCCTTTCATTGGCTGGCAAATTGTTTCCTGTAAACAACCCGGTTTATTTTTGGTTCTTAAAGTTTAAAATCAGTATCGATGGAGAACGATTTAAGCCGGTTTACAGATGCCCAGCGATCAACTTATTCTGACGCCCTTTCGGAGATAAAAAACGGCCGGAAGCGCAGCCATTGGATGTGGTTCATATTTCCGCAGATAGCGGGTTTGGGCTTTAGCGAAACTTCAAGGTATTACGCCATAAAAAATTTAAAGGAAGCAAAAGCCTACCTGGAGCACCCCGTTTTGGGAGGCCGGTTGAGTGAGATCAGCGAAGCGCTGGTTAAACTATCCGGAAACGACGCTACCGAAATATTTGGCAGCCCCGATGATCTTAAATTAAAATCGTCTATGACCTTATTTGAAGCGGTTCCTGGCGCCGACCCGGTTTTCCGCTCCGTACTCGACAAGTTTTTTGGCGGCGAGGGAGATTCCAAAACACTTCAGTTGCTTGGCAAACGCTAACAGGATAGCGGATTTAGTCGGTGGATTTTCTTTCTTTCGTCTATAAATCCCATGCCTTTGTCGACTTTTTTAATAATCGCCAAATGATGTACTTACTTTTAGCATACCAAAACTCAACTATATGTTCATAAAAAAACAACTTATTGTGATTGCGGGTGTTTTTACTGTTGTTGCAGTAAGCATTGCTGCAACATTGCCTCAGCAGCGCCCTGAGCCAAAGCTGGTCAATCTTAAAGTGTTTCCAAAAAACGCGCCTTACCGGGTGCTGGATCACGCCATGGATGTTTGGGCCGAATCACTCGGTATGCGCTGAAATTTTTGCCATGTGCGCAATGAGCAAACCAACAAAATGGATTTTGCAAGCGACGCGAAGCCCGAAAAAACTGCGGCGCGCCACATGTTCCTGATGACGGCAAAGATCAATAAGAAGTTTTTCCAGGCGGGAAAGGATTCGCTTGGCATGGTAATGTACACCGGTATTAACTGCAATACCTGCCACCACGGTACAGCGCACCCCGAGTTAAAAATGCCCGAAGAACACAGAGGCCCCGGGCCGGGCGGTTCGGGAGGCCCTGGTAAAGCTCCATCGGGCGAATAAATATTTTTTTCGATCATAGTGGCGGAGGATCTTTTATGAAGAAATTACTTATCGTTATCGCGATTATTTTGACAGCTTGCCTGGGCAGGTCCCTGGCCCAGGCTACCTATACGTCGATAACGTTCGAGATCAAAAATGTGGGGATTACGACCGGAGGGTCCATCGGCGGACTGCGTACCAATGTGCATTTTAATCCATCGAATATCAATGGCAGTACGCTGGAGGCTTCCGTTGACGTGAATACCATTAACACCGACAACAGCAGCCGTGATGAACACTTGCGCAGCGAAGATTTTTTTGATGTAGCCCACTTCGCGAAAATTTCGCTTAAATCGGTCAGCTTTAAACATAAAAGCGGCGATAATTATATTGGACGCTTTATGTTAACTATAAAGAACCACTCAAAGCAGGTTGATATTCCTTTTACTTTTTTTGACAAGGACAATACGCTTACTTTCAAAGGCTCGTTCAAACTCAACCGGCTCGATTTTGGTGTAGGCAGTAAAAGCATGATCCTTTCTGATGAGGTGACTGTTAATATCGACTGCCAGGAAAAAAAGCAGGAATTAACGCAATTATAAGTTGTTAGCTTCGTCCGCTAAAGCTGCAGGGCTTCTATCTTATCCGCGATCAGGTAGATAACTTCTTCATCAAGGATACCCGGGTTTTTGCAGATGCGCAAATACTCGTGTGCATCGGGCTCCAGCCCTACAACGAACTCGCCGTTCTTAAAGATGTCGAACTTGCAGCGGTCGCCTTCATGGTGCAGGTATTCGGCAACCTCAAACTGCATTACCTCCCGGTCCTTTTCAATGCTGATCCTGATCTTTTCCATATCGTTTAAAAAACCCATAAAAAGCGTTATTGTTGCGGTTGTGGAAAACAAAAGATTTAAACAGTTTCAGCAACAGGCAGGGCCATGTGCGGCGGATAACCGGCCCGGAAAGCGTTGACCACAGACTGCGGCGTAAGCACCGTTAGGTGTTGCGCTGCCGCGATATGTATAGCTTTATCATAGCCAAACGGTGTCCACTCGTGCAGCTGACCGCCGGATATTAAAAACGGTTTGCCGTCTATGCGGACGAACACGCCATCCGGCAGCCCATTTACCGGCGCGGTAAAAAAAACTTTATTGCCATCGGCATCTATCCGTTCGCGGTGAAGGATATCATCGATGTCGCGGATGGAAGTTTTTTCGGTGAAGCCATATCTGGGGTTACCTTTCAGCCACGCCGATTTGAACCGCTCGTAATCCAGGCGGCGGCATTCGAAACATGGCCGGTGACCGGCTGCAAACGAGGTGGCTTCGTCCAAAAAGAATAATTCGGTATACCAATTGGGCGACATGACCTGTCGGTACCGCCCCTTAAATTGAAGCAGGCAGGTGATCCAGGCCTCCAGCTTAAACGGGCGAAGGATTGTTTTACCCGTACCGTGCAGCTGGCCGCGGTTGCCCATCCACGCACCGCGCGCACTGGTTGCAATCAGGTTCCCTTCCGGATCTACACGATTTTGCAGCATAACGTAAATATCGGTTTTTGCAATAACTATTTAGCCGTGTTGCCGGTGTTTATTGTTTTGCAACGTAAGCGTCCTATACATCCTAGACACGCCGGCAGACTTTACACGGCTGGCATCCATCGGTTTAAATCTGCCGCTCGTCTACTTTTTAAGTTGCTTTGTCTATTACATTATTTACCGGGCCAGGATGCTGTTAAATTCGGCGAATCGTTGCATCGAAAAAATTAATTTATCATAAAACAAACAACATGAAAAAATTCATTTACCCGCTGGCCGCCGCAACTATCATGGCGGTATCGGCATTTAGCGTGATCAAAGCGCAAAACTGGAAGATCACCGAAAATTATTCTGTTAAGTTTGACGGCGGCCACCCGTCCGGCGAATTTAAAGGGCTGAAAGGCACTATCAGTTTTGACCCATCTGACCTTGCCGCCTCAAAATTCGACGCCAGCATTGATGTGGCAACCATCAACACCGGCAACGGTATGAAAAATACCCACGCCAAAAGCGACAAATGGTTTGATGCCGAAAAATATCCAACTATTAAATTCACTTCCACATCCATCACCAAAACGCCTGCGGGGTATGCCGCCGCGGGGATACTGGAGATGCATGGCATACAGAAGCCGGTGACTATCCCGTTCACCTTTGCGAATAATGAGTTTAAAGGGAGTTTTGAAGTAAACCGCATGGATTACGATATCAACACGGCCGAGCCCAATCACGGGGGCGCAAAGTTCAAGGTGGAAATTGACGTGCCTGTTACCAGGTAAAGGACCATGTTTAAACGAATATTTATTCACGCGTTTTTAGCCGCATTCATTGCATCTGTTGCCGGCATTATTTACAACCGCATCTATTTTTTTGCGACGGAGGCTGATTTCTCCAGGATTGTAAACTACGGTACCATCGCGGGGTTCGGTTTTTTGGTTTGCATGGCAGCCGCGTTTGTGGAGTACGCACTGGTAAGATGGCTGGGGGAAAAAGGTTATGTGGCGTTTACTTTGCTATTCTCCATCCTTTCATTTGCCTGCGTTATGGCGCCGATATCGGCTACGCTGCCGCTGACTATAAAAACGCCCGAGTTATTCCCGGGCCTTGCGGTGCCGATGATGTTTTTCCCGGCCATGGCCTGGTACACCCTGGCACCGCTGTTCGCTGTTTCGAAAACGTTGACCCCGGGCGATGCCACGTGAAGAAAACAGGTAGCAAAAAATGCAAAGCCTCCAGGTTTCCCGGAGGCTTTGCATCCTGCGATCCGGAGCCGCAACTCATTCACTTCCGGTGAACCATTTCGCCGATCTTTTCCTTTAAACGATGCCATTTTTCGAGGGCTTTTTTTTGAAGCGACCGGGCACGTTCTATAGCCTGCCCCTGTTCGTCCTTTTCGATCAATGGCCCTTCGCTCTTTAATTCCGGCGATGGCATGCTGTTTTTTTCGGCTGGCTTATCTTCTGTAACTAACATGGCTTTAAAAATTAAATACACCACCGGGCATTGCGCTGCGGCTGGTGTCAACCTATAAATGAGTCCATGATGAAGGCAGGATCATGGTATAACAAGAGAAGTAAACAAGAAATTATTTCCGCCATATTTATAACGGAATGCAGGGGCCGGTAGTATTTTTCCGGGTGTTTTAATTTGATCAGGCCGGTTTGTCGGCTGCTGATCCTATTATGCCCGGATGGCAGTTGTGAGGTTATTTAGCTTCTTTTAAATTCTTCAGGCGGAATATTTCCCTGGCGATCAGCCGGCTGTTCCAGCCGAGTTCGTCCAATGTGCAGCTGATGGTTTTTATCTTTACCGGCAAATCGTCGATGGTTTCCATCAGGTCGATATGGAATACGGCCTGATCGGGTATCTTGTCGCTGCCTTTTAATTGTCCGAATAGTCCGTAGGCGGCCTGCCACTCGTCGCCAAATAGGTATTGTCCGTAAGCTTCAAATCCTTCCGGCGTTTTTAAGCTAAGCAGTATATAAAAAAGCGTTTTCATATTTCCTGTTTTAGCCGACACGAAAAGGGCTCCCGTTGCCAGGAGCCCCGGGCCGGGTCATTGTATACTTCTTATTTGATCTCGATTTGCCTGCCCACGAATTTGGCTTCTTCTTTTTTCGCAATGTCAATTTGCAGCACGCCATCCTTATAAGTTGCGTCAATGCTGTTTTGATCGGCGCTTTCGGGCAGTGTGAATGAGCGCACAAACGAGCTGTAGCTGAACTCGCGTTTGGTATAATTCTTCTGGTTGTCGTTATTTTCCGACCGCTGCTCAACCGAGATGTTCAGCACGTTGCGATCCAGGCTTAGTTTAAAGTCGCCTTTTTTCAGGCCGGGAGCCGCTAACTCTACATGATATTTTTCGGGCGTTTCGCTAATGTTGGCAGCGGGTACGCGGGTTACCATGCGGTCGTTAAAAAATGTGTCGTTAAAAATGGATTCAAATACGTCATTAAAGCCTGGCATTAATACGTTGTTTTTTTCCGGATTAAATTTAACCAATGTCATAGGTCGTCCTCCTCAAATTTTTTTAATGATTGAACTTATAAATTAATTAAACTACACAGGCCTGTTCAATGAAAATGCCAAATGCTTTTTGGCGTCCAGAAACTGAAAAAATTGCATGAAAACTGAAATTTTTTCAGATGATCCGTGTCAAATTTTCTACCCTTTTATATTCGGACCGAGCAGTATAAAGCAAAAAACGAGGGCGGCGGAATGTCGGCCTCGTTAAATGATTACGCAGAAACCCGCTAAAATATTTTTACTATTTCGCCGGCGATTTCCCGATCAGCGACATAAACTGATCGAGCTTTGGTGTAATAATGATTTGTGTACGCCGGTTTTGCGATTTGCCGAAGTCCGAACTGTTATCGGCTATTGGGTTATACTCGCCGCGGCCGCCGGCTGTTAACCGCTTCGGGTCGACGCCGTAGGTATTTTGCAACGCCTGTACTACAGACGAGGCCCTTAAACAGCTTAGATCCCAGTTATTCCGGATATTTACCTGGCTGATGGGCACATTATCGGTGTTCCCTTCAACCAATACATCGTAACTGGAATAATCGTTGATGATCTTTGCCACCTTGCTCAATATGGAGCCCGCATTGGGCGATATCTGGTAGCTGGCGGATTTATACAGCATATTATCGGCGAGCGATATATATACAACGCCTTTCAGCACTTTGATGTTCACATCGTGCATTTCATCCGGGGTTAATGAGCGGGTGAGATTTGTGGTCAGCACCTGGTTAAGGGAGTCGCTTTTATTTTTCAGGTCGACCAGGTGCTGGATGTATTTATCCGATGCATTGATTTGGTCGGCCAGCTTCGCGATATTTACGTTGCCCTGGTTATTGCCCGCCAAACACTTACTCAGCGCATCGCGCAAAGCGTCGGAATTGGATTTTGCGGCGGCTATTTGTTCTTCAAGGCTTTGCACCCGGCTCCTGGAACCTGCGAGTTCCTCCTGGGTTTTTTGCCAACTGTATTTGAGGTTCCGGTTGGTATCGAGCGAGCTATTGTACTTTGATTGTAGTTCAGCATATTTTTTATTGCTGACACATCCCTGTAATATTGCTGCCGCAAGCAATGCAACGGGTAATACGATTTTAAGTTTCATGATTTTAAATCAGTTTTTGAAAATTGCGCACATCAAACCGGTAACTATTTGCCGGCAAAATGAAGCGTATACATAATTGTTTGATATTTTAAAAGGCCGCTTCCTGTTTAACCGGGCCGGTGATCACAAGCGAAAAACTTTATGCAGGAGATAAGTTTGCGTATTATCATGTGGATATGCGGAAGGGGCAGATTTATTGGGTGCAGTTAAAAAAATCAATCCAATCGCTAAAAAAAACATATCGAAAGGTGTTCCCGAAAAATTGATCTTCGGAACAGCGATATAGTCGTTTTCCTCGACGATCGATTTATAAACCCTGACAAAGATATTCTGGTTGGGCCTTTCATCAACGTGTTTGATGGATTCTTTGGCGTTCCCGTGCCGCAATGCCGGGATAAGCTGGTACCGGTAATATACGGGGCTGATTTTTATCAGCGTAAATACCGCTAAAAAAACAATGGTAACCTGTTTTTTTAATGTCCCCATGATGGCCGAACTTGCCGGCCAGCCTCAAAACTGCTGCCGGCTTTATTGAATGCGATAACACTCAATTGCTAAACGTGTTTTATAAGAATTTATTTTCGGCTTGCCGAATTTTTAAGATTTCGGTCCCGGCGCCTGCGGGGAATGAAATATCCGGCACTTGCGCGTAACGAGACTGTTACAACCAGGCACGCCGGGAAATATTTATTTTTGATAAAAGCCCGATTATATGGATCTGATCAAAAAAGAAGACATCAAACAGGAAGTGTTTGACCTTTATGACGACTACGCGCATAGTCGTTTGGACAGGCGCGCGTTTGTGGAAAAGCTATCCGTTTTTGCCGTAGGCAGTTTGACCGTACCGGCGCTAATGAGTTTTTTGATGCCCGACTATAAGGGAAACGTGCTGATCAAACCGAATGACCCGCGGCTAAAATCGGAGTATATTACCTATTCGTCGCCGAAGGGCGGGGGCATGATCAAAGGGCTGTTATCGGAACCTGCGGATGCGAAAAAGAAACTCGGGGGTATTGTGGTAGTTCATGAGAACCGGGGCTTGAACCCGTATATAGAAGATGTGGCACGGCGGGCAGCGCTGGCGGGGTTTATTACGCTGGCGCCCGACGCGCTGACACCCCTGGGGGGCTATCCCGGCAATGACGACGCCGGCCGCGAGATGCAGAGCAAACGCGATAAGGGCGAGATGGAAAATGATTTTATCGACGCCTTTTACTACCTCAAAAACCACAAGGACTGTAATGGCAAGGTGGGCGTAGTGGGTTTTTGCTATGGAGGCGGTATTGCTAATATGATGGCTGTGCGCGTGCCGGAGCTGGCGGCGGCGGTTCCGTTTTACGGCGGCCAGCCGGCTGCGGAGGATGTGCCGAAAATACATGCGCCGCTGATGCTGCATTACGCTTCGCTGGATACCCGCATAACTGGCGGCTGGCCGGCCTATGAGGCCGCACTAAAAGCGAACGGCAAAAAATACCAGGCTTTTATTTATGAGGGCGCAAACCATGGCTTTCATAACAATACCACTCCCCGCTACGATGAAGCCGCCGCCGACCTGGCCTGGCAGCGGACCATCGATTTTTTTAAGGAAAATTTAGACTAACGAGCTTCGGGCATAAAATAGTTCAATAAACCCTCTTATACCCTTCCGCCGTTTGGCGGAAGGGTATAACCTATATTCAATTGCTCCCTTTTACACGGCCTTTTTCCTCATCGTCGCCGGTATGGTGCTCCCGAACCTTTATTTTGTTATTGCCGAAGTTATAAGTGAATGTTAGCCGCGCGATGCGGGTTTCGCGTTTTTGATGGATATCAAGGTTGTTGTTTTGATAAACGCTGGTCACATCGTTGCGGCGGGTATTGAATATATCGCTTACCGAAAATTTAATATTCGCTTTTTTATTCGCAAACGAATGGCTTATGCCGGCATCAGTTGAGTATTGCGGTTTGACGTTGAAAAGACCGTAAACCAGCGCCGACTGGTAATTGGTGGTCAGCTCGGCCTTATATCCCGCAAGGGGCAGGAATGTTTGCGTTGTACGGAATTGAAAAGCCGACCGGCCATTGTCTAAATTGCCGCCTTCAAGGCCGTTGGACTTAAAGCCCAGGTAAAAACCGGTGAGGTTAAAATTACCGTTCCACCATCTATTGATGGTATATGGCGAATAAATGTTGACGTTATAGGCATTTTGTATCTGTAAATTTTGAGTGGTCACAAACGAAACCTTTGTTGCCGGGTCAGTTCCCGGCACCTCGGTTATCACATCGGTGGTGTGGCTGTAGCCAAGCGTTATATTCAGGTTTTTATTAAAAGTGTACCCGAACTCAAAATTATTGGTATACTGTGGCTTCAGATAAGGGTTACCCTTTTGATAGGTGTATGGGTCGAGGTGATAAACAAACGGGTTCAGATTGTCGTATTGCGGGCGGTCTATACGGCGGCTGTAGGAGAAGTTGATCTCGTTTTTATCGTTCAGCGTGTGGTTGATAAATACGCTCGGGAAAAGATCAAGGTAGTTCCGGGTGATGTTCTGCACCACGTTCAGCGAGTCGCCATCGGCAACCGAGCTGGTATATTCGGCGCGCAGCCCGGCCTGCACAGAAGTATGCTTGTACTCCTTGCTGAAATTAATATACCCGGCATCAACATTTTCGGTATATACAAAATGATTGGTACTTCTATAAGCGGCAGACATTGAGGTGCTTTCCATCAGGTTGTTATCGGTTTTTACATCGCTGAATTTTGCGCCAAGCTCCATCTTTACCGATTTAGTGAGCGGATCGGTGTAATCGATCTTCCCGGTGCGTACGTCGATATTCGACGGGGTAATATTTCCTAAAAAAGCCTGTGGATGCAAGGTGGTGCCGTCAGCCAGGAAATAGTCGGTAACGTATTGCGCGGTCGAGTTATTTTTGAATTTCGAATAATCGAGGTTGGCACTGATCTCCTGGCCGGCGGTATCGATCTTGTAGGTATCATTTAAATTGAGAGCGATATTGTGATACGTTTGATGGATGGCCGAAACGGTGTGCAATGACGAATCGGGCGCAGTAAAGCTTTTTCCAATATTGGTATGCGTGTCGGTATGGTCGTCCTCGCCGTTAAAATAGCCACTTACCAAAAAGCCAAGCGTGTTTCTTTTGGAGAGGTCATAATCGGCGCCAAAGCGGTAGCTGTTGTTTTCATTCGATTGAACAATGGGACTTGTCTGGTTAAAATAAGTCGTATTCCCCAATGGGTCGGTAATAATACGTTTTAGGTCGATATCCTGTACGCGTTCATTGTTGTTGTGGCTGAAGGATCCGAAAACATTTAAACCGCCCTCTTTATGATTCAGGTTCAGGGTTTGATTATCCTTCCAGTATTCGCCATAGCCGCCGCCAAGCGTTAAGCTGCCGTTGGTGCCCGACTGCCTGTTCTTTTTTAATTTTATATTGATAATGCCCGAATTGCCCGAAGCATCGTATTTGGCCGATGGGTTTGTAATGATCTCGATGGATTGAATGGTATTGCCGTCTGTTGAGCGAAGTAATGTAGCCAGCTGCGCAGGGTTCAGGTAGGTTAGCTTATCATTGATCATTACGGTTACTCCCTGCTTTCCTTTCAGGCTGATGTTGTCGTCCTTATCCACAGAAACGCCGGGCGCCCGCTCCAAAATTTCGAGCGCGGTGTTCCCTGCGGCCAGTACGCTGTTCTCGACATTCATTACGGTGCGATCTATTTTGCGCTCGATAAGCGGTTTCGACGATGTTACATTGACCGTATTTAACGATCTGCTGGTTTGCGAGAGCTTTAATACCGGGACCGTAACATTTGCAGCCTCACCATTCACCGTAAAGGGCCGGCTGGCACTTTTGTTATAGCCTACCACGGTGGCTTTGATAATGTAGCTGCCTGAATTGATGTGATCGAAAAGATAATTGCCGCTTTGATTGCTTAATGTACCTTTAACAACCGTTGAATCCTGTGCCTTCAACAGCGTTACGGTAGCGTAATCCAGCGGCTTGCCTTGCTCATCGAGCAATGAACCGGAGACACTGGCGACTGGTTTGGTACTTTGGGCCGAGACAACGCCGGCAGTTAGCAGGAGCAGGAAAACGGAAAAGGTTATTTTTATGATGGTGAATTTCATGACGGTGTAAATTTTGGGCAATAGCATGCCGTTAAAGCATTTTCGCTCTTTTTTTATAATTTTTAATATGTTTTTGATTTGCGGGTTGCGAACCCGCTTGGGCGATTAGTATAGAGGGCTATGATCCATGCGTTATAAATTTTTGTTTGTTTTCAGGCAATAACTATCCCCTGAGCATTTACGCTCTGTTTTAAAAAGACAGCCTAAACCCGGCTGCCATAATCTTAAATGGACAAATTATTTAATACTAAGATGCAATAAGGGTACGCAAGGTTACAACTGATTTGATTTTTTTTAAAACCCGTGCGATCAGGCAGATTGCAGGAAGTTGTATTTGAGACGAAGGCAAAGCTTGCGTAAAAAGCCTACCTGCTTTACAGGGTAGTTAAATTTACCTGCAAGCGTGCCGACATAGGATGCAACCAGCTGGTGTTCGGCCAAACTTAGTATTTCGGCCTGGCCCCCTGACGGCGAGTAGTCGTTTATTTCTGAAATTTCGACATTGAGAAACGACGACAGCTTTTCGGCAACCGCGGGAAGGTCATCAAACACATCCTCATAACGCAAAAGCAAATAACCGGGGTCTTTTAAAGGCGAAAGATCAAATGCAATACGGAACGAAAGTTCCAGGTCGAGAAGAGCGGCTTGCATATTGAGCGATGGGTCCATCATTTTCACTGAATTGATCACAGAGAACGGCTCACGTATTACGTGTATAATTTTTGCGTTTGGCATTTCCTGCCATATGCGGGTAAGGAAACGCTCATTGGTCGGGGTTTTATCAACCCATAGTTTTGCGTGCAGATTATCGGTGCTGGTGGCATAGGCAAGCACAACGGCGATATTGGGCCATTGCCCGGTCTCCATTTTACAGGCAATTTCCCACCACGACATTAAGTAACGCGCGAAGGTAACATAAGGCGATACTGTGCCCGAACTTCGGCCCAGCATCCAACAGGGCTGATCGTGCCCGGGGTTAGCAAGCCTGCGCAGCCACCCGGTACATAAAAATGCTATTTGCTCGGTTTCGGGAAGCATGCGCAACTTCGATTCAAGATTGGCGCAATAGGCGCTTTTTGACGGAAGGACAACCATTTCGGGCTGCGCTTGTAAAATATTTCGCACCAACGCGGTGCCGCTGTGATGCACACCGCAAATATACACCGGGTTTTGCGCCAGGTGCAGGCCGCTGTTTATTTGCTCGCCCGATAACGGAAGCGGTCCCAGCAGGTCCGCTTCATCCCACACCGACCACGACCATTCGATGGCGGCAGCGAGCCAGCTATTGCTTTGTTCACGCGGTTCGGTAAGTAAATTATTCAGTAGTTCTTCAGTTTCAATAATTTTGGATATCATGAAATGCGGATGAGGAATTTATTATGAATACTTATACTTGTTTTGGCCTGAGAAAGTTGCACAACAAAGCCGGCGACCGGAATGCATTGCAATCACCTGGTTATATAGCGTTGAAATTGCCGCCTGGGAGACCGCAGCGTACGCAACAGCGCATGTTTTAACAGGATACCAAGCCTGTGTAAAGCCCTACGATTGTATGTAGCTTTTTAAGTGCTCGATCGTTTCCTCGTGCGATAGTATGGTTTCGGTAACCACGTCGGTGATAGAAATAATACCGCAAAGGTCGTCGCCCCGGAAAACCGGGAGATACCGGATGTTGCTTTCACTCATGATATGCATGCAGGTTTCGATCGAATTATCGGGCAATATCCGCGGAAAACCGGTGCTCATAATTTCGCGTACCTGGGTTTCCAATGATGATTTTCCCTGGAGGATCACTTTCCGCGCATAGTCGCGCTCGGTGAGCAAGCCGGCATAGTCGCCGTTCTCGGTAATTACAACCGAGCCGATATTTTTATCGGACATCAGCTTTAAAGCATCCAAAACGGTTGTGCTGCCGTCAATAGCAATAACGCTGGTTCCCTTACGGGCGAGAATATTCGAAACTTTTTTCATAATGCGCTGGAAATCATTGGTGAACGGCCTTAACCAAATATACAATAGAAATTAAAAATCCCATACGGATTCTGAAAATAATTATTTGCCTCCCGATATGCCTCATCGCACAAATTATTTTGGCTGTTTTATTGGTAACTTTCCCGTTAATTAAGCCGATGTGTTTTATTCTAACAAAAAAAATATTCTATTTTTACTCGCCATTATATCTCACCTGCTCTTAATTTAATAAAAATGAAAAAAATCCTGTTAAGTCTCCTGGCGTTCGCTGCCCTGCATTTTTCAACCTCTGCGCAAACCACCAGACTGTTCGACGGCAAAACCACCAACGGCTGGCACAGCTACCTGAAAACCGGCCCCGGCGCCTGGAAGGTTGTTGACGGCACTTTACAACTCGACCCGAAAGCGCGCGGTCAGGGCGACCTGGTAACGGACAACGAATATGAGAACTACGAGCTTTCGCTGGAATGGAAGATTGCCGAAGGCGGCAACAGCGGGATAATTTTCGGCGTTCATGAAGATCCATCATTTAAGGATACCTATCTAACTGGTATCGAAATGCAAATATTGGACGATGCAAAAGCCGAAGACAATAAATTAGCTACCCACCGGGCCGGGGCGTTATATGATATGCACGCGCCCGCATACCCGGCCAAACCTGCAGGCGAATGGAATAAGGTAAAGATTCGCAAAGATAACGGTCACCTCACCTTTTGGCTTAACGGCAAAAAAGTGATCGACACGCAAATCGGCAGCCCTGAATGGAAGGAAATGCTGAATAAAAGCAAATTTAAAAACTGGAAAGGTTTTGCCGCATATCCTAAAGGGCATATAGCCCTGCAGGACCACGGCGCCGTGGTATCATTCCGCAACATTAAAATAAAAGAACTCTGATAGGAAGTCTAAAGTCTTGAGTCCGGAGTCCTTAGTCAAAAGGAAGCCGACTCAAGACTCCGGACTCAAGACTTTCGACTTAAAAATATGGACGAACTACAAATAAAAAAATCATCTACCGTTTACGATGCGGTAATTGTCGGCTCGGGCGCCGGCGGCGGTATGGCCGGGTATATACTGGCCCATGCCGGTTTAAAAGTATTGATGCTGGAAGCAGGTCCGTTTTTTGATCCTGCCAAAGATTCTATGCAAATGAAATGGCCCTGGGAATCGGCGCGGCGCGGCGCAAGCACGCCCCAGCGCAACTTTGGCGATTTTGACGGCGCTTTTGGGGGCTGGAACCTGGACGGCGAGCCTTATACCACCAAGGATAAAACAGAGTTTTACTGGTTCCGCTCGCGGATGCTGGGCGGCCGCACCAACCATTGGGGGCGTATTTCCTTGCGGATGGGCCCTGATGATTTCAGGGGCCACCATATAGACGGATTAACAGACGACTGGCCCATAAGCTACGACGAGGTAAAGCCTTACTACGACCGGGTTGACCGCCTTATAGGCGTTTACGGTACAGTTGAAAATATAGAAAGTGAGCCGGATGGGATTTTTCTGCCGCCGCCAAAGCCAAGGTTAAACGAACTGTTTATAAAAAAAGGCGCCGAGAAGGCGGGTGTGCGGGTGCTGCCCGGCCGCGGCTCGGTTTTGACCGAGGCGCTTCCGGGCAATAAGGACCGGGGAGCCTGTTTCTTTTGCGGCCAGTGTAACCGCAGCTGTAAAATCTATGGCGATTTCTCGTCGTCTTCGTGTCTGGTTATACCGGCAATGAAAACGGGTAACCTGAAGGTGATTGCCAATGCGATGGTGCGCGAAGTACTTACCGATGCCAGCGGTCTGGCCACAGGCGTATCATATATCAGCAAAGACGATATGCAGGAATACCAGGTATTCGCCAAACAGGTGATATTGGGTGCAAGCGCGTGCGAATCGGCGAGGCTGCTCCTTAACTCTAAGTCGTCAAAACATCCGGCCGGGCTGGCAAACAGCAGCGGCGTTGTAGGCAAATATTTGCACGACTCGACCGGCTCCAGCGCTGGCGGATGGCTTCCGCAGCTGATCGACCGCAAACGGTATAACGAAGACGGAACAGGAAGCATACACATTTACTCGCCATGGCTAAAGAATAACAGGAAGCTCGATTTTCCGCGCGGGTACCACATCGAATACGGCGGCGGCCTCGAAATGCCGGGCTATGGTTTCGGCGGGGGCATACAGGATATGAATGCCTTGTTGCCGGGCCGCAAACCGGAGGACGGCGGCGGCTTTGGCGCCTCGCTAAAAAATGATTATCGCAGGCTTTACGGCGTTGGTTTTGGAATGGCCGGACGCGGCATGGCCATAGCCAGGGCCGACAATTATTGCGAAATAGACCCCAGCGTGGTTGATAAATTCGGAATACCCGTGCTTCGTTTCCACTATAAATGGAGCGATGCCGAAATTAAGCAAGCCAAACACATGCAGGATACTTTCCAGGAAATCATGCATAATATGGGCGCTGTTTATGGTCCGCCTGAAGGGGCCGAAACCAGCTATGGGTTAGAGGCTCCGGGTAAGATCATTCATGAGGTGGGCACGGTACGCATGGGCGACGATCCAAAAAAATCGGCGCTTAACAAATGGTGCCAGGCACACGACTGCAAGAATCTGTTTGTAGTTGACGCCGGGCCATTTGTACAGCAGGGCGACAAAAATGCCACATGGACCATCCTTGCATTGTCGATGCGGACAGCCGAATATATCCTGGACCAACGAAAAAAATTGAATGTTTAACGGTTATTTGAGATAGACACAATGAACAGACGCGAATCATTAAAGGCCATAGGCCTGGGGACACTTTCAACTACCTTATTGCTTGACGCCTGCAAACCCGGCGATAAAAAGTTAGCTGAGCAAACCGGCGTTGAAACCGGGGCCGCCGAAGCCGGACGAATGCCAGAAGAAATTGAGCGGAACAAAAAATTAAACGCCGATAAGTTCTTTACCGCGCACGAGATGGCAACCATTACCGTGCTGGGTGATATTATCATCCCAAAAGACGCCAGGTCGGGCAGCGCGTCCGACGCGAAGGTGCCAGACTTTATTGAGTTTATTGTAAAGGATATGCCGCGCCACCAGGTGCCCATGCGCGGGGGCCTGCGCTGGCTGGATCTCCAATGCCTGAACCGGTATAGCAAAACCTTTGTGGACGCAAGCCAGTCGCAGCAAATACAAATGGTCACTGAAATAGCCTATCCAAAAAAAGCTAAGCCCGAAATGCAGCAGGGCGTAGCATTTTTTAACCGCATGCGCGATTTGACGGCCACGGGCTTTTTTACCACGAAAATGGGTATCGAAGACGTGGGTTACTTAGGCAATGCCCCCAATAAATGGACCGGCGTACCGCCCGAGATACTGAAGCAGTACGGGATGGAAAATGTATAGAAATATTTGCAGTCGATAGTTTTTAATGCAATCATTGTCGTCATGGTAACTAAACGGGTTGGTGAATGACAAGTACAGCAGACCTCTACGAGCTATTCAAAAAGCACCCGCTTATAAGCACCGACACCCGGAAGATAATGCCCGGCAGTTTGTTTTTTGCTTTAAAGGGCGAAAAATTTGACGCCAATACTTTTGCCGGCCAGGCGATAGCTGCCGGCGCTGCTTATGCGGTTATAGATAATGCGCAGTATGTAGCTAATGAAAAATACCTGCTGGTTGATGATGTTTTAACTGCCCTCCAGGACCTGGCCCGCCATCACCGGCAGCAGTTAACCATTCCCATAATCGGCCTTACCGGCACAAACGGAAAAACTACTACCAAAGAACTGATAAGCTCGGTGTTATCACAACGCTATAAAACCCTTGCCACGCAGGGAAACCTTAACAACCATATCGGCGTACCGCTCACCGTTTTAAGCATCGAACCAACCCACGAGATGGCCGTGATAGAAATGGGCGCCAATCACCAAAAAGAAATTGAATTGCTTTGCAGCATCGCCCGGCCAACCAACGGCCTTATTACGAATGTTGGCAAAGCGCATCTTGAAGGTTTTGGCGGTGTGGAGGGTGTAAAAAAAGGCAAAGGCGAATTGTACGACTTTTTAGCCGCGTCGCAAGGCGTAGCTTTTATAAACAGCGACAGCAGCGACCTGTTAGCCATGCAGCAGCAGCGGGAGTTAAAGAAAGTTGAATTTTACGGCACAGGCAACAGCGGCAACACGGTTACGGGCGCCATTGTTGAAAACGCACCTTATTTAACGCTGGAGTGGGAGAATAATCACTCAGGCAGGTCGCATGTTGTTAATACACAATTGACAGGGGGGTATAATCTTCACAATGTACTTGCGGCAATTTGCATCGGCGTTTATTTCGGTTTGACGGATGAGGCGATAAACGCAGGCGTGGAAAGCTACCAGCCAAAAAACAACCGCTCGCAGATCGTAAAAACGGCAACGAATACGCTTATTTGCGACTATTATAACGCCAACCCCAGCAGCATGACCGTGGCGATTGAAAACCTGGGATTGATGGACGCCGACAGAAAGGTTATGATCCTGGGCGATATGTTCGAGATGGGCGAAGAATCGCAGGCCGAACATGCGTCAATCATAAAAAAGGCGATGGCAACGCCGGCTAACGAACGCATTTTTGTTGGAAAGAATTTTTACGAGGCGGGAACTGCTGCCGCGAAAACCGGCACATATTATGCAACCTCCGATGAAGCCATCAGCGCGCTTAAAGCAAACCCGATAAAAAACGCGACGATTTTAATAAAAGGCTCGAGGGGTATGGCTTTGGAACGGCTGGTGGAATTGTTGTAAAATGGCCACAGTAAAGCAACACTACGACACGCATTTAGCGGATTTTTATTCGTGGATGGCGGGTGATTTTGCGTTAAAGCAAAAAGAATTTCAACAGTTTTTAAAGAAACATGATATTGTGCCGGGATCAGCAAAAGTCGCTGTTGACCTTGGCGCCGGGCACGGGATACAAAGTGTTGCTTTGGCAAAAATGGAGTTTAAAGTTAAGGCTATCGACTTTAACCAACAGTTGCTGGATGAACTGAAAGTCAATGGCAAAGATTTGGGTATCGAAGTAATTAACGACGACATCCGTTCAATTATTAAATACTTAGATCAAAAACCGGGCGTCGTTGTGTGTTGGGGCGATACGCTAACGCACCTGGATGATTTAGCCGATGTTGAGCATTTGCTGGTAAATTGTTGTGATGCCTTAGACATAAACGGCAAGTTCATACTTTCCTTTCGCGACTATACACAGGAGCTTACCGCGGATCGCCGCTTTATACCGGTTAAAAGCGATGAAAACAGGATACTGACCTGCATTTTGGAGTACAGTGTTGATCATGTCCGGGTAACCGACTTGCTTTATGCAAAGGGGGAAAATGGCTGGGAACAGAAAGTAAGTTCGTATCATAAGGTCCGTATTCCGGTTTCATTTGTAAGAAATTGCCTGGAAAAAAACGGCATGGTTATAACTTTCGAAGGGGAAATAAACAGGCTGATAGCTATGATCGCCATAAAAAGTCACTGAAAGGCCCATGCCGGTACGATTGAAATGGGAAGCGAAGCAGGCAAGGATATTTTAATTGAGAACAATAAGTTTCTATATTTATAAACCTGATTAACTTATGGCAACCCAAACCTCAGCGCCATTACCCGGGAGGCTGCTCTCGCTCGATTTTCTTCGCGGGCTCATTATGGTACTGCTTGCCATCGAGTCGACGGGAATATACGATTATCTTTACGAGCATTCGAAGGGCGAACCGTTCAATCATTTCATTATCCAATTTACACATTATCCCTGGCACGGTCTTCATTTCTGGGACCTGGTTCAGCCGGCGTTCATGTTTATGGCCGGCGTGTCACTGGCCCTGTCGTTAAACAAACAATGGACTCACGGCGTAACCTGGGGGCAATCGTTTAAAAAAGTATTGCGGCGTTCCGCCTGGCTGTTCTTCTGGGGCGTGCTGGACTATGCGGTAAGGCCAAAGGGGCTTTCGTTTGAGTTGTGGGATGTGCTAACGCAGTTGTCGTTCACCACCCTGGTAGCTTTCCTTATTTTCAGATGGAATGCTGCCGCGCAGATCGGCGTGTGCCTCGGGCTGCTGCTCCTCACCGAGCTATTATACCGGTTTACGCACGTGCCGGGCTTTGACCAGCCTTTTACCGATCAGCATAATTTTGGCAATTATATAGATACCATCCTGATGCATAAAATTAACCGCGAGGGGTGGGTAGCCATCAACTGCATCCCCACCGCCGTGCATACCATTGCCGGGGCGCTCGCCGGCAAGTTGTTGTTAAGCAAGGGCGACAAATTAAAATGGCTGTTTTTGTGGGGTGCTGCGTGCCTGGCCGCCGGTTACGGACTCGACTGGCTGAATATAACGCCCATTATTAAGCGAATTGCTACCAGCTCGTTTACACTGGCCTCGTTGGGCTGGTGCCTGTGGTTTCTGGTCATCGCTTATTGGTGGGTCGACGTGGCCGGCCACCGCAGGCACCTGACTTTCTTCACGGTTGTAGGCATGAACTCTATTTTCATTTACCTGTTTTTCGAGATCGTGGGCAGCCGGTGGTTTACCCGGTATATCAGCAGTATTTCAAACGGTGTGCTAAGCTGGTTCCATGCGCCCGACCTGGCAAAGGCCCTGGTAGCAGCCGTGTGCGTATTTGGTTTGGAGTGGCTGCTTTGTTATTTTTTGTACAAAAAAAAGATATTTTTGAAGGTGTGAATGAAGTGTCCCACCGGGACAGTTGGGACAGTTGGGACACCTTACATTTTTAAGCCATGAAAAAAACGGTATTTATAATTGCATCCTGCTTTATTGTCTTTGTGGCTTATTCTCAGCCGGCCGACACAACCACCAACCGTTCACCCGTCAAAACCCTAACCTATACACAATACAATGCCCTTATCAACGGTGAGGACATTTACGGCATGTCGTTGGCGGCAGAGTTAAACCATTACCCCGATCCCGAAAAGGTAATAAAATTTAAACGGCAGCTTGATCTGAGTCCTATACAGGTGAATAAGCTTAACGCGATCAACAAGGAGCTGCACCGCAAAAAGGTAGAGATGGGCTGGATCATCATCCGGAACGAACGCACGCTCGACAGCATTTTTAAATATCACCGGCTGGATAACGGCTCGCTCATCTTTTATGCCAACCGCTATGGCCTGTACCAGGGCGAGCTGAGAAACGCCATTTTGCAGGCATGCCTTACCACCTGGGGGCTGCTTACGCCCCAGCAGATCAGCCGGTTTGAAGCCTTGCAAAAACGTAAATAAAAAAATACCATTTGATTTAGTTAATTTAGCGCCCCCAACAACGAGCGTATGCCGGTTGGTTATTCAAATGCAGATTTGATAGTGAATAAGGGAACTTCATCACAAAAAAAATAGATTATTGATGAAAATTACTTTTGATTTTGAAAAACCTTTGGCCGACCTGCAGCAGCAGATCGAGAAGATAAAACAGGTTGAAGATAAAAATAAGCTCGACATGTCGGCTACGCTGACGGAGCTCGAAAATAAGCTGGAAGATACCAAACGCCAGGTATACGGTAATCTTACAGGCTGGCAGCGTGTGCAAATATCCCGGCATCCCGAAAGGCCCTATTCCCTGCAATACCTGGAGCTGATGTGCGACGATTTTATCGAGCTGCACGGCGACAGGACCGTGGGCGACGATAAAGCCATCATCGGCGGGTTTGGCACCATGAACGGCCAAACAGCTATGTTTATCGGGCACCAAAAAGGGCGAAACACCAAGGAGCGCCAGTACCGCAACTTCGGTATGGCCAACCCCGAAGGTTACCGCAAGGCCCTGCGACTGATGAAAATGGCCGAAAAATTCAACAAGCCCGTTATCACGCTGATCGATACCCCGGGGGCCTTTCCCGGCCTGGAAGCGGAAGAACGCGGACAGGGCGAAGCCATTGCGCGTAACCTGATGGAAATGGCGGTGCTAAAAGTGCCCGTGATCTGTATCGTGATCGGCGAGGGCGCCTCCGGCGGTGCGCTGGGCATAGCCATAGGCGATAAGGTGCTGATGCTCGAAAACTCGTGGTATTCGGTCATCTCGCCCGAAAACTGCTCCACCATTCTTTTCAAAACCTGGGAACAAAAGGAACGGGCCGCCGAAATGCTGAAGCTGACGTCGGTAGATATGTTTAAAAATAAGCTCATCGACGGCGTTATAAAAGAACCCCTGGGGGGTGCCCACCAGGACCCTGTAGCCATGGCGGCCACGCTCAAAAAGCACCTGTTAAAGGATCTGAAAGTACTTAAGGAACGCAATATCGACGAGCTGGTAGCCGAGCGGATCGATAAGTTCTGCTCGATGGGCGTGGTGATTGAGGATTAATAAGCGGAAAGCTTAAAGCGGAAAGGCCAAAGCCTTGTAATTAGGCGGATATAACAGCAGCAGTTGAAGAGTTATTGCTTTTAGCTTATCCTTTCGGATTTTCGCTGTCTTTAAAATTAATTTTCATTTATTTCTTGCATTTGGTTTGCCTTTCACTTAACTTTAGTGTACTAAATCACTATCGCAATGCAAAGTATAATCTCACCCCCAGGCAAACGCTTCGTTTTGCTGCTCGTTATTTTCCTGTTAGTTATCACCAATTCATGCCAGAAATGGACGCCGGCACTCGACACCGGAAAAATTAATCTTACCGATAATCAGAAAGTTAAGCCGGAAGAAGTCACATCGTGAATAACAAATAACCTGTCGCCCGAAAATCAGGCCCAGGTTCAGTTGGGCAACGCGAAGCAAAATGTGATCAACTACCAGCATGTGGTGCGCATTCCTATTGGGGTAAACGCCGCATTATTTTTCACGAAGGATAATGGTAAATTGCAGGCGTATGCTTACAAATGGCTGGACAAAAAACCCGGCGAAAAATTATTTACAGGATATATAACGGAATATTCATTCCAGACCGGTACCGCAGCCGAGTTTTCGTACCAGGACTCGAAGATAACAAAACGAACCGGGCTGATGGCCGGTGCACCAAAAGGCTTAACGCCTGTAAAAACCAGGATGAAAATAACTGGCGGTACAACCCGAAGTGGCGATATAAGCGATATTTTTAGCCGTATTTGGTGCTGGCTAACGGGCGGTACTTATGTTACGGAAGATGACATAGCGAGCGGTGCCTCCTACGGCGCGAACGGTGAGAGCGGTGCTACAGGCTGCGATTATTCGAGCATTCAACAAAATCCCGAAGGCGGTGGAGACCCAAGCGGCAATTATGTAGACAATGGCAATAATATCTTCATATCGGTGACAAGTTCACCGGACGGTTCAATTCCTCCCGACCCTCAAACAGGCTGGGTGAATGTATATACACCACCGGATGCCGGATGCGGGTTTGACGCTAATGGAAACCAGGTTCTTACTAATGACGGGTCATGCCAAGGTCAGTGGAGTAGCTACCAAATTCTAGCCGATCCAAGCCAAGAGACAATTTCTGCTGAGCCATTTAATGTAAATAACATTGACCCCGATGACTCTTGGTGGGACGACGTTACGCTGAATTTCCCTAAACAAACCATGCCGTCATTTTCGACACTTTTTGCAAACTTCCCAATTGATCCGGTAACATTAGATGAGATACCAGGCCCAACGGTATATTCAAACGTAGGCGGGGATGTTTATAATACATATTTAGCTTCAGGGAATCCAAACGCATGTGCATTGAGATTGTCCATCGCATTAAATAAGTCCGGCGTTACTATCCCAAATATACCCGGTCAAACATATCGGGGGGCCGATGGGAAATATTATTTCTTATCATCTGCCAAAATTTATAATTTCATGGTAAAAACCTTTGGCCCACCAAATATCAAACTATCTGAGGCTGACGGCGGCTCTAACGGCTCGTTATTTGAATCCAAACTCCAAGGCAACAAGGGAATATTTATTATGAGGGCGAAGTCGCCCAGTCTTTTTCAAGCATATGGGCACGCTACGATATATAACGGATTGGGTTGTGCCGGTGGAATAGACCATTGCTATTTTTCAGCAAAAGGCGGCGTTTCAAGAATAGCCTTGTGGATAGCTCATTGATTAATGCTTTAAAATTATGTACATAAAATTGATTTCGACTACAATGTTCTTAATGGGTATTGTAATATTTTCCAGAGCGAATACAGAACTTGTTGATACAGTTGACATTAAACCGCTGATGTATATTCTGCACTATCCAATAAAAATGGAGGATGGAGGCAGTTATTTTAGCGACAATTTGAACGCTCTTAAACAAAAAAAATATTTATTGAATATAAATTTTAAGCATATAGCCTACATTCTAATGGACGATCATAAATTCATGTATTTTAACCTTGTAAAGCGAATCGGCAATCAAAATGGCTACATAGATTTTTATAAGGGTAAAACAGGTGAATTTAAATTAATGATAAATAGCATAGAAAAAGGAACCAACTATACGAGTCGAAGAAATGGAGTATTATCTCTTCATATAGGAAAAATCGTAAAGCAACTTCACGTTTACGGAGACGTTCAGGACAATGACAAGATTAATAGGAGATTATTTGGCTATTAGTTATAGGTGTATTTAGCTGCTCGCCCGGCGCACCGCAAGGTTTAACGCCTGTAAAAACCAGGATGAAAATAACAGGCGGTACAACCCGGAGCGGTGATATAAGCAGCATTTTCGGGCGTATCTGGTGCTGGTTAACCGGAGGCACATGGTACCCTGGCGAGGATAGTCCTGGAGGCGCCCAGGGAGAAGTGAGCGGGGGAGGATGTAATTACTCCAGCATACAGCAAAACCCGGAAGGCGGCGGAGACCCAAGCGGTAATTATGAGCTAAACGACGACGATTCATTTTTGCCCGTGCCACCCTCGCCGGATTTTACAATCCCCCCGCCCGAGCCTTCAACAGGCTGGGTAAGCGTATATACGCCGCCTGACCTGGCTGCGGTTTCGATGCTAATGGCAACCAGGTGCTTACCAATGATGGATCATGCCAGGGGCAATGGACAACTTTTCAGTTATTCCCTCCAATTACTGATTCCGACATAGCAAATGCAACAGTTGTAGACGATGGAAAACCCGGAATTGATCCTGCTAAGTATATCAACTGTTTCAGCGACGGCAAAACAGCTAGTGGATATAAATTGACAATTTATGTAGCACAACCGAAACCAGGTGCGAATGATCAATGGACGACAGACCTGCATGTAACTTCTCCCACTCCAACAGGTCTAATATACCTTGCAGGGGGCGGGCAACTTTTAAACGTCGGACATACTTTTGTTGCTTTTGAAAAAGATAATACCGATGGCACTTCGGTAATACAAGTAATGGGATTTTACCCAGGACCAGGACTTAGTCTTCAACCGAAAGGAATAATTAAAGATGACAGCGGACACCCTTATAATGTAAGCTATACAGTAAATGTAAGCGTAACAAACTTCAATGCTGCACTTACCGGAGTTGTTTTAGATAATGGGACATCTAATTATGTGTTAACAAATGCCTTTGGCAGTGAGCGGAACTGCACCGATGCCGCTCTATCATGGATGAGTAATGCCGGTGTTGGCTTACCAGTTGCGTCAAGAGGAGCATTTACTAATACTCCTGGCGATTTTGGACAAGCACTACGCAATGTTAGCGGAGCAAGCACCGCATCCGGAACCGCACCACCAAGCCATGGTCCCTGTTAAATTATTAATGCTGTTGAATATGAAAGCACTTTTGGTCGTAATGATTTTTTTTTCAGTCTGTATGGGCATACCGACTAATATAGCAACGTTTACGCTTTATGGATGTGAATTCTCGGGAGCTCTTTATGATTTAAAGGCCGGGAGGCTCACGACAATAGAAATAATTGGATGGATAGCTTTATTAATAACTCATGCTGGAATGATCTGTTTGCCGTTTCTTACTACAAAAAAGTATTTTAAACGATTATTGATTAGCATCCCGTTAGTGTTTATAACACTTTATATACTGTTATCCGGCTTGCTTATCGTGATTTTATTGATGCCATTTATTATTGTATGGATCGTGTGCTTGATCAAACTCAAAGACAAGAAAATGCAGACAACTTGATGTAGTATAATGAAAGATAAAATTAATCTGATAAAGGCCTTGTTAACCTTGATGATCCTGTTATCTCTTTTTGTAGGAGAACCTACCCATTTGGGTTGGGTATTTGTCTATAATTCAGAATTTACCAATGTAATTTCCTTTCTTAAAGCAGGAAAAGTACCACTGCTGATGTTATTTATCTGGATAATGTTATTGATAGCACATGCGGGGGTTATTAGTTTACCATTTTTAACATCAAAAACTTATTTTAAAAATTTATTGTATGCTGCACCATTAGCGTTTATATCACTCTATATAATAGGCATAGGCATTATAGCTGCTTTTTTATTATTACCATTTTCTATTGTGTGGCTTATTTGCCTATATAAAGCTGCTGACGGAAAATTGCAAAAGGTGTAGAGTTTTGCCATTTCCTTGCAGCAGCATTTTGTATTTTTAAAAGTAAGGCCGACGCCGGTGCTTTAAGCCAGATTTAACTCAACAATTATAGGTATATAGAATTTGCCAGGGGGTAAATATTCTATAAAAAAAGTTGATTACGGTGGTCCGTTTATAATGGAGAGTAACTGTAAACGTATGGTTCCAATATGGAAGTATCAGGATCCCGATCCTTGTCTTTTTTCCAAATTAATTTTATTGTTAAAAAAAACGTCTTACATTTGCAATCCTTTCAAAACCTTGGTTTTGCAGGGAAATTGCCCGATAGTATAAAGGTAGTACGACGGTTTTTGGTACCGTTTGTCTAGGTTCGAATCCTGGTCGGGCAACAGGGAATTTCGGATTTCGAATGTTCAATTTCGAATTTTTTCGATTTGTGAATTTGAAATCCGATTTATTTTTTAACCAGCTTGGATAATAATTTCGAAATCGAAAATCCGAAATAAAAAATGCCTTTACAGTTTAACCCGGTTAAGTTATTTTCAGGCTCAGGCAGCACTGCGCTGGCCGAAGCCATCGCTGCAAAATACGGCCGGGAACTTGGCGAGGTGGTGCTTTCGCGGTTTAGCGACGGGGAGTTCCAGCCGCATTTTAACGAGTCAGTACGGGGTTCGGATGTATTTTTGATCCAGTCGACCAACCCGCCGACCGATAACCTGATGGAGCTGCTGATGATGATCGACGCGGCGCGCCGCGCTTCGGCGCATTACGTAACGGCGGTTATCCCGTACTTCGGGCTGGCACGGCAGGACAGAAAAGACAAGCCCCGGGTGGCTATTGGCTCAAAGCTGGTGGCTAACCTGTTAGTAGCGGCAGGCATTAACCGCATCATGACGATGGATTTGCATGCCGCGCAGATACAGGGATTTTTTGATATCCCGGTTGATCACCTCGATGCATCGGTGATATTTGTGCCGTATATTAAAAGCCTGGCATTAGGCAATTTAACCATCGCCTCGCCGGATATGGGCGGATCGTACAGGGCACGTACCTTCGCGAAATTTTTTAATGCGGAGGTGGTGATCTGCGATAAGCGCCGTAAACGCGCCAATGAAATTGAATCGATGACCCTGATTGGTGATGTTACCGACCAGGATATTGTGCTGATAGACGATATATGCGATACGGCCGGGACATTGGCTAAAGCGGCCGGATTGATCATGGAGCGCGGTGCACGCAGTGTGCGGGCGGTATGTACACACCCGGTGTTATCGGGCAACGCCTACGATACCATCGAGAAATCGGTGTTAGCGGAATTGATCGTTACTGATACCATCCCGCTTAAGCACAGCAGCAGTAAGATAAGGGTACTGTCAACTGCCGATCTGTTTGCAAAAGCGATAATGAATGTAAATGAGCACGGCTCGATAAGCCAGCTGTTTAGGGTGGATTGAGCCTCACCTAAATCCTCTCCAAAGGAGAGGACTTTTAAAAGGGCTGTACAACAAGAATTAATAACTCTTGCTTTGGTCCCTCTCCTTTGGAGGGGGGTGAGGCGAGGCTAAATAAATAACAAAACAAACAAATGAAATCAATTGCTATTAGCGGTTCTCCAAGGGAGAACGTAGGGAAAAGAGACGCGAAGGAACTGCGTTACCAGGCGCTTGTGCCGGCAGTACTTTACGGTGGGGCTACCCAAACCCACTTTTCGGTGTCCGCAGCTGATTTGAAAGCCGTAGTTTATACGCCGGTTGTTCATTTCATCGACTTAGACATTGCCGGTACAAAATCACAGGCTATCATTAAAGATATCCAGTTTCACCCATTAACCGAACAGATCATTCACGTCGACTTTTTATTGCTTGACGAGAAGAAGCCGATCGTTATGGAGATCCCCATTCGTTTAACAGGTACTTCGCCCGGTGTTAAAACAGGCGGTAAGCTGGTGCAGAAGTTAAGAAAACTTCGTATTAAGGCATTGCCAAAAGACCAGCTGGATAACATCGATGTAAGCATCGAAACCTTAGATGTGGGCAGGTCGGTAAAAGTATCGGATTTAAAATTCGATAAACAAACGATTCTGAATGCCAAAGAAGATACCATTGTTTCGGTTACCACTTCAAGGGCATTACGCCAGGCTGAACAAGACGAAGCTGCTAAAAAATAATTCGGATGATTGCACCGATTTGGTGACGATTACACCGATTTCGTAGCGATGGGCTAAAACCCATCGCTATTTTTTTAATACTTTCGTGACTTAGTTCAGGGTTAAAGTATTTTGTCCTTAAATGAAGGCCATTGACCACTGACCATTGACGAAAATAATGAAATACCTGATAGTTGGATTAGGCAACATAGGCCCCGAGTATGCCGACACCCGGCATAACATCGGTTTTATGATATTGGACGAACTGGCCAAACAGGAAAAGGCTAAGTTTTATAACATGCGCCTGGCTTATTATACCGAAGTTACCCACAAAGGCCGGACACTGTATTTAATAAAGCCCACCACCTACATGAACCTAAGCGGCAAGGCGGTAAACCACTGGATGAACGAATTGAAAATACCAATCGAAAACATATTGCTTGTTGTTGACGATATAGCGCTTCCTTTTGGCACGCTTCGGTTAAAGCCTAAAGGCAGTGCCGGCGGCCATAACGGGTTAAGGGATATCGAGGCCCGGTTGGGTCATAATAATTATGCACGACTTCGTTTTGGCGTCAGCGATAATTTTCCAAAAGGCCGCCAGGTCGACTATGTATTAAGCGGCTTTGATGAGGATGAATTACCGGCGCTCCCCGCGTTGATCGATCAATCCATTGAAATGATCAAAAGCTTTGCTGCGATTGGCACCGAGCTCACCATGACGCGGTTCAACAAATAATAATAAACTCTCAAAATTTGATTTTTAAATTGCTTTTCTACAAATAGGTAGCCCTGATGGGGCAAATCATAATAGCGTTTAATATCCACATTATATAAGCTTCTTGTTGATTATCAGCGTTTTAATTTGTTTTATTCAATCGATAAGAAAACTTTCTTACTTTTTATTTGGAATATAAGAAACATTTCTTACGTTTGATCGATGAAATCATCTTTTCATCACCAAATAACATATCATGACAGCATGAAAAAAATCCTTTTGCTCTCCGTCATCACGGTGTTACTTGCGTCCGGTTGTTTTTTGACCGTACAAGCTCAGCACATAGCCGGTTCAGCCGGTCAAAAAACAGATGAGTATATACGGTCGATGATGTCAAAAAAGCATATCCCCGGACTTTCGGTTGCCGTTTTGAAAGAAGGGAAAATTCTGAAAATGCAAAGTTATGGTTTAGCTAATATTGAAACCCGTTCGCCTGCTACTTCTCAAACCGTTTACAAAATCGCGTCGCTCAGCAAACAGTTTATCGCTGCCGGCGTGATGCTGTTGAAACAGGATGGAAAGATAGACTTGGATTCTCCAATCAACAGGTACCTCGACAGTTTGCCTTCAGACTGGCAAGGCATTAGCGTACGCAACCTGCTTACCCACACTTCGGGACTGGTGAGAGATGCTCCTGACTTTGATCCGCTTAAAGTACGCCCGCTAAGCGAAGATATAAAGGCCATCTATCACTTGCCGCTTGATTTCACGCCAGGCACGCAATGGGATTATAGCAACATGAACTATTATGTACTTGCAGCAATAATTGAGAAAGTTACCGGCACAAACTGGGCCGCATGGATCAGCAAGCATATTTTTGACCCAGCCGGCATGAACCAAACCCGTACATGCAGTATGACCGATCTGGTCCCAAACCGTGCAGGCGGCTACAAAACAACAAGCGCAGGCTGGGAAAACGCAGAAGCATGGCCTGCCCTGAGGCCAAGCGGCGCCTTTCTTTCCTGTATAGTTGACCTGGCAAAATGGGATAGGATGCTCTACAACGATAAGCTTTTAACAACCACCAGTAAAAAACAAATGTGGACAGCGATGAAATTGAATGATGGTAAAAACACCCATTACGGCTTCGGCTGGTTTATCGATTCGGTTAATAATCATCTGCATGTACATCATAGCGGCTTTGTTCCAGGGTTCAGATCGGATTTTGAACGGTTCCCTGACGATAAGCTTACGATAATCGTGCTAACCAATGTAGGCAGCGCTAATGCAGAGCGTATGGCGCAAAACATTGCCGGATTCTTCATGCCTGCATTAAAGCCCTTACCCGCAAAGGCCCTTCCTGATAAAGAACCAGAAATTACAGTCAGGGTGAAAAACTTCATTAATGGACTACAGCAGCATTCTGCTATCGACACCAGTACACTATCCGGGGAACTTGCTAAGCTTTATAAGAAAGATCACACGCGGACATTAGCGGACCGGATCAGAGGTAAGATTTATTCTGTAAAATTGATTGAGCGGCGCGAAAAGAACGGCAGACGAACCTATCGCTACCGTTTGGACTACGGGTACGACTATATAGACCTGATTATACAATTCGATTCCCAAAACAAGATTATCGGCTTCGGTATTGATAATTAATTCCCGCCCGGCCAAATGTCTACCTTGACGCAATAACGCAACAAAATCTTTTCGTTGATTTCCAGTTAATTACGTTCATTTATATTTAAGGTAAGAAAAATTTCTTATTTTCTATTTGGAATGTAAGAAATGTTTCTTACGTTTGATTTATGAAATCATTTAAACAGGATAAAAACCCATTATCAGAGCCTACCAAATCGGAACTGGAAATACTCCAGGTGTTGTGGGAGTTCGGCCCGTCGACGGTGCGTTTTGTGAACGATCACCTGAATGAGCAGAAGCGTGAGGTCAATTATATGTCGACCCAAAAGCTGATGCTCATTATGCTGGAAAAAGGTTTCGTTACCAAAGACGAAAGCCAGATGAAGCATGTGTATTCGGCTGCGGTTGAAGAAGGTAAAACCAAAGGACTTATGCTCGACCGGGTAGTAGATACCTTATTTAACGGTTCGGCAAGCAGCCTGATGATGCAACTGCTCGGCAACAAAAAGATGTCGGCCAAAGAAATGGAAGAATTTAAAGAACTGATCAAAAAGATCGATCAAAAATCATAAGACTATGAAAACGTTTTGGACACCGTATATTACAGATCATGTGATCCATGCTATTTGCTGGACGCTGATCCATTCGCTTTGGATAGGCCTGGCTGTTGCGCTGTTAGCCGGATTGACTATTTCCGTTACGCGCAAATCAAGCGCTACCTTTCGCTACAATTTGCTTTGCGGTATCCTGATGCTTTTTACCGCATCGGTATGCATGACGTTTTGCCTCGAAATGTGGGCTTCCGCAACTAAGCAGGGACCTTTCTATGTGGGGCAGTTTATACTTGCGCCCGATAATCATCTTATGATTATCCCGGCAACTACAGCGCCGCATTTAAGTCTCATCAGTAGAATAATATGGCTACTTAACGAATATGCTAATGTCATTTTCCTGGTCTGGCTGCTGCTTTTTGTGCTGAAGAGCCTGAAAATGGCAGGCGGACTTTTATACATCCAGCGAATCAGGAATTATAGGATCCACGAAGTTTCAGACGAGTTTAAACATAAGATTGAGATGTTTAGCAGGCAGATTGGCATCGGGCGGGCAGTACGCCTGGTGCAATCTGAACTGGTCAAGGTGCCGGTGGCTGTTGGCTGGCTAAAGCCGATGATCCTGCTGCCGATGGGTATCCTGCTGCAGCTATCACCCGAACAACTGGAAAGCATCCTGTGGCACGAGCTGGCACATATTCGCCGCAGGGATTATTTGGTAAACATTTTACAGGGATTGGTGGAAACGGTTTTCTTCTTTAATCCCGGGTTGCTTTGGCTTTCGTCGCTCATCCGCACCGAACGCGAAGCCTGCTGCGACGATATGGTGCTGAGCCGTATGCAACGCAAGGCAAATTACCTGGAAGCATTGCTGGCCTTTGGCTACGAGGATAATAGTCGCCTGTCTCTGGCCATGAGCATCGGCTCAGGTAACCAGCTGCGCGACCGCATGAAAAGGATGATCAACCAGGAGAATAAGCGGCTTAACGTAGTTGAGAAGCTGGTTTTGATAGCCGGAATAGTTGTGTTGTCCGCTTTCACCGGACTGCCCAAAACTACTCAAAATGCCGTAAAGCAGCTGGTCAATGTGATGATCAAAACCAAGGGACATATTGTTAATTCAAAAGCCATATTCTTCTATCCCATAAAGAAACAAGTTATACCGCGAAGCGCGGACTTAGCCATCGTTGATACGCTGCATGGCAGGGACACCCTGGTGCGTTTTAAAAGCGTATTGTTCAAACGAAGTGACGCTGACCTGGCTAATAACGATATCAGCGCAGAGGATACAACCGGTAAAAAATATCATTTCATCATAACAAATGGTAAGCTGGTTGCCATGGATATCGACGGCGAAAAAGTCAAGGACAGCGATCTGCAGAATTACCAATACATGATTACTCAAATTAACATTGCGGTACTCGAAAAAAGACATGTCCGGGAACTGGATTTAGCCAGATTCAAAGCAAACAATCCTGCAATAAAATTTAAAGACGGCAGAGGATTTGACAAGAAGCGCTACCTCGATTCTATGCGATTTAAGTCTTTTAACAGCGATCTTAAAACGAACGTCATGCGCGAAAGATTTCGTAATGACAGCGTTAACTATGCGGATGAGAAAAACAGGGCGTTGAATGTTATTGCCGACCTGGTACATGATAAGGCAGTGCCTGACCCGGCTTCGGTAAAATGGTTTGGCCTGAGCAATACGGAATTTCTCGTGAACGGACAGAAACAACCAAGCGAAATGCAGCAGAGATATAAAACTAAATACGGTATCCATGAAAACTATGGTCTTTATTACGGCCCAGTTCAAATGCACGGAGTAGGCGTGTTTATCGATGTAACTGATTCCAGGCCGCCGCTGCCACCCCGGCCACGCCAATCTAAAGGGTTGCGTGAACCACGATCAGGATATGTTAAACCCAGGTTTACCGATACCAACGCCTGGAAACTTCGGCAATTGATCAAACAGCAGCAGGCCTTCGCGATCGACCAGGCAAAGAAGCGAGGGAAACTTATACAGGAGCAACAGCTTTTCTCAGCTGACCAAGCCAGCAAACGTGATCAAATCATGCGGCAGCAACAGCTTTTATTGGCCGATCAGGACCTTAAAATGCAGCGGCATGATAAACAAGTATTTAAGGAACTATATGCAGGCCCGCGGATACCATTGCAGGATATCATGGCCGGCATTACCAACGACCTGGTGGGTGCCAATGTATTGAGCGATAAAAATGAGCTGGTCAAATTCAATCTTACTAACTCAGCTTTGATTGTAAATGGAATAAAACAACCCGAAGAACTTCATCAGAAATTAAAAGTCAAGTACCTGGACAAGCCGGATTATAAGATAGACGCCGGTTTCGCTGCCAGGCCGTATTTTGGCTTGCATTTTAACGCACAAAGCGGCGCCATGGGTTTAGGCATTACCGATGGGCCTGATAGTCCGTGAATTATTATAGCTAACCCGCAGATATTTTCTGTTTCGATGTCACAAAATCGGGAGACGGGCGTCATATATCCGGATTTCGGTAGAATTTAAATAAACCTGTTAACTGATGCACGCATTAAGATGAAGAGACTTCTACTGCTTATCGCTTTAACCGCTATTTTTTCAGCGACTGCTTTTTCTCAAAACAGCTATAATGTAAAGGGTGTGACAAGCGACAGCGTGGAGCATATCAAGCTCGAAAGATCGGCTGTTTCCATATTGCAGGCGAAAGATTCGGTGCTTGTGAAGTTCTGTTTCACCAATACTGAGGGTAACTTTTCATTGAATGGCATCGGTAAGGGAAAATATATCCTGCTGGTTTCGTGTCCCGATTATGCCGACTATACGGAGCACTTCAGCCTCGACTCGGCCAAACAAGCAGTTGATTTTGGTCATATCAATATGGTTCTCAGATCGCGCTTGTTACAGGAAGTTATCGTAAAGGGAACGGCGTCTCAAATGAAAATTAAGGGCGATACAACCGAATTCAATGCAAAGGCCTTTGTTATCCAGCCTAACGCAAAAGTAGAGGATCTGCTTAAGCAATTGCCGGGCATAACGGTCGACAAGGATGGGAAAATTACCGCCCAGGGGCAAACGGTTAGCAAGGTATTGGTTGACGGTGAAGAATTTTTTGGCGACGACCCCACGCTTGTCACCAGGAATATTCGCGCCGATATGGTAGACAAGATTCAGCTGTACGACAAAAAAAGCGATCAGGCGGCTTTTACCGGGGTAGACGATGGCAAAACGCAGAAAACCATTAACGTAAAACTACGAGAGGACAAGAAGCAAGGAATTTTCGGCAAAGTACAGGTAGGCGAAAGCCCCGATAATATTTACCAGGGCCAGCTACTATTCAACGCCTTTAAAAACAAAGAAAAATTTTCCGTATATGGAACCGCCGGTAATAATGGGAAGGTCGGCCTTAGCTGGGAAGACAATCAGAAATATGGTACCGGCGACCAGGTGGATATTAACGATAATGGCATCAGCGTCAACACCCAAAGCCCCGACGACCTGGATGTTTTTAGCGGCCTTTATTTCGGTCAGGGGTTCCCATTATCGCGTATGGCCGGGGTACATTACGACGGCAAATTTAATAACGATAAAGCGTCGGTAAATGCTAACTACAAGATCGAATCATTGCGGCTTACCGGTACAACCGATGTGCTTACCCAAAACAATTATCCCGGTAATATTCTAAACAGCGGGTTGAATCAAACTTATGATAATTCCATGCTCAGGCAAAAACTGGGCCTCATATACCAGGTGAAACTGGATACCAGCTCAAACCTGAAAATATCAATCGACGGTACATTAAAAAACAGCAACACACACAACATCTATACTTCGGCCGATACGCTCAACGGTGTATTGGTGAATAATCAAAGCCGGCGTTTGGATAATAGCGTCGATCAGCGTGCATTTAACGGAAGCGCTTTCTATACCCGGAAGTTTCAAAAACCGGGACGCACATTTTCGGCGCTGGTTACCGAATCGTATAGCCAGAGCAAGGCCAATGGATTCCTGGTATCGCATATTAATTACTATAATCCTCAGCAGCAGGTTGACAGCACGCAGGATATTAACGAAGCCAAGACTAACGATCTGCAAAGCTCCATCTTTAATACCAACCTCACTTATTCCGAGCCATTTACCAAAACCCTGACGCTTGTATTGAATTATGGCATAGGAATGAACCACGCGAGTGCCGACAGAAATACATTTAGCCCTTCATCCGCCGGTGTTTACAGCGTGGTAGTTGATAGTTTAAGCAGTAACTATGTATTTAACCAGTTTCTGAACCATGCAGGGGCTATTTTAAATTATAAGAAAGGGAAAATGGTGGTCAACTTTGGCACACATATAACAGACGACCATTTTAACCAGGCAGACGAGTTGACAGGCAATGTGAACAACAGGGAATTTGTAGATTGGGCGCCCCAGGCGCATTTTGAATACCGCTTTTCGCAGATGAAATCAATACAGCTGGATTACAAAGGAACAACTACACAACCTACGCTCGAGCAATTGCAGCCGGTTGCCAGCAATGTTAACCCGCTGAACATTATCGTGGGTAACCCAAATCTTACGCCATCGTTCACCAATACGTTTAATTTCAACTATCGTTCATATAAGGTCATAAGCGACCAGTTTTTTGGCGCGTATGGTAACTATACATTTATTAACAACCCGATCGTAAATCATATCGATTACACGCCGGCCGGACAAAGCGTAAGCCAATATTTTAACCTTTCCGGCAGGCAATCGACAAATTTTTCCGGCGGCTTTCAATTTGGCCGTAAGATTCCGGCTCTCGGCGGCCTCAATGCAGGCATCGGATTAAATATGAACGGCAGCAACGGTTACAACTATTCCAACGACTCGCTCAATATGTCGAAAAATTACGTGTTTAACCCAATGCTCATTTTGCAGATGTTTAAACAGAAAAAGATCGAATTCGGGTTCAATGGCGGCCCCACCTATACGATCAGCGAGACGTCGTTGCAGCCTAAGGTGAACAGCAATGGCTGGGGCGCCCAGGGTGGTTTGAACGGCACTATTTATTTGCCCGGGAAGTTCCAGGTTGGAACTTATAGCGATTTCCAGTACAGTGCCGCTACGGCATCGTTCCATCAAAGTTATAGCCGGATTAACCTCAGCGCATTTATCATCAAAAATTTCCTGAAAAATGATAATTTAATGGTAGAGTTATGGGGCAACGACCTGCTCAACCAAAACTCCGGCTTCTCGAGGGTGGCACAAGCCAACCTGATTACGCAAACTGTTTCCAACACGCTGAAGCGGTATTTCATGCTCACCATCAATTACGATTTTACAAAAATGGGCGCGGGTGTTAAATAATAATAAGACGATGAAAAAGACAATAATAAGCTTATTTGTTTTGTTGGGACTTGTCCGGTTGGCCGATGCGCAGCACCCCCATTTTACTACGTCGGGCACTATTGAGTATGAGCGCAAGACCAACGTGTTTGCCATGATCAAAGCGATCACCGATAAGGATAAGGAGAATGACGCCGTATGGGTTCCTGCGCTGGAGGCTTATAAAAAAAGCAATCCGCAGTTCAGGGTACTAAAAAGCACACTTTCATTCCGCGATAACAAAACGTTGTTTACGCCCGCAGACGCCGATCCGGCTGTTGGCTTTATGTCCTTCGCGCCGCTGATGAATCAAAATAATACGATCTATACCGACTTTAATTCGAATACCACCATAGGTCAAAAAAAGATTTTCGAAGAAACATTTCTGGTAAAAGACAGCACTCGTAAAATAAAATGGAAGATAACTGACGAAACCCGCGAGATTGCCGGGTACACCTGCCGGCGTGCAAACGGCATTATGCTCGATTCGATTTATATAGTGGCTTTCTTCACAGGAAAAATACCGGTGCCTGGCGGCCCGGAATCGTTCAATGGTTTGCCGGGAATGATCCTTGGTCTGGCGCTTCCGCATGAAAATGTCACGTGGTTTGCTACAAAGGTGACTGATACCTCGCTTCCGCCCAATACGGTTATGCCTCCCAAAAAAGGCAAGCCGCTGGATAATAAGCAATACCGCGAAACACTTATCAATGCATTGAAGGATCAGGGCAACGTAGCTAAAGGTTTGATAAAAGGATTTTTATTCTGATAGAAGGCGAAATCTTACTCATTGTTAAAACTGTATCAAGGGAAGCTTTGCCTTTGTACATCCCTAAAGCCGTGAGTTTAAGTGCTGATACACACCTGATAAGTTAAAAAGTGTTAAATCAGCATTGTCAAATGTTAAATGCGGAGTTATGAAGTAACAAAATCATATTTCGCACGTCAATTGACGACGATCACCTAATAAATTATTTTTCTTTTTACGAATTAATCGTAGATATACGAAATATTCGCAGATTTGAAAGGTAAGCTAAATCCATCACAATGAAAAAACTTTTATTGGTCGCATTTTGCTGTTGTTTGGAAATAGCCGCACTCGCCCAAACCGCACCGCAAACGATAACTGTTAAGGGCATGGTTATCGACTCTGTTGCCAATAAGCCTTTGAGTTATGTTACAGTGGCCCTACAGGACGCGAAAACACAACAATCGGTAAAAGCAGGATTAACGAAGGACGACGGCAGCTTTGCGCTGAAAGCGCCGGTTGGCAATGCCTATCAGTTAGTATTAGTTTCTGTAGGCTATAAAAACAAGGTAATAAAAATCAACCGCACGGGTTCCGATATTGACGCAGGACGCATATTGCTGTCGCCGTCAAGCAGCCAGTTGAAGGAGGTATCGGTCACAGCCGCCAGGCCAATGATCAAACAGGAGGTAGACCGTATTGCCTATGACGTTCAGGCCGACCCGGACAGCAAGGCATTATCGGCGTTGGACATGATGCGTAAAGTGCCTTTGCTATCGGTTGACGGGAACGACAATATCCAGCTGAAGGGCAGCGGCAATTACAAGATTTTGGTGAATGGAAAAGAATCGGCATTGTTTACCAAGAATCCGTCGGATGTTTTAAAATCAATGCCGGCCACAAATGTCGACAAGATAGAGGTGATAACCACGCCACCGGCCAAATACGACGCGGAAGGATTGGCGGGTATTATCAATATCATTACCAAGAAAAACGCGGACCAGGGATACAATGTCGGTTTTAACAGCCGCTTTAATTCAGTGTTCGGGCCCGGATATAATATAAACGGCACGCTTAAGGAGGGTAAGTTTGGCATGTCGCTGTTTGTCGGGCTTGGCAGCAACGGCCACCAGGTAAACACATCCGGCGGCTTCGAAAATATTTTTGCCAGCCATACCGATATCAATCAAACGGGTACAACAACACAAACGGGGCATTTTCATTATGTGGGGACAGAGTTAAGCTACGAATTAGATACACTCAATTTATTGACCGCATCGCTCAATCTTTTCGGCAATAACCAAATTCAGGACAATGACCAGGTATCGGTTACAGACAGTGCTGGCATTGAGAAGCAGGGATACACATTGCAAAACTCGGGCACAAGCTCGTTTACCGGTTTGGATCTGGCGGTTAATTACCAACTGGGTTTTAAACGGTCGAAGGATCGCCTGCTGACCTTTTCGTACAAGTATAGCTACTCGCCCAATAAACAGCTGAATGATAACCTGTTTAGCGGCAGGTTTAATTACCCGGTAACCTTTTTCCCCGATTACGACCAATATAACAATGCCGGCGATAAAGATCATACCATACAGGTAGATTATGCAAGCCCCCTTAACAAGCAATTTTCTATCGAGGCCGGTGCCAAGGCAATTTTGCGGAATAACTACAGCAATTTTAATGTGAACGACCGTGACCCCGTGACACAGCAATTTGTAACGAACGATGCGCTGACCAATGATTTTAACTACCATCAAAATATTATAAGCCTTTATAATTCGTACCAGTTAAAGATGGATAAGTGGACCGGCAAGGCCGGCCTGCGGCTGGAGCATACATCATTGAACGCCGATTTTATTTCGGCGGGTGTTACAACGGCGCCGGGTTATGCCAATCTTATCCCATCGGTTTCCATACAGCGAAGCTTTAAGACCAGCAGTATCAATTTTGGTTTTACGCAGCGCATTCAGCGCCCGGGCATCTTCCAGCTCAACCCTTTTGTAGATCGTTCAAATCCTTCGTTTGTGAATACAGGCAACCCGCAATTAAAGCCGGAACTCGATAACACTTTCGAGCTTACTTATAGCAATTTCACTAAAAATTCAGTTAACATTGGCCTTAGCTACGCATTTTCCAACAATTCCATACAAAACGTTTCTAGCCTGCAAACGGAAACGGTCAACAATAAAACAGATACCGTTACCTATACCACCTTCCAAAATTTAGGCACGCACAAAACGGTTGGTTTAAACATTAACACCAATATGAATATCACCAAAGAGTTTAGCCTTAGCCTCAACGGCCAGGTGAACCATATTTGGCTAAGCGGCACGTTTAACGGCAGCATGTATCATAATGACGGGTTTACCGGCAATGCTTTCGGCAATACACGTTACCGGTTCAAAAACGGTTTCGCCATATCGTTTAATGCCGGCTATTTCAGCGGGAACATCAACCTGCAGGGTAAATCAAGCGACTTTATTTTTAATCAATACCTGGTATCGAAGGATTTCTTTAACAGGAAATTAACCCTCGTGCTTGTGGCCAACAACCCTTATTATAAATATAAAATCTTCAGCAATACCATAAATTCGGTTGATTTTTATCAAACCACCTTCAATCAAAATTATTACAGATCCTTGGCGTTCAGGATAAATTTTCGATTCGGTAAGCTAAAAAGCGACATTAAAAAGAACCAGCACGGTATTGAAAACGACGATACTAAGGGCGGCAGCGCGAAACCTGCAACCGGCACCGGCAACTAACTTCAAGAATCAAGATGCAAGAGACAAGACCAGGGGCAGATCGCAGATTAAATTTATAATAAGCGCTCTTGTATTTTATCTTACTTCCTGACCCCTGGTTCTTGATTCCTCGCTCGCGGTTCCGTATTTTAGCCACATGACAGTATATGGCATCACCAATTGTAATACAGTAAAAAAGGCGCTCGACTGGCTCAAAGCCAATAAGATCGACTATGAATTCCATGATTTTAAAAAGCTTGGGGTAAGCGATGAAAAATTACAGGAATGGGATCGAAAAGCCGGTTACGAAAAGTTTTTGAATAAACAGGGCCTTACCTGGAAACAGCTTGACCCGCAACTTAAAGAAAGTATAAAGACAGCCGATGACGCGCTAAAATTGCTCCGGCAAAAAACCAGCATGATCAAACGGCCCGTGATTGAAGACGGCGGTTTTCTTTTTTTTGGTTTTGACGAGGATGTCTATCAAAACCATTTCAGCAAATAACACCTGCGCAACCAATGTAACATTAGTGTTTCAAATATTTTCGCCGTCTATTTTTCATAGTTTTGCTATTTAAAGCTAAATAATCAGACAGATGAAGTATAAAATCACGGCCAGGATTACACTGGCTCTTTTGGCAGTTATTCAAATAGCCGGTGCGCAAACTACGCCGCCTGCTACCACCACACGAACACAAACAACAACTACACCACAGCGGCGCGCACGGCCAACACCGCTTGTAGAGCCAAATGCACCGGAGACCAAATACGATTATCACGAACTTTGGAAGCCATTCTTCTACACCAAAAACGGCAACGAATATCGCGCCGCCAATGGCCAAGCGGGGCCAAAATACTGGCAAAACCGGGCTGATTACCAGCTTTCGGCACACCTGAACGAGGAAACAAACGAAATTGCCGGCAGCGAGGTATTAACATATACCAACAACAGCCCGCAAAAAATGGATTTCATTTGGATGCAGCTGGATCAAAACCTGTTTAAGCTGGATTCGCGGGGAAACAAGCAGGTTCCATTGGTGACCGGTGATTACCAGGCCAGCCGCAACTGGGGGCAGGGCCAGGTTTTTGATGCCGGTTATAAAATTAAATCGGTAAAAGTGCTGAGCACTGCTAAAGGCAGCAGGACAATTACAGCTACCGATGTAAAATTCCTGGTCAATGATACACGCATGCAGGTGTTTTTGCCAAAGGACATTGACGCCGCTGGCGGACAGCTGAAGCTAAAAATTGAGTATTCGTTTATTTCGCCTGATTATGGATCCGACCGTATGGGGATCATCAATACCAACCAATCAAAAAACGGAAAAATTTTCCAGGTGGCGCAATGGTACCCCCGCATGTGTGTTTATGATGATATTATTGGCTGGAATACGCTTCCTTATACCGGCGAAAGCGAATTTTACCTGGAATATGGCAATTTCGATGTTAAAATTACCGCTCCGGCAAAAGACATTGTTGTATGCTCGGGCGAATTGCTAAATCCGAAGGATGTTTATACACCCGAACAGCAAAAAAGGTGGGCAGAGGCGGCAAACAGCGAAAAAACAGTTGCTATCCGTTCGGCTGATGAGGTGACCAACCCGGCATCGCGGCCTGCCGGAAAATCCGAACTGACCTGGCACTTCCAGATACACAATGCGCGCGATGCATCTTGGGCTGCTTCATCGGCATTCATTATCGATGCCGCAAAAATGGATTTGCCAAGCGGCAGAAAAGCCATGGCTATATCCGCTTACCCGGTTGAAAGCACACAGGGACGTGCTCAATGGGCACGCGGTACCGAAATGATAAAAGCTTCGATCGAATACAATTCGAAAAAATGGTTTGAATATCCTTATCCAAATGCCACAGGCGTTGCGGGCAAAGCGGGCGGCATGGAGTACCCAGGCATTGTATTTTGTAGCCTTTTTGGAGGCTGGGGCGTGATTGACCATGAATTTGGGCATACCTGGTTCCCGATGATCGTAGGATCGAACGAGCGTTTATATGGCTGGATGGACGAGGGTTTCAATACGTTTATCAATACACTTTCGACCGCTAACTCACTGAAGGGTGAATTTTACCGGGCGCCTACCCCTGCCGGAAATCAACGCGCCTGGAACTTTTTTACAGCGCCAACCCTCGAACCGATTTTAAGCAACCCGGACAACCTGAAGGAAGCTAACAACGGCACCTTGTTATACAGCAAGCCGAGTGCCGGTTTGGTACTGCTCCGCGAGCAGATATTAGGCCCCGAGCGTTTTGATTTCGCATTTAAAACTTATATACAGCGCTGGGCCTATAAGCACCCGACGCCGGATGACTTTTTCCGCACGATAGAAAATGCATCGGGCGAGAGCCTGCAATGGTTTTGGCGGGGATGGTTCGAAAACAACTGGCGACTGGATGTTGCCGTACGAAGCGTAAGATATGTGGACAATGACCCAACAAAAGGCGCCGTGATAACGATAGACAACCTCGAAAAGATGGCCATGCCGGTAGTACTCGAAATCAAAACCGTCAGCGGTAAAACCGACCGGGTTAATTTCCCGGCCGAGATTTGGGAACGCAATGTAAGCTGGTCATTTAAATATCCTTCAACCGAACCGATTGAATCAGTAACATACAATCCTGATTCTACTTTGCCTGATTATAATCCGGCTAACAACGTTTGGAAGAAGCCATAGGACGGTGCGTGGTGAGTGGTGTATCCTGCCGGCAGGCAGGAGTGAATGAGTGGTGAATAGTAGTATATTATTCACCAATCATTAAGTGTTAAATAAAAAACATTGCCCCTATATTAAGGTTACGTATAATGCAATCCCATTTGCCATGCATTTAAAGCGCTTTTCTGTTGCTATTCCGTTATTGGCATTTGTTGTGAACTCTGCCATGTCGCAGGGCCTGCTGAAAGGAACGGTTCATGAAAGCGGAACTAACAATAACCTGCCAAACGTTTTTATAAGGGATAACAATAACAAGCAGCTAATGCTCACCGATAAGGAAGGAAGATTTTCGATAAGGACCGAACCGGGCCATATCATTATTTTTGATTGTCCCGGGTATGTGTCCGATACGCTGTACGTGGTCAATCTTGCGCCAAAAAACATCATGATGGTAACAAAAACCATCGCTTTACGCGAGGTTAGCATTAACGCTACCCGACAGTTTTTTGATCCCCGTAAGGAATACCCCGAAATTTATACCAAAAGTAAGGTTTACATTATGTCGCCTACTACGTGGTTTAGCAAGGAGGGTAAGGATGCACGAAGGCTTAAGCGCTATTTTGCCCGTGAAGAAGAAGAGCGCCGCGTTGATGCGGTGTTTAACCGGGTTTACGTAGGAAGCATTGTGCCGTTAAAAGGACAGGAGCTGGAAGATTTCTTGATCCTTTACCGCCCTTCTTATTCCTTTATAAAAAGCAACGACAGCGAGTCGCTGGCCGTTTATATCAACGACAGCTATAAAAAATTCAAGGCCCTCCCAGTCGAGAAAAGAAAGTTACCTAAACTGGTGAGCCAGTAACCCACGAGTTTTTATTTCCCAATCATCGCCGGATCAAAAATACGGATATCTACCGGCGCGCCAGCCATCACATCATGGTAGGTTTCAACCTGCAATATCTTGTCGTTGATGTAAAAGCTGCATTTGGTTTCGCTCCAGGCTCGCTTTAACGGGATTTGTTGCTCAAAAAAGCCTTCTTCTTTGGTATTATTAACGTATTTGATAAATCGTACGGCTACCATCTTTTCCTGGTCTATCCAAAGCTGGTTTACCTTGTCGCCATCTTTATCCGCGCCAAGCACATATACCAGCTTGCCCTTCCAGGTATCGGCGTGGAATTTCGAAAGATCGTAGTGTAATTCTGCAAAATGGTTCAGCACTTTATCAAACGGCATAAAATACATTCCGCCGAGAAAAAATATAAGCTCATTTTCCCCTTTCGCCCCACGCACAATCTTATTATTACGGAATACATAGGTTGAGTCGTGCCTGAAAATCACCCCGTTGCTGCTTTTTGGCATGTTAAAATCGATCCGTAATAAATCCGGATAAACAATCTGCTCATACCATGTAGCGGTTCTTATCAGGCTGTCATTCCTGAATTGTTCCGTGGTTTGGTTGAATTTCAAGGTTTTATGCCATTTGCCGTGGTATTTGTTGTACATTTTTAAAAGCACATCCTGCGATGTGGCGTTCTTTTGCGCATGGAATGGAAAAACCAAAAAAAGAATGATCGATATAAAATTCATAATACTCTTTTAGGTGGTGAGTTCTTCGTAAGCTGCGGTAATGCCGCGTTGAATGCCATCGCCCTGCCAGTCGGTAACGCCTGGGATTGATGTCGCCTTTAATATTTCGTCTTTTGTTTTCCCGGCCTTAATACCGCCGGCCACATAGTCTTCGAGGCGCTCCATAAAGTTTTGCATGGCTTTAACGTCGTCCATGGTGCCGATAACTTTTTGCGGATCAAAAGCATGGCCGAATACAAATATGGTGTCTTTACTGAATTGTTTTTGCGCCCGCTCAAGCGCTACCGCCCAATGCTTTACCGAAGCACCTGCGCCGTTGTCGACAAAAGGATACCTGCGGTTGAACACCAGGTCGCCGGCATGGACAATATTGGCGTGCTCAAAGTGGATCATAGCATCGCCATTGGTATGGCCCCTGCCGAAATAATGCGCTGTAATACGCTCGTCGCCTACCTTAATTTTCCATTTATCTTTAAAGGTGGTATCGGGATAAAGCTGCTTATCCTCGGTTTTTTGCTTTATAGCCACATTCTTTTGGTTGGCTAATGAATTTTCGTGTGCGGCCACATTTTTAGCAATGCCTTTAAACGAGATATTACCGCTGGTATGGTCGCCGTGGTGGTGTGTATTGATCAGCCATTCAAACGGCAGGTCCGATTGCTTTTTCAGCAACCCAATAAGGTGTGTCGCTGGGTCGGGGAATTCGGCATCAACCACCACTATGCCCTCCTTATTGATCATCCAGGCAATGGTGCCGCCCTGCTCGGCGAACATCCCTATGTTATTACGCAATGGTTTAAACTGGTAAGCCGGGTCGGCCAGCAGCGATGCAAAACTTCGTTTGCCCATTAACGCCAGCGTTCCTGCTGTTAGCGCTGTGTTTACTAAAAATTTTCTGCGTTCCATTTAAATATTTTGGTTAATTGTGTGTCAACGTAATTCTTAAATCATCCAAATCCGCGGTCAATATTGGTGAAATGCCTGCGATACAAACTCCAGCACGCTCGGTAACGAGCCGCGCCAGTAGGTCCATGTATGGCCGCCGTCCCTAACCCTGAATTCATGGGGTATCTCTTTTTTGCGCATGGCAATGTGTACCAGGCAATTACCCTCATACAAAAAATCGTCATCGCCGTCGTCAATATACCAGCGAACAGCCTTTTTCTGATCGTCGGGCATATTGTTGATCAGCGCCAATGCACTGTGCCGGTTGTAATAATTAACGATCACAGAGTCAGCCAGGCCGGGATTATTTCTTGTATAGGCCTTACGGGCATCATCAACGGTCAATGGCCCAACCGAGGCGCTTAAAGGACATGCCGAGGAAAACATTTCGGGATGGTGCAGGGCATACATAAAGCTGCCGCCGCCACCCATGGACAACCCGGCAATGGCGCGGAAGCGCTTTTCGCTCTTGATCCGGAATTTCTTCTCCACGTAAGGTACAAGTTCCTTAAAAAAGAAGTCTTCGTAATTCCAATCGCCCTTTATATCGTTAAAATAACCCCGTCTGCCGGTGTTGGCATCGGGCATTATAATGATCATCGGAGTGGCTATACCATCGGCAATGGCTTTATCGGTTATATTCAATACTTCGCCAAACTGTACCCAGCCTGTTTGGTCGTCGCCGCTGCCATGAAGCAAATACAATACCGGGTAGCTGCGCTCCGAGGTTTCGTAGCCAGGTGGCAGGTAAACCGCAAATTTGCGCTCGCTTTTTAATATTTTGCTTGGCAGCGACAGGTTATCATAAACTTTTCCGGTTTGCGCAACCGATAAAAGAGGCAACAAGAACAAAATAATTGCTGCAATGGGTAAGGATGGTTTCATACGTACAAGGTTTACAAGGAAAGTATTCCAATATCGGAGTTATATTGTAAACCCGGTATATATTAGTGTAAAAATATTGAAGTCACTCTACATTCCGAAAGTTTCAAACTGCCACCAGTTCCCACCCATACTTTTCTAAAAACTCAGTTACTTCATCGTCGAACGATTTTTTTAGATGATGTTTTTCCTGGTTTTGTATGTAGTTGATCACTGTTTCGACCTGAGATTCACTTACCGAAACGGCAAAGTAATCGTCCTGCCCAGGGCAAACGCATCTAATTTTTGAGGATATTGAGCAAATAATCATTATCCCATCCGGCAATCAGTCGTTTTCCTTTAACGCTTCTCTTCTTACTGGTTTCGTTTTTAATCAGGTTAAGGGCA
>Ga0134125_10000074_pt1 | contig 150315 bp, 124 predicted proteins | sample KB31751_FD_96464 | JGI IMG/M metagenome (GOLD analysis project Ga0134125, IMG submission 96464) | Terrestrial soil microbial communities with excess Nitrogen fertilizer from Kellogg Biological Station, Michigan, USA - KB3-175-1 | ecosystem: Environmental > Terrestrial > Soil > Unclassified ...
ACCTCCGGCTTTCCCTTACACTCTTCCTGGCGGGTTGCTGGCTCCATCTGGGACTCCTTTCCGTAAAAAGTATCCCAGAACTATAACCGGTGACCCGCTTTTCCACCCCCTGCATAGCATCTAAGAGTCTGCCGCCCTCCGGGCTCGCGGTGTCGGCCTGCGGAAGGTCCGCCCGAAGGGGTGGCAGAAGACCGCCGAAACGAATCTGCTGTCGCCCCTTGTCCGCGGACACGGAGATTGACGGGTGTCCGGACTGGGGGCGGACAAGCGCCCGGGGTGATACAGGATTCCGCGGAGGATTGTGGGGTAGAATTCTCCTGGAGCCTAATCATGAGTGTCACTCTCAGAGCCCCTGCCACCTATCCTCACGTGGAACACGACGACAAGGGGAATCCCGTCCTTTCCGACACCACAATGAAGGTCGTGGAGCTGGTAATGGCACAGAGAGCCCACGGCTGGAGCCCCGAGGAAATCCACTTCCAGCATCCCGAACTGAGCCTGGGCCAAATCTATTCGGCGCTGGCGTACTACTGGGATCACCAAAAAGAGCTCGATACCGACATCGAGCGGAAGTCTCAATACGCCGAGGCCGCCCGACGCGAGGCAGGTCTTGAGGTGAGCACTATTTCTTCACGAATCGGGCACTTGCGGGGGCAGCTCGATCTTCCGCCGGTCACCTCGGACCGGTGGCGTCGGCAGCTTCGGGAGCGCAACTCGAGACCCTGATTGCGGTCCTATTTGTTTCCGAGTCTGAGCATGAGCATGGGTCGGTACCCGTCGGCCGCCAAACAACACGAGTATCCCTAAATGACAATACGTAAAACGCGAGATCGAGGCTTCAAAACGGTTTTCTCGATTCTAGAGGAATTTCTTCCGGCCATAGTCGATGGCCAAGATGTGCGGATAGGTACCGGCCTACTTGAACTGGATCACCTTACTACAGGGTTGGCGGCAGGCCATCTTGTCGTAATCGGTAGCCGCCCAGAAATCGGCAAAACCAGCTTCGCCCTGTCAGTGGCGGAACATGCAGCAATGCGCCAAGGCCGGTCAGTTTGTATCTTTTCCATAGAAAGCACCGATCGCATCGTAGCATCGCGAATTTTGGCATTGGAGTCTTTAGTCCCTGTCAGGAGTGTTCTTTCTGGCCGCCTTACCGCTCGGCAGTATCAAGCAATCCTCGAAGCCAACCACAGGCTCGCAAAGCTCCCTATTTTTATCGATGCTGTCCGCCAACTCGATATCGAGCGCTTGGTTGATGAGGCGAACCGGGCTCGCGAAGCTGGACATCTCGATCTTCTGATCGTTGACGACGTCCAATCGCTGCGAGATTTCAGCCGTAGGTATGAGAGCCGAGAAGAGGAATTTGATGCCACTGTTCGCTCACTGAAGCACTTGGCACGCGACCTAGAGATACCCCTCATTGCTGTTTCTCAAGTGTCCACTCGCAGAAGAACGCAGATTCCCAGAGTCGAAGATCTTGAGGGCGCAGCACCACTGACTGACCACGCCGACCTTATACTGCTAATACACAGACCTGAGCCATTCCCAGGGCAGTTCGATGAATCGAGCGGCTTGGCTGATATAATTGTTGCGAAGAATCGTCTAGGGCTCGGCGGAACATTCAAGGCGGTATTTCTTGAGAACGTGCCAGCGTTCCGCAATTTTTCACCTAGCCCATGACAATCCATCAATTATCAAAGGCATGCAGGGATGCTAAGCATGCCCGTAGCTCGCCCTAGATTGAACGCGGCCAAGTTGATGCTCTTCGGAGTTCCGAGGTCAATTCTATCCACCACGTAGATTGCAGGCGCCCGCTTTGAGGTTGTCTAGCCTTTCACGGCTTTCGCATAACGCACCATCGCATTGCGGTGTTGCGATTCTAGTTGCCGAGCAACTTCGAGCTGCGCTCTGGAAACAAGTCCATCTGGTCAGAGCATCTCTCAGAATCTACAGCCAAGTCGAGTAGTTTCGAGCCGCTGCGATAACCTTCACAAATCTTCGCGAACAGGGCTAAGCTTTGCTCAATGATCTCTGCCCGCATAGCACCAGGCCGTCCTCCTGAGGTAAGATCATCTTCAAAGCCGTGGCCTGACGCGCCCTTGCGGATTGGCTTGTTCGTCACAATTGTTGCTGCAGGAAATAAATGAAACACCTCGCTGATTCTCTCTTGCGTGGCGCAGCCGATCGCAAAGAGATGCAACTCGCGACCCGCCTCCTGCCTGATCCGGTCAAGGCCTTCAAGAAACCGCGCAAAGGCATTTTCACTCTTGTGAAACTGGGCGAGTCCACCTATAGCAATAACGCTCGCGCGATCACGCAGCCAACGCGAAACACATCTGAAATCCGCATCCCGTGTACAGAAAAATATTGGAACGACCGGCACGCCAAGTCCGGCGAAATAGTCAAAGCTAGAGAAATTGCGATCAATATTGTACCGTTGAGTGAATCGAGGGTTATCTGACCAGACTGAGAATGTCATGCCTGTAACAAACTCGAAGCCGAGGTTGGCCAACTCTCGCCAAGAATCAAGTTCCAACCAGCGGCGCCAGAAATTTTCAATCCGACGATCATCGCAGGATGAGACGAGGCACAAACGAGCATCCGGCGGAAGCCGAAGTGACGACCGCAATTGGTCGGCCGAGGAAGGCTTGACCTTACCAGCTTTACTGAGCACGGTACGTAATCCAATTCCATATAGCTGTCCAACAGGAAGAGAAAGCTCGGCCGGGAGACCACCCTCAAGGACCGGTATAAAGGGAGGTAAATCGGGTATTGCCGGCATATCGAGCACCGGCTCAGGACGGTTTCTAGCAAGATCCCTGAAATACGCCAATTGTCGCCGAATATCGGTGCAATCTGGCCGGTTTTGGTTTGGGAAGCGAAGTATGTCGGCCGCCTCTTCGGCACCGTCACAGGTCTCTTCTAGGTGAAAGGGGCACACAGGGCAGACCGGATTGCGGATCAGAAGACCTGATTGAAGAAGCATGGCTCTACTCAGCGTTCCACTACCCACATTTCGATCAGCGGGCTCTTTCGTCTAGAAGAGTTGCCCTCTGCAATTATCTGTCCGACAAGGCTGCCCCGTCTGAGCGCATTCAACATCTGGACGGCTTCAGGAGGTGGAGCATAGCCAAGGCTCCCTTTTTCCGGCTGGGTCACTGCGATCCCCTGCCCCGAGCGAGAACCGTCTACTTGATCGCCTATTCCACAACGAAAGGCGGCGATCGTCGGCTTTTCTAGTTCGAAGATCCAGCGTTCGAGAGGAGCTTCGACCACGGCTCCCCCTTTTCCATCGGCATCTGACAGAGATTTGGGAACAGCGACCGTTGATGTCAGCACTTTGCTCGACTTTTTCGGCTCGGTTCTTGCCTTAGAAGGCATAACATCACCTCTTTCATACCCTGCTTCCGCCAAATGGCACAGATTGATCCTGGCGACTTATCTGCCATTAGCCCTTAGGTGGACACGGATCGTGGCCGGGCGCCACAGTGTCGGAGTCCCTCCAGTGGCCACGGCGGTCCTGGATACGCACCTCGCCACCGCCCAAGTTACCGACAATTCTCTTGGCCACAGCCTCGGCCTCAATCTGAGTTGAAAGGACGCGACTCGCTTGCTTGGCGTGAGCCTTCTTAACTGCCCACCCCTCCGGGTGCCGCACTACATACCTGCTCGTAGACATGTGAGCAACTCCTCGACGCAGTGATGGTTCGACTTCCAGTGCCGACCATCAGTGCATAGGGGATTTTACCCTCGGCTCATAACCGAAAGCAAGGCGTAAACAACATAATCTTAGCGTCGCCCGCCCAAGCCTATCTTGAGTGTCAAATATTCAGGATTGTGATTTGCCATCACTAGGCACCCAGCCACCTTGTTTGTCTCTTGCTTCGGATATCTTTACCTTGGAGTTGTCATTAGTCCGTTGGCCGTAGCTGAATTGCGCGACCAACGCGTTCCGGCAATCCCACCTACGAGCGCCCGCCTCAGAACCCCTGAACCCGTTCTTTCCCGGGTCCAAGAGTCCTCGGCCTGCCGCCGTGGGGTACAATCATCTCTATGAACGCCGCCAAGGAAGAAATCATGCGCCTCCTGGAACTTCTCCCCGAAGACGCGTCCCTCGAAGACATCCAGTACCACATCTACGTGCGCCAAAAGATCGACCATGGCTTGGAGGATGTCGAGGCCGGGCGCACCCTCTCGGAGGAGGAGTTTGACCAGCGGATGGCCAAGTGGCTCGAAGTGTAAGGTGGTCGGAAGCGGCGGCCCGCGATCTGGCAGCGGCCGCTGAGTTCATCGCCCGCGATTCCCCATACTACGCAGCCGCCTTGGTCCGAGACGCCCGCGCCGCCGCCCGATTGCTGAGCACTTTGGCCGAGCGAGGGCGGGTCGTGCCGGAAGCGCGCTCTTCGAATGTCTGCGAGATCCCGGTCAAAAGCTACAGACTGATCTATGGGGTCGCACCCGATAAAGTGACCGTCCTCGCCTTCGTTTACGGTGCTCGAGATCTTCCAGCCCTCTGGCAGCGTCGCGGTGGAACCCCTGATCCTGATGCCTGATCTCCGGATCATGGTTGGGGACCGCCCCTACACGGCCTGAGGCCGCCCAACCCCCTACTCCCACCCCAAAAACCGCGCAAAAACCCCCATCAGCTTCTGCTGATCCTCCTCCCCGCGGGTCGCCACGAAGAGGGTGTCCTCTCCTGAGATCGTGCCTACGACTTCGGGCATGTTGGCGCTGTCGATGGCGAAGGCCACCACTCGGGCGGCGCCGGGGCTGGTTACGATGACCAGGAGGTTGGTGCCGGAGGGACGCACTCTCTGCACGAAGCCGGCGATGTCCGGGAAGGTGCCGTCCTTCACCGGTTGCCAGGCCTTCAGGACGTAGCGCCCCTTCACCCGGTGGATGCTCAGATCCCGCAGGTCGCGGCTGATACTCGACTGCGTCGCCTCAATCCCCCGTTCCCGTAGTAGCTCCTGGAGCTTCGTCTGGCTGCGGATCGACCGGTTGTCCATGACGATGTTCGCCAGGGCCTCCCGGCGCCTCTCTCGGATCTCTCGCATAGTTGCCATGCATAGATTACGGCAGAAAGTTGATATTTCTGTCAAGTGACCCCTTGACAGGCCGTTCATGTGTTCATGCACTATCTGCCCGTCGATTCGCTTGAAGCATGGACAAAATGTGGTTTTCAGGCAGTAGATGGGCGTGATTATGCAGCTCTGCACTACGGGAGACAATCACCCAAGGAAACCGGGAGAGATTACAAGCTTCGGCACCGCTTCCGGTGCCGGATTACGAGCCGAGAGGCTCAGGAGGAGTACGACAATGGCTACGAAGAGAGAGACGACTGACGCGGGAGTGGTGGGCAGCTTGCAGAAGTTGGAGGGCAAGCTGGAAGCGAACAGCGCGGACCTTCCCCACTTGGAGGCGCCCCGGGCTCAGCTCCGGGCGATGCTCGCCCGGTTCGACGAGCTCAGCAAGGAGCAGGGCGCCATGAGGGCCAGCAAGCAGCAGGCGTCCAAGGAGATCCGGACGATCATCGTCGAGGGGCAGCGGTTGGGCAACGGCATGCGCCGGATGGTCCAGATCCACTACGGCACCCGCTCGGAGAAGCTCGCCGAGTTCGACCTGCAGCCGTTCCGCGGCCGCAAGGTCAAGGCCCCGGAGACACCGGAAATCCCCACTCCAACCCCGTAGGCCCCCGAGCCGCCGCCAAGGTTGGCGGCTTCTGTCCTGTCCGATTCGAGGGGCGTGCTTCTGGCACGCCCCTCTTTTTTTGTCGCCGCGAAGTCAAAGCCGGCGAAACGGCGCCTCCTCTTCCCCTGACAAGGCTCCGTCGTCTTCTTCCAACGCGACGTGGAACTTTCCAACGGATCATTGGAGTTCCCGGCGGAGCGTTGGATTCTTCCACCGGGTCATCGGAGACTCCGGCGAGACGTTGGATCCTTCCAATGGAGCGTTGAATTCTCCCAAGGGTCCATCGGAGTCTTCGACGGACGTTGGATCTTTCCAAGGAGCTGTTGGATGCTGAAAACGGGTCATCGAAGTTTCCGGCGGCGCGTTGGGTTCTTCCAACGGGACATCGGAGACTCCGCCGAGGGGTTGGATCTTTCCAACGGAGCCCTGGATTTTTCCAAGGGGTCATCGGAGCCTCCGACGTCACGTTGGATCCTTCCAACGGACCCTCGGAACTTACGACGGAGCGTTGGCTCCTTCGACGAGGCGTTGGACTCTTCCAATGGAGCGTTGGATTCTTCCGATGGGGCGACTCCGGCCGGGACCTTCGGGGCTACAATGCCCGGGCCATCAACACCGACCTGGGAGATTGCCGATGATCGAGAAGCTGAACCGTCGCGACTTCATCCTCGCGGGGGCCGCCGCCGGACTGACGGCTGCCGCTCCGCGGGCCTTGCTCGGGCAGGCCCCGGCCGTGATCCCTTCGAAGAGCGCCAGGCCGGTCGTCATCTCCTCGGCCAACGGCAACGTCTTCAAGAACGGCGGCGACGTGACCGGGGTCCAGAAGGCGTTCGGGATGATCACCCAAGGGTCCGACGTGCTCGATGCGCTGGTCGCCGGGGTGAACATCCTGGAGCTCGATCCGGAGGAGGACAGCGTCGGCTATGGCGGGCTGCCGAACGCCGAGGGCGTCGTGCAACTCGATTCCTCCTGCATGCACGGACCGCGGCGGCAGGCAGGGGCCGTGGCCTCGCTCGAAGGTGTGCGCACGCCGTCGCTCGTCGCCAAGGCGGTGCTGGAGCAGACGGATCATCACCTCCTGGTGGGCAAGGGCGCGCAGGACTTCGCCCGCCATCTGGGATTCAAGATCGAGGACGACCTCAACACCGAGAACTCCCGGAGGCTGTGGCTCGACTGGAAGCGCCGGGTGGACCCGGGCCACTATCTCGATCCGCACAAGCGCGCCGAGGCGGGGCATCAGGCGGCGCTGCAGATGGTTCGCGAGGGACTCATCCGCAGCGAGCATCTGTGGGGGACGATCAACTGCGACGGCGTCAACGCCAAGGGGGAGATCTGCGGCGTGACGACGACCAGCGGCCTCTCCTGGAAGATCCCGGGCCGCGTGGGCGATTCGCCGATCCTCGGCGCCGGCCTCTACGTGGACGGGGAGATTGGCGCCGCCGGCTCGACCGGCCGGGGCGAGGCCAACCTCTACAATCTTTCCTCCTTCCTCATCGTCGAGGCCCTGCGCCGCGGCGCCCATCCCAAGGACGCGGGCATGGAGGCGCTCAAGCGCGTCGTCGCGAACACCGTCGAGAAGCGCCTGCTCAACGATCGCGGCCGGCCGGCCTTCGATCTACAGTTCTACATCCTGAACAAGCGGGGAGAGTACGCGGGCGTGTCGATGTATGCATCGCACTATGCGGTGTGCACGGAGAAGGGGGCCGAGACGCTGCCGACGGAGGCGATGTTCGAGGGGAAGGCGTAGCGGCCGGGCACGTGTGACGCGCGGGGTACCCCTCACGGGTGCGGTGGGAGCGGGACTGCAGTGAGGCTGCGCGGCGGCCGCTCGGAGCTGGAGCTCAAGGGCTCGCATTACTATCAATCCAGATTCCCTCCGGCGCCTGGAGCTCCGGGGTACTCAAGGAGAACGGAACCTATGGACCGACGCAAGATCTTCGTGCTCGTGACTCTTCTTTTCATCGCAGTGCCGCTGATGGCCTCCGTCTGCGACGAGGTCTTCCAGGACATCCCCGAGTGTACCGAGGGCTGCATCACGTCAGCCCAACTAGCTGCGCTGATCTCGATCACCGTCAGTCAGGCCAACATGTGCTTGAAGGATCTCAAGGATGCCGGTCAGATCAGCGAATGCACTCCTCCCGAAGGAGGCCGGGGATATTGCCGGTAGCGGCGGACGGGGGGGAGGCTGGGAGATGAGAGCCGGGGTGATGAGGGTCCTCCTCGCCGTCCTTCTGATCCTACTCACCGGGGCCGCGAAGCCGCCGGCTCCCCCGCGCCGCATTCTCCTCATCACCATCGACACGCTACGCGCGGACGCTCTCTCCTGCTACCGGCCGCAGACGCCGGGGACGCCCGCTCTCGATGCGCTGGCCGGCGACTCCGTGGTCTTCCGCCAGGCCCGCTCCGCCGCGCCGTGGACGCTGCCCGCCATGACCTCGGCGATGACCGGCGTGTCTCCCCAGGTGCATCTCGCCACGGGGTTCGGGGACCGGGCGCCGGACCGGTTGACGACGGTCGCCGAGGCTCTGCGGCGAGTCGGGTACCGGACGGCGGCCCTCGTGTCGAGCCCGCTGCTCAGCCGGGCCGCACATCTCGACCAGGGCTTCCAGGAGTACACCGCCTTCCCGGGAGACCCAGGGGCGAAGCCGGCCGATCCGGATCAGCTCGCCGGCCTCGCCTCCCGGTGGCTGCGCGGCAAGGACAAGGAGAAGCTCTTCCTCTGGGTCCACTTCTACGATCCCCACACTCCCTACGAGCCGCCGGCCGCCTACCTCCAGGGAAAAGAGCCGCCGTCCGGAATGCGGCGGGACCTCACGGTCGAGGAGCAGTTGGCGATCCGCCTGCGCCAGCGCGATCCGGGGACGGCCGAGCGGGAGTGGATCCGCCAGCTCTATCGGGCCGAGGTTCGCTGGGTGGACGCCGCCGTCGGCTCGCTGACCGCGGAGATGAAACGGTCCGGGCATTACGAGGACACGCTGATCGTCCTTCTCTCCGACCACGGCGACGAATTCTGGGAGCACGGCCGGGTCGGGCACGGCCACACCCTCTACGACGAGCTCCTCCGCGTTCCCTTTCTGGTGAAGCTCCCCGGAGACCCCGGAGGACATCGGCGGGGCGACGTGACCACGCCGGTTTCGACCGCGAGCCTCGCCGCCACGATTCTGGAGATCGCCGGCAAGCCCCTGCCCCCCCGCTACCCCGCCGCCCCCTCCCTCTCCCCCTGGCTCCGAGGCGAGACCGTCCTCTCCTCCCCTCTACTGAGCACGGGCCTGCAGCGGATCGAGGAGCAGGAAGCGGTCCTCTTCGATGGTTTCAAGCTCATCCGTTGGGAGCGGAGCGGCCGGCAGGAGCTGTACGACATGGACCACGATCCCGCGGAGACCACGGACCTCGCCGCGTCCACTCCACGCAAGGTCAAGGAAGGCGGGCTGCTCCTCGATCGCATGGACGCGGAAAGCAATCGCGCCCGCAAGGAGATGGGGCTCCAACGCGAGCGGGTGCCCCTCGATCCCGAGGCCATGAAGCGCTTGCGGGCGCTGGGGTATGGGCAGTAGCCCTTCGGACCCTCATCCCAACCCCTTTGCAGCCGCAGAGTTTCCAGCAAAGTCACCGTCTGTCTCCCCTCCGCCTCCGCCCCGCCACATCTCCGCGGCATATGATTCCGGGAAACCCGGTTTTCGGTTTGATCCCAAGGAGGCATTCCATACTCAGCCGTTTTCGCGCAACCGCCCTACCAACGAGTACAAGGATTGGCGATGTCAACCGCAGTCCACGGGAACGACGCCGTAAGGGGAATGTCACCACACTCCTTCGAGTCGTCAGAGGATATTTGGAATGTACCTGCCGCCGACAGATTCGTTCGCGGCTCGGACCGGCATTCCCGATCCGGAGACGCCCCACGGGGTAGCTTGCGCTACCCTTTGGGCGTCTCTACATTGGGGACGTACCGGCGGAGGACTTCGGACCGATGACGCCTTTCCCAATCGTTGAGACCGATAGCGCCTCGTGTTCACAGCATCCAAAATCTACTACGGGCGCTACCCTCGCAAATCACGCAACGGTTCCAGCCAATGTAGAGACGCCCACGGGGTAGCGCTAGCTACCCCGTGGGGCGTCTCAGAGAGCGGCGATGTCAACCGCAGTCCACACCTCAGCCCCGCGGACGCGACGGCATCCTTCCCGATCTACGCCAAACCCTGCCCCAACGCCCGGTCCCGCCAGCGGCGAACGCTCATCACGTCGAAGCGCTCCCCCTCGAAGACGATGCGCTTCACGGGCTTCTTGCCGTTATCGCTGGCCCGCTTCAGCCAGTCGCGCACTTCCATCCAGCGAACCTCGCCCTCTGAATTCCGGATCACCAGCAGTACCGGGAACTTCTGCGCCATCCAGTAGCGGACGTGGCGCTCGTTCTTAATCGTGAAGATCTCCACTCCGCTCTTTCGTTCGTGCAGATAGGAATCACCAGACTTCAGCTGCAGGAACAGCATCTCGCCTGTGGCCCCGTTGTATTCATCCTTGAACTCAATCTCGATGTCGATACCATGGTCACTGACATTCTTCTCTCGACAGATTTGGCCAGCGAGCGCCACAGTAGAAATCACCTCGCCGACCAACACACGCTCCTTGCTCTCATTGTCTAAAACGACAGCCGATTCCTCCTCCAACTCACGCACCCGGCGCCTCGAATGGTCACTAGCGAACAGCTCCTCCAACTCATCCCAAAGCAATACACGCTTCTCACAATTCACGCAAATAATATCCTTTTTGCCCTCCTCCAATTTCTTCATAGCCACTTCGCGATTGCCCACTGGTGTGCCGCAATATGGGCAGACATAGTGACGCAATCTCGCCACATCTTTGGCGTTCTGCAACAGGTGTTCGTGAACATATTTGCTGAAAATGATCTTCTCCTCTACCGGAATCGTGGGATCGAAATACACTTCTAACTCGCCTGCGCCTTCTGCACGACGGGTCAGCTTAACGCCGAGTTGTTTGCCGGTAAGCGTCTTGAAATCAGCGGCATAGCGCCAAAGCTGATCTTGCTGGAAGGGCTGCGTGTGGTGCAGTCTCACTACTAGCGTAGCATAAACATCGTCCAGGAACCCGCTTAAACGATAGCTCACTAGCACCGCGGGATGCCCCACCAGTTCCGGGCGTTCACGCCGGTAATAACTCGGAAAGATCAGAAGAGGTCCCCTGTCGGTTTGTTCTCGCAAGCAGAGACCGCGCTCCACCAGCGTCTGGTGCAGGGCCAGCAAGACGAACCGCTCCTCGTCGGCATCGAGGCGAGCCATGGTGGAGTGATATGTGACTTCGCCATTCAGAACCCTCTCTTCCGGCAGACAGCCGCGTTCGAGCTCATCCTCGCGCATTGTTTGGATAACGGCTTGGCCGTAAGCATTTATGCGCTCTGGCTGGAGCAGCACCCAACTGCCAAACTTCAGCTCCCACACAATACCAGGGCCAGCCAGCAGACTCACCACTGCTTTCAGCTCGTCATCGTTGAAGCGCGGGACTTCGCCAGACAATTGGAACTGAAGGGTCTCTCGTAATTCGTTGAAACGCATTAGGACACGGCCGGCGTCCTTGAGATGGACGATTTCCTCCTTGAGCCTCTTGAAAAGAAGGGGTGAGGAGCGCCACGGAATGTCCTCCCATTTGATACCATCGAGAATGGCTTGCTTGAGGTCCTCGCAACCTAGATTGGTCTTAGCGCTTGTTTCCAATAATTGTAGGTAACCGCGTTCCCTACCAAAGGCTTCGAGCTGAGTCCGGCTGACACGTAGTCCTCCGGCATCCACTCGTCCGGCAACCAAAAGCTTAGAAAACGCTTGGCGCGAGGCGCGGGTTAGATCGCGGTCCCACTGCCCCAGCGTTTCGAAGAGATCCTCCTTTTGACCATCGAATACCAGGACGGCTAATGATGTTTCGTCCATGTAGAGCTGATGAATCAACCGCTGGTCCGCCTGTCCTCCGAAATCCCAAAGCCAAATTTCCCGTTCGACTCCTTCGCCCGAAGAAACGGGCAGCTTCCACTGAGTGGCCCACGCTCCAACCGTCGAATCGCTAGGTTCCCATTGGCCTGAAGCCAACCTTTTGGAAAGGCCAGTTTTGCCTGTACCGCTCTCGCCAACAAGAAGAACCTTTGCGTTGGTGTATTGAACCTGATCCAATTCGAGCAGCAAGGTGTAAGCAGGGTCTTTCGGCGATTGCGCCTCTGTAACAAACTCTGTCAGATTCCACACGCGGATGCCGCCGGCGGAGTCGACAGAGAAAGCGTGTCGCTGGTCCGCACTCCATGCAACGGTCATTACGATACTGGCGTGACCTTCGAGAACTCCCAAACAGCTACCCGCCTCCACGTCCCACAGTCGCACACTTGCATCGTAGGCACTGGACAGGGCTAAGCGTTGATCATAATCATTCCATGTGATGTCTGAGATCTGCCCGGTATGGCCTTCAAGGACACGTAGGCAGCGTCCCGTCTCCATTTCCCAAAGCCTCACAGTTTTGTCCTTTGAACATGAGAGGATGTGGAGTTGGTCTGCACTCCACACTGCGCTCCTCACGTGGTTCGTGTGGCCCTCGAGCACGCGCAAACAATCTCCTGTCTCCACGTCCCATAGACGTACGGATTTGTCGCTAGAACTGGAAATGGCGTGACGTCCATTGGCGCTCCAAGCAACGCTCCAAACTGACCCTGTATGACCCTCGAATACTCGCAGGCAGCGTCCCGTTCCCAAGTCCCACAGTCGGACGGAATGGTCATCGGCACCGGAGAGAGCACGGCGTCGATCGGCGCTCCAAGCAACGTTGTTGACACCTTTGGTGTGACCATTAAGCACGTGTAGGCAATAGCCTGTCTCCATGTCCCATAGCCGAACAGTGTTATCGTCGGAACCGGAAAGGGCCCCCTCTTGATCCATGCTCCATGCGACGCTCCTGATTTTATCGGAATGGCCTTTGAGTACACGTAGGCAATGCCCCGTTTCCGCGTCCCACAGCCGCACAGTATTGTCAGAGCTACCGGTGAGAACGCGCGTTCCATCCGGCCCGAACGCGCAAGCAGTGATCGCCGCCACTATATGATCGAGTTCGATGACCTTTTCTTGAAAACGTTCGCGAGTCGTTAGTGGCTTCGCTGGCGGGCGGCAGGCTACGAGGAGCTTCGCGTATTCCTGTTCGCGATTCTCCAACCAGTTGATGTAGAGGAATTGCGCCAGGGAGCCTTTGATGGGCGCCTCATCGAGGCGCAAGGGAATGAAGCGGCGCTCCTTGTTCAACGGATCTCGAAACCGGAACGTGCCAGCCTCCAACTTCGCCCAGTCAGAGCCGAACGCATTCGCCGACATGCAGAGCACGAGCACGCGGGAGTACTCCAGCCCGTCCTCGATCTTTGCCGGGATGCTGTCGCCGGGGCGGATTTCCCAGTCATCGAACCAAACGCGCAGACCGTCCGCCCGCAGCCGCTCGGCGATGGGGCGCACAATCGCCTTGTCCTTCGCGCTGTGGCTGAGGAAGACGTCGTATTTGAAATCGTCGGCCATGGTTCACCCTCGGTTGTCCAGCGTTCCAAGTCCAGCGGAAACTCTCGATGTCTTTGCCCCGAAGGGGCTCAGGCATGTAGCCCGGGGCTGGCGCTTTTTGCCAGCCCCGGGTAGGTGTGAGGCCCCAAAAATCCCAAAGCCCCAAAGGGGCGACGGCAGTTTGGGCCGCCAGATGACTGGCGCTCTCGCAGTGTTCACTCTTCGCACCTTGCGATTCCGTACTCTCATCGAGAACGATCTGCCGCCGCCCCCTCGGGGCTATTGAGTTTGTTATTTCGTTGACCCGGGGCTGGCAAACAGCGCCAGCCCCGGGCTACATGCCTTTACCCCTTCGGGGCATCCCGAGGTCCGGCCTCTTCGAGCCACAGTGCCTCGATCTCACCGCGATCGAGACTCTCGCCTTCCAGATCTTTCGTCATATTCGGTTCTCCGAGATAAGCATAGCGCGCTCCACCCCCGCCCGGGATTGAAATCCCCGGCCACCCAAGGTGTTCCCTCCGAGATCACAACCCCACCCGCCGCACCGTAAACCGCAGAGGCACCGGTTTCTCCTCCTTCGAGCGTAGCTCCCCGTCAATGTGTATGGTCGTGCCCTCCGGGCTGTCCTCATAAATCCACGACAGTCCCTTGACCCGCGACGGCCGCCGATCCGTCATTCGCGGCGGCCCTCCGGCGGCGAGGCGCTCGCGCTCCGCCAGGACCAGCGCGGTCAGCTCGGCTTCGAGCTCGACGTGGGCGCTGCGCGGCCAAGCGTCCCAGAAGTTGGGGAGCAGGGTGCGGGCCAGGACCTGCCAGCGCGGGATCTTCGCCTGCTGCTCCCGATCGAAAGCCTTGGGATTGAAGCTTCGCACGTCGTACTGCGGCAGCTCGTCCAGGATCGCCGAGAATCGCCTCGCATAGTCCCAGATCATCCAACGGGCAAAAGCTTGCGGTTTCGATCCCAGCGTCGCCTCTTTGATTGGCCGGTCGAAGGTCGAGGTGAGATGTGCGGAGAAGGCTTCGGCCCGCATCGCCCGGAGGATGCGGGACTGCTGATCGAGATCGCGAAGCCGCTCGGGCCAGGCGGCAGGGGCGCGGGAAAAACTCCGCAGGATTGGCTGCTGCACGCGAATCACGCCTTGCGCGATGAGCTGGATAACCAGGATCGGGTTGTTGTCTACCAACGCCTGGTTGAGCCGCCATGAAGTTTCCAGGATCTCGAGGGCCTGCGCCTCGCGGCCAGCTCGGAGCTGCTCGCGCGCGTCGAGAAGAAGGAGCTTCTGGAGGGTCAGAATGCCGAGGACGTTGGGAATCCTGGAATCGAATCCGGCTTTGAGATTGCGCGCCCAGACCGGCGCCGGCCCCTGCGCCAGCCGGACCCTGATGGCGTTGAGTGTGGGCCGGATCGACTCCAGAAAGGCCGCCAGCTCAGGAGGGAGTGGCGCCAGCGGTTCTCCTGTCGAGATCTTGCTCGCGTTGAAGAAATCCGTCAGCGATTTCCTGATCTCCTCGAAGCGCTTCGCAGCCTCCGGTGTCGGGTGAACCCGCCCCGGCGTCTCGGCGGGCGCCATGTCGATTCCCATCGCCGCGCCCAGTGTCTCCAGGTCCAGAACGGTTGCGTTGTCCTGGGTCGCCGGGTAGCGCTCGAGAAACGAAGCGCCTCCCAGCGACCGGCGCCAGGTGGCGTCGAGTTGCCGGTCGACGGATGCCTTCCAGACCGTCAGAGCGAAAGACGCGAGGAAACACAGGGCGACGAGGAGGCTGGCCGCGAGCACGAGACGGCGCAAGAGCCGGAAGCGTACAGGCCGGCTCGTCCTCAGCGGGCGTGTCGGGATCATCTCCGGATGTTATCAGTCCGGTCTTCAGGTTCCCGGAGCCGACTGAAGGGGAACGTTCAAACGAGCAGGGAAAGCCTCTCCCCAAATGGGGAAGGCTTTTCCCCACTTGGGGAGGCGTTCCCCCACTCGGGAAGGGCCCCTCCCCACTCGGGGAGACGTTTCCCCACTCGGGAAAGGCCTCTCCCCACTCGAAAAAGCCTCTTCCCGACTCGGGCGGGGCTTTCCCTACTCGGGAAAGTCTCTCCCCCACTGGGGAGAGGCTTCCCCCATCGGTTTTCCTACTCCACCACGACCTTCGTCCCCACGCATGCGTCGGTCTTCGGATCGCAACCGCAGCCGGCCTGTTTGCATTCGTCATAGCCCCCCTGGGTCAGGCAGGAGACGGCCGGGCAGGCGGGAATCGGCGTGGGCGTGGGCTGCGGGAGGGCCACGCACCTATCGTTACGCGGATCGCAGGTGCAGCCGGCCACGCCGACGCACTGGTAGTAGCCGGTCTCGGTGAGGCACGAGACGGCCGGGCAGGCCGCCACGGACACCACAGTGGCGGCGGACGTGCCGGAGACGACGACTCCGGCGCACAGCCCGAGCAGGGCCAGCAGACCGAGGATACGGGACAAGGTTCGACGGCTCATCGGAGAGTCCTCCTTTGGGAATCGGTGGAATCGCGGAGCGATGATCCTCCGGGGTCTGGGGAGTCGTCAAGGATGCGAAGAGCGGAGTTAGCAGGCCGGCGGGACGCCGGCGCTCCCAGGGGGGCCGGTTGGAGCGGCCTTGCTTTGCTCCTGTACAATCCCCGTCCGGACCGGTTCCCCTTCTCTCACGAGGTGCCTCATGGTGCGCACGTCCTTCGCCGTCGTTCTGACGATTTTCGCCCTGGGCCCGACGTCCTCGGGTGCCGCGACGCCTCCGGCCGGCGACCGGCTGGATCAGGAGATCGACCGCCTGGCGGCACAGGTGGAGCCGGAGGTCATCGCGTGCCGGCGTCAGATTCATGAGCATCCGGAGCTTTCGAACCGCGAGGTGGAGACGGGCAAGCTGGTGGCCGAGCGCCTCGGCAAGTTGGGCATCGCGGTGAAGACCGGCGTGGCCCATACCGGCGTCGTCGGCGTGCTCAAGGGCGGCAAGCCGGGGCCGGTCGTGGCGCTGCGGGCGGACATGGACGCGCTGCCCGTCACCGAGGAGGTCGACGTTCCCTTCGCCTCGAAGGTGCGCTCCACCTACGACGGCAAGGAGGTAGGCGTGATGCATGCCTGCGGGCACGACGCCCATGTCGCCGTGCTGCTGGGAGTGGCCTCCGTGCTGTCGAAGCTCAAGGCGGATCTTCCGGGCACGGTCGAGTTCCTTTTCCAGCCCGCCGAGGAGGGCGCGCCGGCCGGCGAGGAGGGTGGCGCGCGGCTGATGATCAAGGAGGGCGTCTTCCACGATCCGAAGCCGGAGGCCATCTTTGGACTGCACGTGACCCCAAACTTCGACGTGGGCCAGATCGGCTGGCGTAGCGGCGGCATGCTGGCCGGCGGGGATGGTCTCCGCATCGTGGTCCACGGCAGGCAGACCCACGCCGCCTACCCGTGGAAGGGGATGGACCCCATCGTCATCGCCTCGCAGATCGTGCTCGGTCTACAGACGATCGCCAGCCGGCAGATCGACGTCACGGAGGCGCCGGCCCTCATCACCATCGGCAAGATCGAGGGCGGCGTGCGCGAGAACATCATCCCCGACGACGTGGTGATGCTGGGGACCTTCCGCTATCTTGGCCCCGGAATGCAAAAGGACGTTCGGGACCGCATCAAGCGCACGGCCATGAGCATCGCCGAGAGCGCGGGCGCCAAGGCCGAGGTGACGATCGAGGAGCGCGTGGCCCTGACGTTCAACGATCCGGCGCTGACCGCGAAAATGCTGCCGAGCCTGCGGCGCACGGCGGGGGACGCCAACGTCCGCGAGGCGCAGCCGTCGCTGGGCGGCGAGGACTTCTCGTATTACCAGAAGGAGATTCCCGGCATGTTCATCTGGCTGGGTATCGCGACGCCGGGAGCGGAGCCGGGGCTCTTCGCGTCCAATCACTCGCCGCGCTTCCGCATCGACGAGTCGGGCCTGAAGCTCGGAGTCCGCGCCCTGAGCCGGTTGACCGTGGATTACATGCAGGCGCGGTAGGCACCGACTTTGGTAGCCGACCCCACGGACCCGCGAGAGCGGAAGGCTCTGCTGGCGCTCGCCGCCACCGCCTTCACCTTCCGCTTCGCCCTTCTGCTGCTGCCGCGGGTGATGCGCTGGGACGAGCCGGTCTATCTGCTGTTGGGCCGCAACCTCTGGAGCGGCCTCGGCTTTTCCTTCAGCGGCCATCCCGAGCTCCACCACTCGCCGCTGTTTCCCCTGCTGGCGGGCGCCACGCTGAAGCTTCTGGGCCGCCCCGAAGCGGCCAGCGACTTTTGGTACGTCCTCCTGGGTGCTTTGCTGACGCTCCCCGTCTATGGCCTCGCCCGCCGGCTCACCGGACATGGCGGCGCGATGCTGGCGGCGGCTCTGGTGGCCTTCTTCCCCGCTCTCACCACGGCCGTTCTCTACTGGGGCACGATGATCGAGCCCCTGTTCCTGTGCCTTCTTTATACGGCGGCGTACGTCGTGGCGAAAGGGCTGGACCGCGAAAGCCCGATGCTTTTCAGTCTTGCGGGAGCCTTGACGGGCCTCGCCTTCCTGGCTCGGCCGGAGGGCGTTCTGTGGATGGCCTCCCTCGAAGGTGCCGCTTTCCTGGTGTGGGCCCTGCGGGGACGCTTGAAAGAGCTCCGGACGCTCGCGGCGTTGGCGGTGCTGCCGCTCGTCTTCCTGGCGGTCGCAGCGCCTCAGCTCCTCTTCCTTCGCCGCCACACGGGGCGGTGGATGATTTCCGGCAAGGTCGGTATTACATACGAAATCGGTCGCGCGATTGAAACGGCGGACCCGGTGCTCTACGACGAGATCGTCAATACGCTGGACGCCGACGGCGAGATTCGCGCCGCCTCCGACGCCCGCTATCAGCGCGGCGATGCGGGCACGGGCGCGGTACAGCCCGCGGAAGCTTCCGGCCGCTTCCTGCGCAATCTTGGGCACGTGCTGAAAAGCAGCCTCACTTCGGAGATCTTCTCCGCCTTGCTGCTGGTGCCCGCGGCGTGGTGGCTGCTTCGGGGGCCTTGGAGCCGGCAGCGTTTGGAGGGGGAGATCCTGCTCGTGGCGACGATCGCTCCGGTTGCCTCCTTCCTCGCTTTCCACGTTCAGCAACGGTTCTTCGCGCCGGCTTTTCCTGGATTGCTGATCTGGACGGCGGCGGGGCTTCAGGATTTCTTCCGGAGATTGCCTGTGGGGCGCTTCCGGCTGGCGACAGCCACCGCCGGGGTTTTGGCGCTCGCCGGTTACATCCTTTGGGCCGACGTGGAGATCGCGCGGCACGGCATCGCCACCTCGGATTTCGGCCACGAGGAGGCGGGGTTGTGGCTCAAGGTCCACAGCGCGCCGGACGCGAAGATCATGACGCAGGACACGGCCATCTCCGTCTACGCCGACCGCGGCTACGTCTTCTCGCCGCGGGCGCCGCTCGACCGGTTCCTGGCCTATGGCCGCCGCCACGGCGCCACTCACGTGGTGGTGGACGAGACGGAGGTGACGGTCGTGCGCCCGTTCCTCCAGCCGTTCCTGACCTCGCCGCCACCCGGGCTCGCGCCGCTGTGGACGGCCCGCGACGGCCACGTGGGGCGCACCCTGGTCTTCGGGGTCAGCCCGTAGGGAAATCCGGAGCTCGATATGGGATTGCATCATCTGCAATCTCGTGTAGAATGTCCAAAAGTTTGTCCTGCACGGTGTCTGTCGTACCAGCACGTTTGGCTTTAAACGTCCGTCGTTTTTAGGGGTCACAAGCATGAGAAAGGTTTTGCTCAGCGTCAGCGTCCTGGCCTTGGGAGTGGTGACCGCGGCCGGAGCGGGCACGGTGTATGTTCCCGTCGTCCAGCCGTCCGCATCGAATGGCCATCGTCTCCCCACCCATCTCTGGATCTCGAACCTCGGGACCCAGGACATCTCCTACCGCAGCTCGTTCCTGCCTGTGGGTGTCGACGGTGCGGCTTTCAAGGGCATCACCGAGTCCGCTCCGCAGAAGGTGGCTGTGGACCGTGTTCAAGTGATGGACGATGCGGCGGAAAGCGGCCGGACCGGGCTTCTCGCCATCGAAGCGGACTCTGAAATTCAGGTGGACGCCTGGGTCGAAACCCACCATGGCCGCCAGACCTACATGGGCGGCGTGCCGGTCATCTCCGACGCGAACCGCTTCGAGGCGGGCACCGCGGCGTTCGTCAACGGCGTCTCTCGGGTCAACACGGCCCAGCTCGCCCTGGTGAACCTCGGCGCCGATTCGGCGGTCTGCTCCGTGGACTTCGTCCGCGCGGACGGCTCCCTGGCCGGCGGCAACGCCCAGGTGACGGTGCCGGCGATTTCGCTCGGTCTGTATGATGACGCCCTCGGCCTGCGGCAGATCAAAGAGGACGTCAGCGTCAGCGCCACCTGCGACCAGCCGTTCTTCGCCTTCGCCGTGGAGAACAACCCGCGCAATGGCCGCGTTTCCTTCCTCTCCCCCGCGAGCAAGATCGCTGAGGCGGCGGCGACGGTCGCGGACGACCTGACACCCATCATCTTCGAGCGCCCGGGGCAGATCCACACGGCCACCACGGCCGTTCCCAAGCTCAAGCTGGCGGTTCCCGTCACCAAGGCGCTCCAGCTCGACCGGCTGGTGTGGGACCTCGACATCACCGTCGGCCCGTGGAACGCCAAGAAGCCCGAGTGCGCCCACAACATCGCCTTCTTCCACCGTGGGAAATTCCGCAGCAATACGTTCAGCAACCTCAACGCCTTCGGACCGAAGCGGAACTGGCTGAAGAACAACCAGAACATCGATCAGCCCGCCGGCGTCAACACCAATGGCCGGATCGGCCTCCATTACGTCCAGGGCACGACCTACCACATCAACTACGTATTCGACGCCGTGAACAAGAAGGTCCACGTCATCGCCCAGGAGGGCGGTCACGACGTGGGTCACCTCGACATGAACGCCACGGCGCAGAACCACCTCCTTTCCGTGCCGGCCACGGGCCTGATGCTGGAGATGGGAAATCTTCTCAAGCAGGCGGGTTGCGAGGTTCCCAGTCTCGGCTGGACCTGGACCAATCTCCGCCTCCAGATGTTCCCGCACTGAGCCGCGAACCTCAGCGGTGTGCTCAGGAAGGGCCGGCGGCGACGCCGGCCCTTTTCATTGGCGGATTCTTCAGGGGTAGAGCTCGACGCTCTCCGCTTGCGAAGTCACCAGCGTTCCGGCTTCGCCGCGGGTGATGCGGACGATGTCGGCGAGGGCGCCGATGGCGGCGGTCTTACCGGTGCGGGTGGCGAACTCGACCGCCGCCTCCACCTTCGGCCCCATGGAACCCTCCGCGAAACCGTAGCCGGCGAGCGCTTCGGGGGACACGCGGCGAATGGCCTTCTGGGTGGGGAGGCCCCAGTCGAGGTAGACGGCGTCGGCGTCCGTCGCCATGACGAAGAGATCCGCCTCCAGCTCCCGCGCGAGCAGGGCGCTGGCGCGGTCCTTGTCCACCACGCACTCGGCGCCGTGGAGCGTGCGGTTGGGGCCATACATCGTGGGAATGCCGCCACCGCCGGCGCAGATGACGATGCAGCCTTTGTCCAGCAGCCATTTCACGGGCCGGATCTGAAAGATCCGCTTCGGCATCGGCGAGGCCACGACACGGCGAAAGCCGTTGCCGTCCGGCGCCAGGGTCCACCCCTTCTCCGCCGCCAGCAGGCGGGCCTCCTCCTCGCCGTAGACCGGACCGATGGGCTTCGTGGGATGCTGGAAGGCCGGATCGTCGGGATCGACCTCGACCATGGAAAGAATGGTGGCGAAGGGCTGCTCGAAAGGCAGGATGTTGCCCAGCTCCTGCTCGATCATGTAGCCGATCATCCCCTCCGTCTGGGCGCCCAGCACGTCCAGGGGATATGCCCCGACCTTCTCGTAAGCCGCGCCTTGAAGGGCGAGGAGCCCCACCTGCGGGCCGTTGCCATGGGAGATGACGAGCTGATGCTCCCGGCCCAGAGGCGCCAGGGCCTCGGCCGCGATGCGGACGTTCCGCCGCTGATTCTCGGCGGTCATCTCCTCGCCGCGCCGCAACAGGGCGTTACCGCCCAGGGCTACCAGGATTCGCATAAGAGTCCTCGAGACAATCCCCGGGTGCCCGGGAAAACGCGAAGTGTACTACTCCCGGAGGGACAACCAGGGCAGAGAGCGGAGCCCGGGCCCTTTGAATCCTGCCGAGAAGTGCCGTATACTCGTCTTCAGGAGCAAATCGACATGGCTGCCAGAAATCAACACGTCGTCCGCCGCGGAGACAAGTGGGCGGTGCAGAGCGAGGGCAGCAAGAGGGCTTCCTCCGTCTTCGAGACGAAGCAGGAAGCCATCGACAGCGCACGGGAGATCGCTCGGCGCTCAGGTGCCCAGATCCTGATCCATGGCCGGACCGGCCAGATCTTTCTCAGCACCGACTCTCCCGGGCGGCTCAGCGAGGAGACCGTCCGAAGAGTGGTGCGGGATTGTGCGGACAAGCCCCTTGTCTGAGCCTGAAGCATAGCCGTCCAGGCCTCCATGGCGAAAGCCCCCGGCGGTTACGAGCGTAGCGTCTTCATCAACTGTCCTCTCGACGGCCAGTTCAAGCCTCTTTTCGACACGGCGGTCTTCGCCGTCCAGATCGCCGGCTTCAAGCCGAGGTGCGCTCTCGAAGCCAGCAATGCCGGCCAGATCCGGTTGGAGAAGATCATGGCCATCATCTCCTCCTGCCAGTATGGGATTCACGACATCTCCCGAACGGAAATTGGCTCGAACGGCCTGCCCCGCTTCAACATGCCTCTCGAGCTCGGATTGGATCTCGGCTGCCGACGGTACGGGTCCGGCCGCCATAAGGACAAACGGCTCCTGGTCCTGGACAAGAGGCGTCACCGGTATCAGAAGTTCATCTCGGATATCGCCGGCCAGGACATCGAGAGCCATCAGAATAGCCGCAGCCAACTCGTCCGCTGTATCCGGGACTGGCTCTCCACGGAATCGGGAGACGCCACAATCCCGGGCGGACCCTATATCTACAAGAGATATCGAGCCTTCCAGCGGGCTCTCCCCATTCATTGCCAAAATCTGCGGCTGAGCCTGGAACAATTGACGTTCGGAGATCTCTCCCGGCTGGTCCGGATCTGGCTCGAAGAGAACGAGACCTGAGCGAGGACGCGAAATAGAACTGCGGCGAGGATCACTCTCCAACAATCAGCCTGAAACGTGACAAAGTGGGCAGAGCCATTCGAGGAGAGGACTCATGAGCGACGAGCAGATCACCGGCACGCCGGCCGAGGACACGCTGCAGTTCGACCGTGCCGAGCCCACCGCGGGGACGTCGGAGTGGACCTGCGCCATGTGCGGCAATCCTCTCGTCCACCAGTATTACGACGCCAACGGCAAAAGCCTGTGCGATGGCTGCCATCTACGATTGCAGAACGCTCTGAGCGCCAAGCCGGGCCCCAGGGGCTTCTTCAAGGCACTGGCCGCGGGCCTCGGCGCCGGAGTGCTGGGAGCCGTCATCTACTATGTCGTGCGGGCCACCACCGGCTACGAGCTCAGTCTCATCGCCATCGTCGTGGGCTGGCTGGTGGGCAAAGGCGTCCGCTGGGGAACGGGAGGGAGAGGCGGCCGGGCTTATCAGGTCCTGGCGGTCGTCCTCACCTACCTGTCGATCGTCTCGTCCTATATTCCCCTGATCTTCCAGCAGTTCGAGAAACAGGCCGCCAAATCCTCGGCGGTGGCGGCGCCGGCCCATCCCTCGGCAACCGCCGCGCCCGCGGGGACGGCGGCACCGGCGAAACCTTCCGACAACCTGCCCATAAGACTGGGCAAGGTCGTCCTGGGCTGCCTCATGATCCTGGGATTTGCAGCCATCATCCCATTCCTGGGTGGCGTGCAGAACATCCTCGGGATCGTGATCATCGCGATCGGCGTCTGGCAGGCGTGGAAGATCAACCAGCGGCCCGATCTGACGATCGCCGGCCCCTTCGAGATCCGCGACAGGCCCGCCGCCACGCCTGGACCGGCCTAGAGGGGAACGCGGCGGAATGCTCTGCCCCCAGTGCGCCACCGAGGTGCCCGACTCGCGCCGGAGCTGCCCGTCCTGCAACGCCCTGATCCACGCCTCCGAGCTGAAGGATCTGGCAAGGAAGGCGGACGAGGCGTCCCAGGCCGGCGACCTGCGGGACGAGCTCGCCGCCTGGCGCCAAGCCCTCGACCTTCTCCCGCCGGAGACCCGGCAGTTTCAGACCATCACCGCCAAGGTCGACGATCTTTCCCGCCGGGTGGACGCCTCTCCCAATCTCCCGGCACCGGCCGCCAAGGGTGGCCAGTCCTGGAAAAAGGGGGGAGTGTTGACCGGTCTCGGCCTTCTCGTCTGGAAGCTGAAGGCGATCCTCGCCCTCGTGCTCGGCGAGGGCAAGCTCCTCTTTCTGGGGCTCGGGAACGCGGGGACCCTCGCGTCGATGCTCCTCTCCCTGGGAATCTATTGGACGGCCTTCGGCTGGAAGCTGGCGCTGGGGTTGATCCTCTCTCTCTACGTCCATGAGATGGGCCACGTCGCGGCCCTGCGCCGCTTCGGCATCCGGGGCTCGCTGCCCATGTTCATCCCTGGCCTCGGGGCCCTCATCCTCCTGCGCCAGCGGCTGGCCAACGCCGCCGAGGACGCGCGGGTAGGACTCGCCGGCCCCCTCTGGGGACTGGGCGCCGCCGTGGTCGCGTGGGGGGCCTATCTGGCGACGGGCCTGCCCGTGCTGGCCGCCGTGGCCCGCTGGGGAGCCTGGATCAACCTTTTCAACCTTCTCCCCGTCTGGCAGCTCGACGGCGGCCGGGCCTTCCACGCCCTCTCCCGCCCGCAACGGATCCTCGCCGCCGTGGCGCTCGGCGCGGCCTGGTTCTTCACGCGGGAGGGGCTGCTCGTCATCCTGGCCCTGACGGCGGCCTATCGCGCCTTCGGCCGCGAGGCTCCGGCCGAAGGCGACCGCACGGCGATCCTGCAATACGTCCTGCTGGTCGCCGCCCTCTCAGCCCTTGCAATCCTCCCCGTGCCGCTCGGCGCGAGGCCGTAGAGCCCATAGGCGCTAACTTAACGTGGTCTGGGAGGTTCCCCCGCCCAAGACCCTCACCCCCTAGCCCCCTCTCCCGGCCCGGGAGAGGGGGAAGGCATGCGAGGCCGTTTCGTGTCGCCCTCCCTCTTCTCCCGGTGAGGGGGGTTGGGAGGGGGCGGGAGAAGAGGGCCGGGGTGATGAGGGTCTTGGGCGGGGGCGCTCCCGAGGCGTCAAAGTTAGCGCCTATGCCGTAGAGCCCTCTCCCCCCTACTCATACCGGATCGCCTCCAGCGGCTCCACCGAGGCGGCGCGCTCGGCGGGGAGCCAGCTCGCCAGCAGGGCCACGGCGGCCAGCAGCACGGGCACGGCGGCGAAGACTCCAGGATCGAGCGGGCTGGTATCGAACAAAAGGGCGATGAGCAGCCGGGTCACCGCGAAGGCGCCGAGAAGGCCGAGGACGATTCCCGCGAGGCTGATGAACAACCCCTCGCGCAAGACCATGCGGGCGATGTCTCCCCGCGCAGCACCCAGTGCCATCCGCACCCCGATCTCCCGCGTCCGCTGGCTGACAACGTAGGAGATGACGCCGTAGATCCCCACCGTTCCCAGCACCACCGCGACGGCGGCGGCGATCAGCAACAGCAGCATCGTGAAGGAGGTGCGCGCCATGGAACGGGCCACGACGTCCTGCATCGGCCGTATGTCGGCGAGGGCCAGATTGGGGTCGAGCGACCAGACGGCCTGGCGCACCGGCGCCACCAGGGACACGGGCGCACCTCGCCCGCGAATCACCAGAAACACGCTCCGCTCCACATACTCCGGATTCTTGTCATCCGGCGTCCGCCCCTGGCCCAGCACCGGCAGATAGACCGTCTCCAGGGGCTTCTTGTCCAGGCCGAGATCACGAACGCTTCCGACGACGCCGACGATGGTGTACCAGGGGTGCTTCTCTTTGCTGATGCCGTTCGTCAGCCGCTTGCCGAGGGCGCTCCTGCCCGGCCAGAAGCGCTCGGCCAGAGCCTGGCTCACGACGATGTCGCCGGAGCGCCGGCCGGATTCGCGACGGTCCAACGTGTGGCCGGCGATCAATGGAATGCGCATCGTCTCGAAGTAACCGGGGCTGGTGAAGCGGGTGCCCAGGAGGGGCGGCACGGTGTCCTTCTGAAGGGGAAAGTCCTCGAAGGAGTAGCCGCTGTTCGAATTATTTCCCGAGAGCGGAAGGGCCGAAATGGTGCCCGCTTCGACGACGCCCGGCAGGGCCCTAATCGTCTCCAGGAGTTGCTGATTGAAACGGGCCGTGGACGGGGCATCCGGATACCGTGCCTTGGGCAGGTATAAGTACAACGAAAGGACGCCCTGGGGATTGAACCCCGGGTTCACGTCGCGCAGCCGCCAGAAGCTCTTGGCCATCAGGCCCGAGCCCACCAGCAGCACCAGCGCCAGAGCCATCTGCACGACGACCAGGACGGCGCGCGTCCACAGCCGCTCGCGGCCCGCCGAGCCGCCACGGCCCCCCTCCTTGAGGGCGGGCACCATCTCCGGCCGGCCGAAGCGCAACAGCGCCAAGCCGCCGCAGACGAGGCCTGCCACGATGGAAACCGCGGCGGTGAACGCCAGCACGTAACCATCAATGCCGATCTCGTCCAACCGCGGAATGCCGTCGGGCTCCAGGTGCACCAAAAGACGGACACCCGCCGCCGCGAGGCCCAGACCCAAAGCCCCTGCCATCAGGGCGAGGGCGATGCTCTCGCTCAGGAAAAGGCGGGCGACGTCGCGGCGCGAAGCGCCCAAAGCGGTGCGCAGGGCCACCTCCCGCTGGCGTCCTTCCGCCCGCACCAGAAAGAGATTCGCCACGTTGGCGCAGGCGATCACCAGGATGATGCCGACGCTGCCGAGCAGCAGCCACAAAACCCTTTCAACATCTCCCACCAGGTCGTCGCGAAGCGAGTGGACGAGGACGGAAAGCTTGACGCTGGCGATCATGCCGCGGCTGACGTCCCTCTCTCCGTAATCCTCGGCGATCCGATAGACGAGGCTCGACAGCTCACGGGCCGCTCGCTGCCGTGTGATTCCAGGCTTGAGGCGTCCCACCGCGTTGTAGCTGAAGTTCCCCACCACGGGCATCGCGGGATCGATGACCAGCGGTTGCCACAGCTTGGTCTGAACCGTGGGAAAACGGAAGTCCGCGGGCATGACGCCCACCACCCGGGTGGACACGCCGTCGAGCTGCAACACCTGGCCGAGCACGTCGCGCCGGCCGCCGTAGCGCCGTTGCCAAAGCTCGTGGGAGAGCACGGCCACCGGCTCGGAACCCGGCAGATCGTCGGCCTCCTGGAACGTGCGACCGAGAAGGGGACGGACCCCCAGCACGGAGAAGACGCTGGCCGTCATTCCGGCCGCCTCCACCCGTTCCGGCCGGTCGCCGCCGGTCAGGGTGACGGAACCTTGACCGTAGATCCCCAGATTCTCCAGCACGTGGTTGTGCCGGCGATAGACGAGATAGCTCCCCTCCGAGTGCTCGAACTGATCGAGGTGCATTCCCGGCGCACGGTTCCACACCTGCACCAGCCGCTCCGGCTCCGGATACGGCAGCGGGCGGATGAGCACGGCGTTGACCACCGTGAAGATCGCCGCCGTGGCGCCAATGCCCACAGCGAGAGTAAACAGGACGACCGCCAGGAACCCGGGGCTGGAGCGGAAGCCCCGGAACAGGGAGCGGACGGAGGAGAGAATCGTGAGCATGGCAACGCCCTCCGGAAGGAGCTTCTACAAATACGGGAACGGAGGCAGGAAGGTTACAGTCAATCCGGATCGCTCAGCTTGAACGGCACGCTCAGCACGTAGTAGACGGCCACGACTTCGCCTTCGAGCCGCGCCGGCTGGAAAGCCCAGCTCTGGACCGCGGCCAAGGCGGCGCCGTCGAGGTTGGGCACTCCCTTCAGGACTCGGGGATGCCTCACGCAGCCTTCCTGGTCGACGATGGCCTCCACGATCACGACGCCTTGAATGCCCGCCTTTCGGGCCTGAAGTGGAAACCGCTGGGCACGCTTGCCGATGAGCTGAGGCGCCTGGACGGCCCCGCCCACTCGTAGCGCCTTCTCGAGACCTGGAAGCTCCTCGGGAAAGTAGGCGCGAGAGAGACAGAGGACCTGCCGGGCGGCGTTCTGATCCTGAGCCGGATGCCTCTCCGCCAGAAATCTCCGTGCGGCCTCAATCTCCCGGCGCAGCACCTTCTCCTGCGCCGGAGCGGGCTTCTTCAAAGAAGGACCCGCTTGGAGGATGCTCTGCTTGAGCTCCTTCGCGGCCTCCGCGAAGCGAGCCGGGGAAAGCTGCTGTTGAACGGGGACTCGGTGAGGTGCCGAGCCCGCGAGGAGCAGGGCCGTCGCCCAGAGGCCCAATCTCAGACGCCCGATCATTGCGGTAATCTATACCCACGCGCTTGAAGGGAGAGGTGAGATGGGAACGATGAATTCCGGCCAGCAGGCGGCACTGGTCAGTTGGGCAGCCCCTGTCGTCGGCTTCGTGCTGGTTGGCTTGAGGATCTTCTACAGCCCCAGCAGCTATGCCGGCTCCGGGGCTGGGGCCGTGATCTTCGGCTACCTCCTGGCCTTGCTGGGAATGATCGCGGGAATCCTTGCGTTCCTCAGAAGCCCGCGTCTCGGCGAGACGATTTCCGCGCTCGTAGGCCTGCTCCTCTGCTGCCTTCTCTGCCTCTTCCTGTTCAACGGAGGCAGCTTCGCCGCTTAGCAGGGTGCTTGGAAAGTTCGGACTCGACGCACATCCCCGCCCGGGCATAAATGCCAGGGCTAGGCACGACGCCGGATGAATCCGGCTTTAAGTCCCCTTCAGGGGGCGCTGTTCATAGCCCTGGCATTTATGCCCGGGCGGAAGTGGGCGCTGCGACGGGTCACTCACTTTCAAGACACCCTCTTAGAAGGTGGGGTGGTGAACGGCTAACCCGGCACCCGCATCTCCTGCAACGACCGCACGCTCAAGCCCTCCTGCTTCATGGCCGCGATGCCTTCGGCGGCGGCCATGGCTCCGGAGAGGGTGGTGATGCAGGGGATGTCGAACTTCAGGGCAGTGCGGCGGATGGCGCCGTCATCCTCGTGGGAGGCGCGGCCCAGAGGTGTGTTCACCACCAGCACGATCTCGCGGTTGATCAGGTGATCGACGACGTGGGGACGGGCTTCGTGGACTTTCAGCATGGTGCGGACGGCGAGGCCGTGGCCTTTCAAGTAGTCCGCCGTTCCCGCCGTGGCGGCCAGCTCGAAGCCCAGCTCGGCGAGACGCCTCGCGACCGGCAGCACTCCGGGCTTGTCGCGGTCGTGCACCGAGAGGAACGCCGTGCCTTCGAGCGGCAGGACGTGCCCGGCCGCCAGCCAGGCCTTGGCGAAGGCGATGCCGAAGGTGAGGCTCTCGCCCATCACCTCGCCCGTGGACTTCATCTCCGGCCCCAAGACCGGATCGACGCCCGGGAAGCGGCGGAAGGGGAAGACGGGCGCCTTGACGAAGACTCCCGGCACCTTCGGCTCCTCGGTGAAGCCCAGCTCTTCCAAGGTCTTGCCCGCCATCGTGGCGGCCGCGATCTTCACCAGGGGAATGCCCACCGCCTTGGCGATGAACGGCACGGTGCGCGAGGCCCGCGGGTTCACCTCCAGGACGTAGATCTTGCCGTCCTTCAAGGCGAACTGCACGTTCATCAACCCCACCACGCCGAGCCGGAGCGCCAGACGGCGGGCGATGTCCCGCATGCGGTCCTGATCGTCGTGCGACACCTTGTAGGGCGGCAGCACGGCCACGGAGTCGCCGGAGTGGATGCCCGCCTCTTCGATGTGCTGGAGGATGCCGGCCACCACAGCCTGCCGGCCATCGCAGATCAGGTCGAGATCGACCTCGAAAGCGTCCTCCAGGAAACGGTCGATGAGCACCGGGTGCCCTTCCGAGATGGCCGCCGCGGCGTGCATGTAACGGTCGAGAGTGGACTCGTCGTAGCAAATGGCCATGGCCCGGCCGCCCAGCACGTAGCTCGGCCGCACGACCACCGGAAAGCCAATGCGCCCCGAGACTTCGAGGGCCTCCTCGAACGAGGTGGCGCTGCCGTTCTCGGGCTGGAGAATGCCTTCCTCCGCCAGCAGGTCGCCGAAGCGGCGGCGGTCCTCGGCGAGATCGATGGCATCCGGCGAGGTGCCCCAGATGGGTACGCCGGCCGCCGCGAGGCCGCGGGCGAGCTTCAGCGGCGTCTGGCCGCCGAGCTGAACGATCACCCCGTCCGGCTTCTCCTTGGCGATCACCGCCAGCACGTGCTCCAGCGTCAGCGGCTCGAAGTAGAGGCGGTCCGAGGTGTCGTAGTCGGTCGACACCGTCTCGGGATTGCAGTTGACCATGATCGTCTCGAAACCCAGCTCGCGCAAAGCGAAGGCGGCATGGACGCAGCAATAGTCGAACTCGATGCCCTGGCCGATGCGGTTGGGGCCGGAGCCCAGGATGACCACTTTTCGCCGGTCGTCCGGCTCGCTCTCGTCCTCGTCTCCCCAGGTCGAATAGAGGTAGGGCGTGGTGGCGGGGAACTCGGCGGCGCAGGTGTCCACCCTTTTGTAAACGCGCTCCAGGCCCATCCGCGCCCGGCCGGCGGCGAGATCCTTCTCGGCGCAGTTGAGGAGGCTCGCGATGCGCGCGTCCGTCAATCCAAAGGACTTGGCCTGGCGCAGCAGCGTGCGCGGCGCCGAGGCGAGATCCCAGCAGGCCAGCTCGGCCTCCAGCTCCACGATCTCGGCGATCTCGCGCAGGAACCACTGATCGATGTGCGAGGCCTCGGAAACCTCCTCGGACGTCCAGCCCTGGCGCAGCGCCGCGAAGACGGCGAAGAGGCGCTCCCAGTTCGGGGTCGCGAGCCGCCGGCGCAGCCGCACGGGATCGGACATCTTGCGCTCCCGAGCGGCGGCGCTGCCGTCGAGCTCCAGGGCGGAGAGCCCCTTCATCAGCGCCTCTTTGAAGGTCGAGCCCATGGCCATCACTTCGCCCACGGACTTCATCGAGGTGCCGAGCGTCGTCGGCGTGTCCGGAAACTTTTCGAAAGCCCAGCGGGGGATCTTCACCACCGTGTAGTCGAGGCTGGGCTCGAAGGCGGCGAAGGTCTTGCCCGTGATGTCGTTGGGGATCTCGTCCAGCGTGTAGCCGACGGCGAGGAGGGCCGCGATCTTGGCGATGGGAAAGCCCGTCGCCTTGGAGGCCAGGGCGGAGCTGCGGGAGACGCGGGGGTTCATCTCGATCACCACCCGCTCGCCGGTCCTGGGATCGACGGCGAACTGGATGTTCGAGCCTCCGGTCGCGACACCGACGCGGCGGATCACCGTGAAGGCATCGTCCCGCATGTCCTGGTACTCGCGGTCCGAGAGGGTCTGCTGCGGCGCCACCGTGATCGAGTCGCCGGTGTGCACGCCCATGGCGTCGAAGTTCTCGACGGAGCAGACGATAATGGCGTTGTCCGCCACGTCGCGCATCACCTCCAGCTCGAACTCCTTCCAGCCGAGGACGGACTGCTCGATGAGCACGCGGTGGGCGGGGCTCGCCTGGAGGGCCGAGGCCACGACCTCCTCCAACTCGTCACGGTTGTAGGCGACGCCGCCGCCCTCGCCGCCGAGGGTGAAGCTGGGGCGGATGATCACCGGGTAACCAACGTCGTGGGTGATCTCCCGCGCCTCTTCCAAACTGCCGGCGTAGCCGCTCTTGGGAACCTTGAGCCCCACCTCTTCCATGGCCTGCTTGAAGAGGAGGCGGTCCTCCCCCAGGCGCAGGGCGTCGATGCTGGCACCCAGCACCTCGACGCCGTAGCGCGCCAGCGCTCCCCGCTCTTCGAGGGCGATGGCGAGGTTGATCCCCGTCTGGCCGCCGACGGTCGGGAGGAGAGCGTCCGGCCGCTCCTTTTCCAGGATCTTCTCCACCACCTCCGGCACCAGGGGCTCGACGTAGGTGGCGTCGGAGAACTCCGGGTCGGTCATGATCGTCGCCGGGTTCGAGTTGACGAGGACGACGCGGAAGCCCTCGCGCTTGAGGACGCGGCAGGCCTGGGTTCCCGAGTAGTCGAACTCACAGGCCTGACCGATGACGATCGGCCCTGAGCCGAGAACGAGGATGGAGCGGAGATCGGACCGTCTGGGCATGGCGGGGCGGAAGTGTACACGACAGTCTCCCCTCCGGGGCTCCTCCCGCGATTGGCACGCTATTCGCAGATCTCCTTCAACGAATCTCGCCGAAGCTCCGGCAGAAAAAGAAAGGATCGCTCCATGAACACCGCCAATCTCGAACGCCTCCGGACCCTGCTCAAAGGTCATGAAGACCTGCTGGAAGAAAAGAGGTCCCGGCCGGAGGGAGTCGTGCGGCAGAACGATCCCTTCCGGGAGCAGTTCAACCATGTGGCCCGCTCGGTGATCGTGCCCATCCTGGAGGGAATCAAGGACGTGATGGTGGGCAAGGTGGAGTCGGCGTCGATCTTCCACCGCTCCACGGCGGCCGGCCTGAAGGTCAAGCTGGACCGTTTCGAGGACTATGAGCGCTCTCTCCTCTTCTTCGGAGACGACGCCGCCCAGATGGTAAAAATCACCCACGAGGGGATCGGCTTCAGCCTGCTCTCGGACAAGCTGTCCCTTTCCGAGGTCACCTCGGAGCTCGTCGAGGAGGAGGCGATGAAGTTCCTCAAGCGCCTCTTCGGCCAGGAGCAACTGCGCCGGCCCATGGCCCTCCCCCACGCGCCCGGTAACGGCAATGCCCACCGCCGGCCGATGATGAGCGTCGGCGAGTTCGTGCGCGTCTGAGCCGCCTCTCTACTCCGGCGCCTCCAGGTACAGCTCGTCGCGATCGTCGTCGAAATCGTAAAGCTCGGCGTAGCGGCCCCACTTGACCGCGAGGTCGAGCTGCGCGGAGGCCGCCTCGCCGAAATCGGGACGCAGCTTGTCGAGGAAGTAGGCGCGCGCCACTCGCTGGTTGTCGTCCTGCCGCAGGGTTTCAAAGATCCACAGGATGGTAGGCTGGCGCAGGATGCGGGCGGCCACGAGCTGCTTGCGGGTGAGGATGGTCGCTTCGGCGAACGCCTTGCCCAGCGGGGTGAGCACCGCGTCCCCTTCCATCACCTGGGCGAAAGCCAGGATCTGAGCGGCTTCGAGCACGGGCAGCAGATCGTCCAGCTCGAGCTGCAGGTCGGCACCCAACCGGTACAAATCGCTGCGTCCCCCTTCCTCGTTGAGCCTTTCCATGAGACCGCTGAGGGCGTTGATGCGGGCGGCCGGCAGCCGATGCGTGTGGCCGGGCTGGCCGGGCGCGGTGCCCAGGGCCTCGGCTTCCGAGGGCGTGTGGCCGGCGACCGCGCCGTAAACCCGGTCGACGAGAGCCTGGAAGGCCGTGTCCTTGCGCGCCCGGGGGTGGCGCAGGCCGACCTGAATCTCCGTCACCACATGGCCCGGGTTCTTGCCCATCACCACGATGCGGTCCGCCATCAACACCGCCTCTTCGATGTTGTGGGTGACCATGAGAATGGCGCGGGTGGGGAGCTTTTTGCCCAGCCACAGCTCCATCAGCTCACCGCGCAGGGCCTCGGCGGAGAGCACGTCGAGGGCGGAGAACGGCTCGTCGAGACACAGCAGCTCAGGCTCCACCGCCATGGCGCGGGCGAAGCCCACCTTCTGGCGCATGCCCCCGGAAAGCTCGCGAGGATAGGCCTTTTCGAAACCGTCGAGGCCCACAGTGTCGATCAGCCGCAACGCGGTTGAATGGCGCGTCGGCGGATCGACTCCCCGGGCTTTCAAAGCCACGGTGACGTTCTGCTCCACCGTCAGCCAGGGAAAAAGAGCGAAGGTCTGAAAGACGATGGTGGCGTACGGATTGACGCCCTTGATGTGCCGGCCGCAGTAGAGCACCTCGCCGGAGGTCGCCGGCATCAATCCGGCGATGATGCGCAGCAAGGTGGATTTTCCACAACCCGAGGGGCCGAGCAGGCAAACGAACTCGCCCTCCCCGATCCGCAGATCGATGTTCTTGACGGCAGTGAAAACCTTGTCACCCGAGCCGTAGGACTTGGTGACGCCGTGCACCGTCAGCAGATCGGTGCCTGCCAGGGCCGTAGTCGTCGCGATCGTCATCTCAGGCACCTCATTCGAGTTTGAACCGGACCTCGGCCTGCTGGTAAAGCCAGCGCCACCAAGTGCGGTTGAGCCCCACGACCGCCAGGATCATCGTCAGCGTGGAGGCCAGGAGCAGCCGGTAGTCGGAAGCCGCCGTGGCGTGAGCGATGAGCGAGCCGATGCCTACCGTGCTGTGGGTCTTGCCGCCGAAAGTCACATATTCGGCCACGATACTGGCGTTCCAGGCGCCACCGCCTGCCGTAATGGCGCCCGTGACGAGGAACGGAAAGAGAGCCGGTAGCGTCAACGTCTTCCAGCGCTGCCAGCGCGACAGGCGCAGCAGGTCGGCCGAGTCGCGCAGATCCTGAGGAATGGCCGCGGTGCCGGCGATGACGTTGAACAGCAGGTACCACTGGGTGCCGGCCAGCATCAATACCACAGCCGCCAGGTTGAGCCCTCCCGGCACCCGCAGCAGCGCCAGGACCAGGACGGGAAACAGCGCCGTCGCGGGGATCGACGCCACCACCTGCACCACCGGTTGCAGCACACCCGCCAGCCGCCGGTTGGTGCCGATGGCCACGCCCACGGGAACCGTCCACAGCAGGGCCAGGATCAAAGAGGCGACGACCCGTCCGAAGGTCGCGAGCACGCCTTTTCCGAGAGCCGCCCAGCCGGCAATGGGTAGACTGGCGAGAGTCACGACGGCGCGATAGAAACCAAAAAGAAGAGCCGCAGCCGCTGCGGCCCCGAGAACGGCGAGAACCGCTACGCTCAGGCGCCGCCAGAATCCTCGTCCTTTCGTTTCGTCCCTCTCGGCGGGGAGATTCGCCCGCAGGTCCAAACGTTCGGTGGCGGGCGACCAGAAGCGGTGGCGAAGCCAGCCGATCAGATGCGAGTGACGGAGGACGTCGAAGAACCACGACCGCGGCGGCGGCGCTTCGCTGGAAACCATCTCCACCTTGAACTTATCCGCCCAGGCGAGCACCGGCCGCCAGAGGATCTGATCGAGCAGCACGATGGTGAGGATCAGGGTGATCACGCCGCCCGCGACAGCCTTCAGATCGTTGGCGTCGGCCGCCGTCTGCAGATAGGCTCCCAGGCCCGCCAGGCGGAAGTCGCGGCTCCCCACCCGGAAGATCTCGGCGGCCATCAGGAAGAACCAGCCGCCGGCCCAGCTCATCATGCTGTTCCAAATCAGGCCCACAGCCGCGAACGGCAGGTCCAGCACGCGGAACCGCAGCCAGGGGGAAAGGCGGAAGATGGCCGCGGCCTCCCGCATCTCCTGCGGCACCGTGGTCACGGACTGATAGAAGCTGTACGTCATGTTCCAGGCCTGGGAGGTGAAGATCAGGATGATCGCCGCAAGCTCCGTGGCGATACCCTGCGGCAGCAGGGCGCTGAGGCCCAGCAGCACGACCGGCAGGAACGAGAGGATGGGAACGCTCTGAAGGATGTCCAGCAGCGGCATCAGCACCTTGCGCGCTCTCGCGCTGCGCGCCGCGAAGTAGCCGTAGGCCAGGCTGAAGCCGAGCGACAGCACGTAGGCCGCCGCCATGCGCGAGGTCGAAAGCAGCGCATACCAGGGCAGAGCGGACCAGGCGAGGCTGATCCTGGGCCCGGCCACGACCGCCGGGGAGTGCCAGGCCAGCCGGATCGCCAGCGCCAGCACCGCCCCCAGACCCGCGACGATGACGAGGTCCGCCGCCGAAAACGAGGGGCGAGCCAGCGCGACGGGGCCGAAGCGGAAGGGGCGGCGCATCCCCGGAGTATAGGGGCGACTCAGAACAGATAGGTAAATCCGAAGTTCGCCACCGCCTTCTCCTTCTGCTCGCCGTTCAAGCCGTCCGCCACCGGAATCTGAACGGCGAGCCGGCCCACCAAGCCCTTGCTCAAGTCGACGATCAGCTTCGGAGAGAGATACAGCAGGGAGCCCCCGGTGTTCGGATCGAGGGCGCCGCTGCGGTCAATCGCATCGCGGCCGGCATTGCGGAAGTTGAGCTCCAGCGCGCCGTCGAAGCGCTTACCGAGCTTGTGCTCGTAGCCGGCGTTCGCCATCGCGATATTGCCGTACTTGTAGCCCGCGCTGTTGGTCCCCGTTTTCCGGTATTGCGTGGAGCCGAAGAACGACGAGCGGGAGTTGAAGAGATAGACGCCGGAGAGGCCGCCAAACCAATCGGTCGAACCCGTACCCGGCTGCAGATGCTCGTCGAGTCGCTCGCCCCCTCGAGCGACGTCGTTCTGTCCCCAGGCTGTCTTGACGCCCCCCAGAACCGAGATCCAGGCTCGGCGGCCCAGGCCCGGCGCGAACTCCGAGGACCACAGTCGCACAAGGGCGTAGAGCTCAGGGTCGGACAGCCCATCCTGCGACGCCCGGCCTTCCGGCTCCGTCGTGTCGCGAGAGGTGAAGGGCACGCGGGCGACGGCCACGACGCGTTCGTGGAAGGTGTAGGAAAGGGCTGTGGTGAAGCGGTTTTCCACCACGGACTCGCGGCCCAACTCAGAGGAGGTATGTTTCAGGGATGCCGCCTCTTCCTCCCCGTGGAGGATTCCCTGCTCCTTGGCGAACCGCTCCCAGTCCAGGGCGACGCGGAAGGCTCCATCCTTGTAGACGTCGGTGCCCAGAGCATTGAAGGTCGGGTCGCCACAGCGGCACATGGAGCAGGCGTTTGCAGGCATGGCGGACATCAAGATCAGACCCACGACGGCTGCCGCTCCAGCGAGCGCACCCGTGCGGTGACGGTGAAAGAAAATCATCGGTCGAAATCTCCTGTTTCGTTTCCAGCGTGAAGCCACAGGCCGGCCTCGAAAAGGTGGCCCGTCAGGGGCGGCGCTCAGGCGAAACGGAGAGACCGCGGCGGGGGAACCGGAGGTTCGAACGGGGGAGGCGGCGGGACGATCGTCGTCGTCTCAGCGACCCAGCCGGCAGGAGCGAGGATTACCTCGCCCGGGCGGGAGTCCCGCAGGCCGGGACGGGCGGCCTTCTCGTGCTGGTTCTCAAAGGAGACCGGAAGACCGCCGGACATGCCGACGGTGCATCGCTGCTGTCCGGCAGGCCGGAGCTGGCAGGCCTCGCCATGCCCCATCGCCGCCGGCATCCGGCAGCAGACCATGTCGCACTGCCCCCGCGAAGCCGGAGAGACCGGCAGGGCATCGGTGGCGACGAGCGCGGCCAGAAGGAGCGCCGCGGCCAGGCAGCGTAGGATTGGGGAATGCATAGGGGGCGGTGCCTCGAATCCGGCACCCTATCGTACACCCTGACGCCGTCTGGCTGATAGACCGGGTTCGAGAGTGGCTTATTCCAACCGCGCAATTGGTGCCACTCTTCCCCGGGTGGTCCCACCGTGGCCATGGCGGCTGTGGGAGCGGATCGCCCAGGAGGAGAATCCGCCATGTCGCACAAATTCCGCTGTCTCGCCGCCGCCCTCTCCCTGGCTCTGCTGTTGGCCGGCACCGCCCAGGCTCGGTCCCCCCAAATCCCGTCGGGAAGCCCCGGCATCCTCGACTCTCTCTGGCAGTGGCTGGCCGGCCTCTACGTCCCGGGCCTGACGGCGATCTGGGAGAAGGCGGGGAGCGACATGGATCCCAATGGCCGCACGCTCCCCCTCTCAGCTCCTCCGGCGACGACCGACGCCGGGGGCGACATGGACCCTAACGGTCGAAACTAGAGGCCCTGAAGCTCTTGAAGCCCTGCGCCGGTTCCGGGAGCCGGCGTTTTTCTTTCCCTTCGTGTCCCGAATTGCGCCCGTGCGATGACTCAAGAGAAGAGAGGGCTACCCTTTCGCGCAATGGAACGACCGTACGAGTCTTGCGTGGAGATCCTGGACCGGCTGCTCCACGTCCTGCCGGCGGTGTTCGCCGCCTATGGGATTTCGGACGCCAGGTCACGGGACATTCTGGAGAATGCCTGCCGCACTCTCATCAGTAAACAGCGGCTCCGTCTCGAGAACCCGGAAAGTTGGCTGCTGCGAACCGTCATTGAGGCGTGCCGGCGATCGGCCGAGGAGGAGAAGGGTGAAGATTCATCCGCATGACGACAATCTGGAAGAATTCATCCTGTCGCTGGCCAGCGACCATCTGGCCATGCTCCGCCATCTCCAGTGGTGCGCCTACTGCCGGTCTCGGCTCGCCTACCTTCCCCGAGAGGCGAGGGCTGAGGCTGCGGCGGCCGATAGGATAGCTGCTTATGAGATCGCCTTGGAGGAGACATCGCGCACCGTGGCGGGCTGCGAGGCTTCCCTGGAACATGAGCGCGACGAAGCACCCGGTCTCTTCCTGGAGCTTCTGGAACAGCCTGCAGAACAGCGAGAGACCCTGCTCGGGGCAGGTGCTACGCGGTTTCACACCTGGGGAGTTTTCGAGCTTCTTGTGGAAAGGAGCCTTGAGATCACCATTCAGGATTCGCCCCAAGGTGAGACTCTGGGGACGCTCGCTCTGCGTCTTTCAGCTCACCTGGACGTAGCGCGATATGGGGCCCAGCGCATCGCCGATCTTCAGGCACGAGCCTGGGCCTACATAGGCAACGCCCGCCGCAGGAGATTCGACTTCGCGGCAGCAGAGGAAGCGTTTCAGACGGCTCGGTCCATTCTCAAGCAGGGCACCGGAGATATTTTGGAGCGGGCGATCCTTCTGGATCTACGGGCCTCCTTGCGGCGGGATCAGCGCCGATTCGCCGAGTCAAGAAGATTACTGGGCCGGGCCGTGACGATCTTCCGCGAAGCCGGCGAGCAGCACCGGGCGGGCCGGTCGCTCGTGAACTTGGCCACGGTGCACCATCATGCCGGCGACCCTGCTGCCGGAATTCCTCTCCTTCACCAGGCCCTGGAGCTGATCGATCCGGAGCGCGAACCACGCCTGCTCCTCTGTGCCCGGCACAACCTGATCGACTACCACGCGGAGATCGGACGCTTTGTGGAAGCGCAGAAGCTCTACCGCGAAGCGCGCCCGCTCTATCGCAGCTTCAACGAGCCCTGGGTGCAGAACCGCCGGAGCTGGGTGCGTGGGAAGATCGCCCGCGGGCTCGGGCAATTCAAGCAGGCCGAGACGCGCTTCCTGGCGGCGCGCGACGGCTTCGTGAAGGAAGGAATTCCCTACGACACCGCTCTGGTCTCCCTGGAGCTGGCCTTGCTTTATGCCGAGCAAGGGCGGACGGAAGAGCTGAAACGGCTGGCCGTGGACATGGTACCGATCTTCACCTCGCGGCACATCCATCGCGAGGCCTTGGCGGCCCTCACCTTTCTACGGCAAGCCATGGAGGCCGAGCAGGCCAGCCTCGAAGTCGTGGTGCGAGTCGCGGAGTTCCTGCGCAAGGCCGAGCACGATCCGGAGCTGCGGTTTGAAACGGAGACGTGAAGCCGCCCAGGAGCCTGCGCCAGAAAATGCTGTATGGAGGGGGGTAGAGACGCTCCCAGCCCGTTTCACGATACCGACCGCAGGCCCTGGACGTCGGGACGTCTCCGAGGCGGGGACTCTGATCCGATCAACCCCAACCCATGGCGGGGGAGGGAGCTTGTATCGAGAAAACGGCAGAGCCGAGGGGTGGTATCGCCCCGTCGTAGGTTCATTCTCTTGCGGATGGTTGTGGCCGCCTCGGAGACGTCCCGCCGTTATTGGACTGCGGAGGGCGTCGTGGACGGGCTGGGAACGTCTCTACGCCCTTCGCTGAAAAGATGGCGTTTCTGCCGCCCACCCTCTTAGACAGTCACCATCCGCGATCTCGCGATTCGCGGACGATCTCCGTGCCATCGGGGGGAATCTTGCCCATCGCTTCCCGGATTTTCCGGATTCGCTCGACGAAGGCTCTCCTGATCAGATCCTCGTCAAGAAGCGGGTCGATTCGTTTCAAGGGAGCGCGCATGTCTCATTCTACCGCCGCTCAGAACCGATATGACACCCCGATCGACACCACGGGGTAGACCGTGTAATCGGCCACGTCCTTTTCGATATCCCGCTCCTCGCGATCGAGGAGGACCTGGAGGGCGGCGCGGGCGGTCGGGTTGTTGAGGGGGCTGCCGGCGGGGATCCGCGGCGTCAGCGTTACCGTTCCCTTGCCCTGGAACATCGCGCCAATGTCCGCGGCGAAACGCACGCGCCGGCCCGGTCCCACGGCGTTCCCCCAGCCCAGGCCCACGTAGGGCACGACCGGATCGAACTTGATCTGGCCGTCCAGGGTGCCCACCAGGGCAGCCGGAACCTGCACGCCTCCAATGTCATAGAACCCCGACGCCGGCACCAGGCTGTGGCCGTCGATCTTCGTGTCGTTGTAAATCGCACCGGCCGACAGGCGGAATCCACCGCCGCCCGGATGGAGGTCGAGCAGCGCCGACGCCGTGCGCAGACTCGCCTTAGCGTCGTAGAAGATGCCGCTCACCTCGCGGCGATCGTCCGTGTAGTTGAAGGCGTTGCCGCCCAGGCGGACGTTCCACGATGGAGAGAGCCCTACCGTCAGCTCGGCTCCCAGGCCCAGGCTGCCGGCCTTGGCGGTGACGGCCACCTCGCCCTGCGCCGGCCAGGCCATCGTCATCAGCAACAGAGCGGCTCCCGCCGCCCGCGCACATCTCGTTACGATCTTTCGCTCGCCCATTTCTCTCTTCCTCCTCGACCGTGACGCTCTTGCAAAGCCGGGACCGTCCGGCGGTGTAGACTTTCCCCCGCTCCCTCCCGGTCGCAGAGAGGAGGGCCTTATCGTCGTTGAGAAAGAGAGGATTCCAATGCAGATCGGCATGATCGGCCTCGGACGCATGGGCGGCAACATGGTGCGCCGCCTGCTCCGTGGCGGGCACGAATGCGTCGTCTATGACCTGAACCCGACCGCGGTGGCGGAGTTGGTGGCCGAGGGTGGAGCGGGCTCCGGGACTCTGGACGAGTTCGTCGCGCGGCTGAAGCCACCGCGCACAGCCTGGGTGATGGTGCCCGCGGGCGATCCGACGGAAGGCATGGTGAAAGCGCTGGGCGAAAGGATGGAGAAAGGGGACGCCATCGTAGACGGCGGCAATACCTACTACAAGGACGACGTGCGGCGCGCCCGCACGCTGGCGGAGAAAGGCATCTTCTACGTCGACGCCGGCACCAGCGGCGGCGTGTGGGGCCTCGACCGCGGCTACTGCCTGATGATCGGCGGCGAGACCGAGGCGGTCCAGCGGCTGGCGCCCATCTGGCAGACGCTGGCGCCCGGCCGCGGCAGCATTCCACCAGCTCCCGGCCGCGAAGGCAAGAAGAGCACCGCGGAGGATGGCTGGCTGCATTGCGGCCCGGTGGGCGCCGGCCACTTCGTGAAGATGGTGCACAACGGCATTGAGTACGGCCTCATGCAGGCCTACGCCGAAGGCTTCGACATCTTCAAGAACGCCACCTCGAAAGCCCTGCCCGACGGCCATCGCTTCGAGCTCGATCTCGCCGACATCGCCGAGCTGTGGCGGCGCGGCAGCGTCGTCTCCTCGTGGCTGCTCGATCTGACGGCGAGCGCTCTCGCCGAGAGCCCCGAGCTCGCGGAGTTCACCGGCGCCGTGGAAGATTCCGGCGAAGGGCGATGGACCGTGCAGGCCGCGATCGAGGAAGCCGTGCCCGTCAACGTTCTCGCCGCCTCGCTCTTCGACCGCTTCCGCTCGCGCCAGGAGCACACCTTCGGCGACAAGATGCTCTCCGCCATGCGCAACAAGTTCGGCGGCCACGTCGAGCACCCGGCCAAGGGCTGATCCAGAGAACCGAAAGGACATGTTGCCATGACCGCTCCGCCAGCGAACGAAACCTTGGAAAGCGTGGACGAAAAGGCACGGCCGGCGCCGCCCTGCGCCATGGTCATCTTCGGCGCCACCGGCGACCTGACGAAGCGCAAGCTCATTCCGGCGCTCTACAACCTGGTCAACGACGGGCTCCTGCCGGACGAGTTCGCGATCGTCGGCATCGGCCGCTCGCCGCTGTCGGAAGATGAATTCCGGCAGCACATGGCAACGGATCTGCGGGAGTTCGCGACCGTCGAGGTCGACGAGGCCAAGCTGGAGTGGCTGCTGCGGCGCATGCGCTACGTGGCGGGCGACCTCACGGACGTGGCCACGTTCCACCGGCTCGGCGAGACGCTGGCGAAGGTGGACGCGGAGCTCGGCACGGCGGGCAACTATCTCTATTACCTCGCCGTGCCGCCGAGCCTGTTCTCCGATTACATCCAACGCCTGAGCGCGGCGGGCCTCACCCGCGAGGAGGAAGGCAAGTGGCGGCGGGTGATCATCGAGAAGCCGTTCGGCCACGACCTCGACTCCGCCCAGAAGCTGAACCACGACATCCGCGAGGTCCTCGCCGAGAAGCAGATCTTCCGCATCGATCACTATCTCGGCAAGGAGACCGTGCAGAACATCATGGCGTTCCGCTTCGGCAACGGCATCTTCGAGCCGATCTGGAACCGCCGCTACGTCGATCACGTGCAGATCACCGTCGCCGAGACCGTGGGCGTCGAGGGCCGGGGCACCTATTACGAAGAGGCCGGAGCCTTGCGCGACATGGTGCAGAACCACATGTTCCAGCTCCTCGCGCTCACCGCCATGGAGCCACCCGTGTCGTTCGCCGCCGACGTGGTGCGCGATGAACGGGTGAAGGTGCTCTCGGCGATCCGCCCGTTCAGCGATGAGGACGTGCTGCGATACACAGTGCGCGGACAGTATGGCGAAGGGGGCGTGAACGGCGAGCGCGTACCCGCCTATCGCGCCGAGAAATCCGTCGCACCGGGCTCCAATACGGAGACCTTCGCGGCGCTGCAAATGTTCGTCGACAACTGGCGCTGGGCCGACGTGCCCTTCTATCTGCGCACGGGCAAGCGCCTGCCGAAGCGCGTCACCGAGGTCGCCATCCAGTTCAAACGCGCGCCGCTCATGCTTTTCCGCGACACGCCGGTGGAGCGCCTCAACCCCAACCTGCTGGTGCTGCACATCCAGCCGGACGAAGGAATCTCGCTGCGCTTCGAAGGCAAGGTGCCCGGTCCGCAGATGCGCCTGGGCACGGTGAGGATGCACTTCGAGTACGCCGACTACTTCGGCGCGCAGCCGCACACCGGCTACGAAACCCTGCTCTACGACTGCATGCTCGGCGACACCACGCTCTTCCATCGCACCGACATGGTGGAGACGGGATGGCGCGTGGTGACGCCCATCCTCGACGTTTGGAAGGCCCTCTCGCCGCGCAATTTCCCCAACTACGCGGCCAACACGTGGGGACCGAAAGAAGCGGACGAGCTGATCCAGAAGGACGGGCGCAAATGGCGGGCTTAAGCCAGGTCCAGGTCTTTGACTCTCTCCCCGAGCTGATGCGCGCCGCGGCCGAGGAGGTGGTGCGCGGCGCTATGGAAGCCGTGCGCGATCGCGGTTGTTTCGCCTGGGCCCTCTCCGGCGGCTCGACGCCGCGCGATCTCTACAGGCTGCTTTCAGGGCCGCTCTACCGCGATCGATTGCCATGGAGCGACGTCCACGTCTTCTGGGGCGACGAGCGTCACGTGCCGCCCGACGACGTCGACAGCAACTTCCGCATGGCGCGCGAAGCGATGCTCGACGCGGTGCCGCTGCCGGCTGCGAACATCCACCGCATCCACGCCGAGGAGCCCGACGCCGAGGTGGCCGCAAAGGCTTATGAAACGGAGCTTCGCGAGTTTTTCCACCTGGCGATTGGGGATTGGCCGCGCTTCGATCTCATCCTGCTGGGCCTCGGCAAAGACGCGCACACCGCGTCGCTGTTTCCGAGCGGCGAAGCCGTGCACGAGCGCGAGCGCATGGTGGTGGCGCCGTGGGTCGAGGCGCAGAAAACTTTCCGCATCACGCTGACGCCGCCGGTGCTCAACGGCGCGCGCCTCGCCGTCTTCCTCACCGCCGGCGACGACAAGGCCGAGCCCTTGCGCGCGGTGCTCGAAGGCGCACGCGATCCCTCGCGCTATCCGGCGCAGATCGTGGAAGGCAATCGGTTGTGGCTGGTGGATCGAGCGGCGGCGCGCCTGCTTGCAACGGCCGCCTGAAAAAAGGACTTCACTCTTGGGGCCGGCACGACGCTTAACGCCTCGGGGCAGAGACGGTGACGCCGTGCTTCAGGCGACGCTGGTGACGAAAGCAAGAGAGACCGGCAAAGTAACAGAGCCCCGGAAAATACCAGAACGTCGCCTCGCTTGAACCTCTCTGAAACCGCCTTACTTGGCCTTCTTGGCGGCGGGCTTCGCTGCCGGCTTCTTGGCAGCAGCCTTTTTCGGAGCCGTGACCTTCTTCGCGGCGGTGGCCTTGGCGGCGGGCTTCTTGGCCGCAGTCGCGGTGCGGGCCGACTTCTTGGCTGCGGTCTTCTTGGCTGCGGGCTTCTTCGCCGCCGGCTTCGCAGCGGCAGCGGCCTTCGCCGGAGCCTTGGTAGCCTTCTTTGCGGCAGTCTTCTTCGCGGGCTTGGTCGTCGTGGCCATCTGATTTCTCCTTTGTGATTGGCGCCCCGTGACGGGCATGATGCGTTTAGGTTACGCCCACTACATCTTGGGCGTCAAGGGGTTTTACGCCTCTACCCTTAGTGGGCCTGTTGAGTCGCACCGCGAAACCTCTCTGCCGCGGCGCGCGCGGAGGCGGGCAAGAGGCGCGCACGCACCGCTCCCCGGGCGGCGCACGCTTTCGCGATGCGCCGTCAAAAGCCCATGGAATCAGGGTTTGCGGAGAGGCGGTCAGTACGCGTTGAGGCGCAACGCGTAGCGCAACGTCATCCAGAGGATCTTGAAGTCGAGCGACAGCGACCAGTTCTGGATGTAGTAGAGATCGTACTGAATGCGCTTCTTGATCGAGGTGTTGCCGCGCCAACCGTGCACTTGAGCCCAGCCGGTGATGCCCGACTTCACGCGGTGGCGCAGCATGTAGCGCGGGATCTTGTGCTTGAACTCACGGACGAACGTCGGCCGTTCGGGGCGCGGACCGATGATCGACATGTCGCCGGTGAGGACGTTCCAGATCTGCGGCAGCTCGTCGAAAGACCACTGGCGCAGCAGGCCGCCGACGCGCGTGCGGCGCGGATCGTCCTTGATCGCCCACACCGGGCCGCTCGTTTCTTCGGCGTCGACGCGCATCGAACGGAACTTGAGGATCATGAACGAACGGCCGTCGAGGCCCATGCGCTCCTGGCGGTAGAAGATGGGGCCGCGGTCCTCGATCCAGATGGCGAACGCGATGATGGGCAGCAACGGCAACATCACGACCGTCGCCGCCGAGGCGATGGCGACGTCCATGAGGCGCTTGACCATGCTGTTCCAACCCTGGAGCGGCACCTGCGAGAGGTTGATCACCGGCGTGCCGTCGACGTCCTCGAGCGCCGCCTTCAAGGTGGCGTACTGGAGGATGTCCGGCACGAGCTTGATCTCCACGCACTCGCGGGCCATCACCTCGATGAGCTGCAGCACCTTCTTGTGGGCCTCCAGCGGCAGGGTGACGAAAACCTGATCGATGCGCTGGGTCTCGACGACCTCTTCGGCCTGGCGCAGCGCGCCGAGCACGGGCACGCCGCAGATCGTCGTCCCCAGCTTGCCGGGATCGTCGTCGAGGAAGCCCACGACCTCGAAACCCATCTCGCGGTGCGCGAGGATCTTGGTGGTGATCTCGCGCCCCAGTTGTCCCCCCCCCACGACCAGGATGCGCTGCAGGTTGTGGCCGGAGCTGCGCAGGCGCCGCAACCCCGAGCGCACCAGCATGCGGGACGAGGCCACGAAGGCGAGGTCGACCACCGCGAACAGGCCGAGGAAGGCGCGGCTGTAGGTGAAGTACTCGCGGCTGCCGGGCCACGCCGGCGGCCGATACCAAGCGATGACCACCGAGAGCAGAACGGTCGCCAGCAGCACGGCGAGGACGATGGTGAGCACCTCGTCCACCCGGCTCCGGCCCCGGCGGCTCTGGTAGAGGCCGTGGAAGTAGAAGACCACCGGCCACAAAATCACCACGAACGGCACCAGTTGTAGATAGGGGCCGAAGTCGGGGACGTTCTTGGTGACCGGGATGACCGCCAGCTCGAAACGCAGGAGCCAGGCGGCGAAGAAGGCGGCTACGGTAGCCGCGAGATCGGTGAAGAGGTAGAGCCCGGCCGTTTTCCTGTGTCGTTCTTGGATCAAAGGAAAGGCGCCCTCAACTGGAAATCCGACGAGATAGAAGAGTACGGATGCGATCGGTGAATCGCTGAACGGCAAACGACTCCGCCCGGTCGCGCAAGTCCAAACCATTGAATCCGATCCGGCGAGCTTTGTCAATCGCGGCGGCCAAAGCCGAGGGTCCCTCCCAATCCGGGTAGAGCACGCCGTGCCGGCCGTCCTCCACCACGTCGAGGATGCCGCCGCGGGCCGCCGCCACCACCGGCGTACCGCAGGCGAGGGCCTCCACCGAGGCGATTCCGAAGTCCTCCACCCCGGGCTGGAGGAAGAGCGAAGCGCCGCGATAGAGGTCGCGCAATTTCTCCGGGCCGACCTTGCCGAGGAAGCGGACGTTGGAAGCCGCGATGCCGGCCAAGCGTTTCCGCTCCGGTCCCTCGCCGACGATCCGAAGCTCCAGCCCCAGCTTCTCGCAGGCCGCCATGGCGAGCTCGACGCGTTTGTAGGGGGCCAGGGCGGAAACCATGAGGCAATAATCCGGCGCGTCGCGTCCGCGGCCCGGCGTGAAGAAGTCCACGTCCACGGGAGGATGCACCACCTCGGCGGAACGGCCGTAGTACGTCTCGATCCGCCGCGCCACGAAGCGCGAGTTGGCTACAAAGAGGTTTACGCGCGCCGCGGAGGAAACGTCCCAGGCGCGCAGGGCGGTGAGCGCCAGCGACCGCAGCCGCGGCCCCGCGCCGTGGCGCTTGGGGAAGTAAGCATGCTCCTGGTCCCAGGCGTAGCGCATGGGGGTGTGGCAGTAGCAGAGATGGAAGGCGTCGGGCGGCGCGATGACCCCCTTGGCCACGCAGTGGCTGGAGCTCAAGACGACGTCGAAGCCCGAAAGGTCGAGCTCCTCGATGGCGGCCGGAAACAGCGGCAGATAGTTGCGGTAGTGGCCGCGCAGGCCCGGCGCCTTCTGCAGGAAGCTGGTACGGATGGTATGCGACTCGATGGCTGGGCTGACGCTGCCGGGAAAGTGAAAGAGGGTGTAGAGAGGTGCTTCGGGGTAAAGCCCGCCCAGGACCTCGATCACCTTCTCGCCGCCGCGCATGCCGGTCAGCCAGTCGTGGACCAGCGCCACCCGCGGCAGGGGCGGCCCGGGCGGCTGCAAGGGCGGTGGGAAGCTGAACGCCGTCCCCGGCATCAGACCCGGCCTCCGCGCCGGCCTTCGGTCGCCTTGCCAGTCGTCTTGCCCTCAGAGTCCTTGCCCTCGATGACCGAGAGGTAGACATCGAGAGTTCGCCGCGCCGTGTGGTCCCAGCGGAAATCCTCCGCCCGGCGCTCGCCGAGCGCGGTCAGTTGGGCGCGCGCCTCAGGGTTGCCCATGAGATGGGCGATCGCCTTGGCGATGCCGTCGAGGTCCAGGGGATCGACCACGTGCGCGTACCCTTCGGCGATCTCCTTGAGCGCCGAGGTGTTGGAAGTGATCACCGGCACGCCCGAGGCCATGGCCTCGATCACCGGCAACCCGAAGCCCTCATAGAGGGTTGGGTAGAGGAACAGCGCCGCTCCCTGGTAGATCGCCGGCAGCGCCTCGTGCGCCACGTGGCCCAGCAGCCGGACCTTGTCGCCGATCCCCAGGTAGTTGGCGCGCTGGCGGATCTTGAACTCGGAGCCCTCGCGGCTGCCGACGCAGATCAGGGGAGCGTCGAACTGGGCCATGCGGCGGGCGCGGGCGTAGGCCTGCACCACGGTGTCCAGGTTCTTGTGCGGCTTGGCCGGATTGCCCACGAACAGCAGGTAGGGCTGAGCGACGCCCAGGTCGCGCAGCCAGCGGTGCTGGTCCTCCACCGTCAGGCGTTTGCGGAAGATGTCCTCGACGCCGTTGTGGATGACCTCGATTTTGTCGCCGCCGAGCTTGAAGTGGTGCTCCAGGTCGTTCTTGGTGTTCTGCGACACGGCGATGACGCGGTCGCCGCGCACGAGGCTGCGGCGGATCATCCTCTGGGCATAGAGAAAGGCCAGGTTGCTGGGCAGGAACTCCGGATAGAGCAGGTGGATGATGTCGTGGATGGTCACCACGACCTTCGAGCCCACCCAGGCCGGCAGCACGTAGTGGGTCGAGTGGTAGAGGTCGAGCTTGCGCCGGTAGAGATGCCAGGAGAGGGCGATGAGCTCGCGCAGGGAGTATACCGGCGAGCTCTCCAGGGCCACCTGGAAGTTGTCCGGCAGGTCGAGGAGCCCCTCGCGGTCGCCGGGCTTGGCCAGCAGCACGTAGCGGTTCTCCGAATCGATGGCGGCCAGCGACCGGATGAGGTTCCGGACATAGGTGCCGATTCCGAAGTCCTGGATCTTTCGGGCGTCGATGCCGATCGTATAGGGCAAAAACCTGCTCCGCGGTTACGTTGGTCCGAGATACTACCGTGCTTTGTCACTATGCGGCCACGATGCGGCATATTGGCAGCGCATTGTACTCCCGGGAACGGCGACCTCTCACGGCTCGCTTTTTTCCTTTTTGATACACAATGCCACCGTGCTCACCTTTGCCGGCTCCGTCCTCCGCACCGTGGCGCTCGCGCTGCTCGCGGTGTCGCTGCTGGCGGCCCTCCCCCTGGCGGCGCTGCGGGTGGGACGGCGGCTCGTCGAGGTGGTGCCGCTGGCGGGAGAGACTGCCCGGGGCGCCCACGTCCGCATGCTGGGAGCCGCCGCCACGGAAGCCCTGGACTCGATCCGCCGCGCGATTCCGCCCGGGGGCGACTATCTCCTCCTCGACGGCGGCGAGGAGCTCCAGGGCGCGACCTACTGGGTGCGCTTCGAGCTGGCGCCGCGCCGGGCCCGGTACGTGGGCCGGCTGAGCGAGATGTCGGGGCAGACCGGCCCGTTGCGGGAGCTGCGGCAGGCTCTGAGCCGGCCGGACGGACCGCGCTGGGTGGTCGTCGCCTTACCCCACGATCCGGCGGTTCTGATCGACCGCGGCGAGCTGCTGCGCCGCATGGACGCGAACCATGGTTCCCCCTGAGGCGCTCGCGGGCCTCGGCGGGGTGGCCCTCTTCGCCGCACCGGGGGCCGGCCTCGCCGAGATCCTGCCGGGGATCCGCGAGATGCCCACGGGCCGCCGGCTGGCCTACGCCTGGCTCCTCGGCGTCGCCTGGACGGCGGGCTGGCTCTACGCCCTCTCCCACTGGCTCGCCGTGCCGCTGCGTATGCCGGCCATCCTGGCGGTGGCCGCCGTGCCCGTGCTGGCGGGAGGCGTCTCCTGGCTCCGGCGGCGAAAGATCGTTCAGCCCCCTCAGCCTTCCCGGGAGCGCGGGCGCCTCGCGGGCCGGATCGCGCTGGCGGCCGGCGCGCTGATCTCCCTGGCCCTCGTCTGCGACGCCCTGGACAACCCGCTGACGGACTGGGACGGGCGCATGACCTGGAGCGCCCAGGCGCGCTACGTACGCGGCGAGGGGACGGTCCACCCGGCCGCGCTGATCCAGCGTGGGTGGTACGTCTCCCACCCCTGGTATCCGCTGCTGATGCCGGTGGCCCAGGTGGCCGTGCTCGAAGTGACGCATGCGGAGCCGGACCACCATGCCTTCCGCCCGATGTACGCCGTCTTTTTCCCCGTCTGGCTGCTGCTGATCCACGGCTGGGCCGTGGCCCTGGCAGGGCGCGCCGCGGCGGGGTGGACGACCTTCTGCGCCTCCCTCCTCTCCTTTCCGGCCTTCGCGGGGTCGGGCGGCGCGGCGTCCGCCTATAGCGATCTGCCGCTCGCATGCTTCTTCGGCGCTGGCCTGCTTCTGCTGCTCACTCCCCGCCCGCGGCTTTCCGCGGGGCTGGCGGCCGGAGTCCTGCTGGGGGCCGCGGTGCTCACCAAGGCGGAAGGCGAGATCCTGGCGCCCGTGGCGCTGGGGCTGGCGGTCGCGTACCCCTGGATTCCGGGACGCCGGACGATGGTGTGGCGCCGCCTTTGGGGCCGCCGCAGGCGAGCGCTCGCCCTCGCGGCCCTGCCGGCGGCGCTCGGAGTGGTCCTGCTGCTCTCCTGGCGGGCTGTCGTTCCCGAAAGCTTCGAGAGCTTCGAGCAGGCCACCTCCTGGTCCCTGCTCTGGCCGGGGATCGTCACGCGCATCCCCCGCCTCGCCTGGGACGCGCGCGGCCAGATGGTGAGCTTCCTCGACTGGGGGCTGTTCTGGTCCGCCGCGCCCCTGGTGCTGATCGCCGGCTGGCGAGGCCTGAAGAGACGCCCCGCCTTTCCCCTGCTCCTCGCCGCGCCCGTACCCCTCGGCGTGGGCTGGCTCTACGCCACGATCAGCCTGAAGCCGGACTTCGTCGTGATGACGACCTGGAACCGCTTCCTGCTCCAGGCCTCGGTGCCGCTGCTGGTGCTCTTCGCCCTCGCCCTGCGCGATCTTTTGCGGCGGGCGAAATGGCTGCCGCGGGCTTTGAGACCCTTGGGCTACCCGTGATCGATCAACGCCTTGAGAATCCGGTCCTGATCGCCGTGCGGGTCTCCACGCGTGCCGTTGAGCAAAATCGAAAAGGCGTAGGACTTCCCCGAGACGCCCCGGGCGTAGCCGGACAGAGCGGAGACGCCGGCGAGGGTGCCTGTCTTGGCGAAGACGTTGCCGAAATAGGGAGGGGCCGCCAGGCGCCGCTTCCACGACTTGTTGTCTTCTCCTGAGAAGGGAAGGGACTTCACGAGCTCCGGACCCGCCGGATGGTAGAACATGTGGCGCAGCAGGGTCGTGATCGCCCGCGGCGACGCCTGGTTCTCACGGCTCATCCCCGAGCCGTCGACCAGGTGAAGCTCCCCGGGCAGGACGCCGATCGAGGCCATCAGCTCCGCGATGACCTTCACGCCGTCGCTCCAGCTTCCATGGCCGCAACGCTTCGCGCCCACCTGCTTGACCAGGCTCTCGGCGTAGAAGTTCTGGCTCCGCTTGTTGGTGGTGCGGATCGCCGTCACCAGATCGCTGCGGTGTACCGCCACCCGCTGCCAGAGCGGCCCCGGAAGCTGATCCACGGACCGCAGGCCGCCGTCCATCGCGATCCCCTCCTGCGCCAGCGCCGCCCGCAACGCGCCGCCGAAGTAGGCGATCGGATCGGGCACCGTCACCCAGGTCTCGAAAGGTCCGGACCGTACGTCGATCGTGCCGCGCACCGTCAGCAGGTCGCCTGTCCGCCCCACGAAGAGCTTCGTGCCCCTCCGGGCGGCTCGCGTCGTCGTGGTGTTGTCCACCCGGAAGACAGGGACCGGCGGCACCGTCTCGACGATGGCCGGCTGCCCCGCCTTGCCCGGAGAGACCCGGACCAGAATGCAGTTGTCGCTGAACGACAACGCGGCCACCGGCGCTTCGTACCATTCGGCGAGCTGGTCGCGCGGCCAATCGGGATGGATCTGCATGGCCTCGAACAGCCCATGCGCCAGATAGAGATCCCCCACGATCCGCCGCACGCCCCGCTCCCGCAGCGCCGCGGCCCAGGGCCGGAAGGCGCCGAACGGATCGCCCTCATATTCACGGCCGGAGATCTGCGGATCGCCCGCGCCCACCACTCCCAGGTCGCCATGCAGCACGCCGTCCGCCACCGTACCGCGCATCAGGAAGCGGGTCTCGAACACGAAGCCCTGCCCCAGGGTGTCCAGCGCCGTCGAGGTGGTGAACAGCTTGCTGTTCGAAGCGATCACCCGCGGCTGCTGAGGGTTGTAGGAGAACACCGCCTCGCCCGTGTCGAGCTGCACGATGTTGACGCCCACGGCCGCCGCCTCTCGTTGCGCGTGCGTCACCTCGGCCTGCACCGCCAGGCTGAGAGGCGTCTGCGGTGGCTGGGGTGTCTGCGCCAGAGATGAGGGGGTGAGGGTGAGGAGGAGGAGAAGTCCCCCGCCCAAGACCCTCATCACCCCGGCCCTCTTCTCCCGCCCCCTCCGCACCCCCCTCACCGGGAGAAGAGGGAGAAAAGCAAGACGTTCAGTCCTTGGCTGGGGAGGCCGGAGACACCTACGACACGCGTCATCTCCCCAGCCACGACCCCTCTCCCGGTGAGGGGGGTGCGGAGGGGGCGGGAGAGGGGCAGGGGTGAGGGTCTTCGGGCGGGGGAAGCCCGAAGCTAAGTTAGCGCTGTTGGCAAACATCATGGCTTCAGATACTTTTCGAACCACTTGACGATTTCCACCGTCGACCGCACGCGGTTCGGCGTCTTGCGAAAGCCGTGCCCTTCGTCCGGGAAGATCACGGACTCCACCGGCACTCCCCGCTTCTTCAGCTCCTCCGCCACCTGCTTCGCCTCCACCAGGGGGACGTTGGTGTCGTTGGCGCCGTGCAGCACCAGCAGAGGCGCCTTCACCTTGTCGAGCTTGTGGATCGGGGAGAGCTGGTAGAGCAGGTCCTTCTCCGTCGCCGGATCGCCGTACTCCTTGGTGGAGATGGCGGCCATCCAGGGCTCGGTCTGGGCGAAGAAGGTCTCGAAATTCACGATGCCGAAGAGGTCGGCCCCGGCGGCGAAGAGGTCGGGGAACTCGGTGAGGCCGGCGAGCGTCATGTAGCCGCCGTAGGAGCCGCCCATGATGCCGATGCGCTTCGGATCGGCGACCCGCGCCTTCACCAGGTAGTCGACGCAGTCCTTGATGTCCTTCACGCCCTCCACCCGCAGCGCCCCGTTGTCCAGGTTGACGAACTTCTTGCCGAAGCCCGAAGAGCCGCGCACGTTGGGCGCGAAGACGCCGATGCCGCGCGACGCCAGCGCCTGATAGGTGGAGTTGAAGCTCGGCCGCTCCTGCCCCTCCGGACCGCCATGGAAGCTGATCACCACCGGGCCCGGGTCGTCGCCTCGCGGACGGTAGAGCCAGCCCGAAAGATCGAGGTCGTCATGGGCCTTGAAATGCAACAGCTCCGGCGCCTTCAGCTTCTCGAGGTCCACCCCCTCGTGGGGGCTCCAGGTGAGCTGGCGGACGCTGTGCCCCTCCACCCCGATCACCCAGACGTCCGTGGGGAGGTTGGCCCCGCCCACCGTCAACGCCAGCCGCTTGCCGTTCTCCGAGTAGCTCAGGCCGCCGAGGATGTCACCCGCCAGGCGCAGCGGCTGAAGCTCGATGCGCTGCTGCTTCTTCAGATTGATGAACGCCAGATCGTCGCGCCCTCCGACGTTGAAGACCACGAAGGCGTTGTCGCCGTCGGGAGAGAGCGCGAATTCGTCCACCTCGGCGTCGTCGCGCGTGCCGAGCTTCTGGTTCGACAGCGGCAGGCCGCCGGGCCCGAGCATCACCTTGGCGAAGTAGGTCTTGTCCGAATCCCGGTTGGACGAAAGATAGATCGCCGAAGCGTTGGGATTGAGCTTGCCGCCGCCGAACGAGCCGGGAGGATCGTGCAGCGTCAGCAGCGTTTCCTTGCCCGTCGCGAGATCGATCAGGTAGAGATTGTTGTCCCCCCGGCTGGCCAGTCGGGAGACCACCGCAAACTTGCCGTTGCGGCTGACGTCGGTGAGCGTCGAGACCCCGCCGCCGGAGGCCACCTTGCGGCTCTTGCCGGTCTCCGAGTCATAGATCCAGGGCTCCAGCGAGCCCGGGTTGTCGTGGCTCGAGCTGTAGCGCAGCCACTTGCCGCTCCAACCGGCCAGGGTGTTGTTCTCCTTGCCGCCGCCGGTGATCCGCTGCACCCCCGAGCCGTCCGGGTGCATGAGATAGACCTGCTGATTGAGACCGCCGCCGGGCGCCACCAGCAGCGCCAGCCACTTCCCGTCGGGAGACCACTCGACGCCCGAGACGGGGTCCTCGAACGAGCCGACCTGCTTGGGCGGCACGGCCTGATCGATCTCGGCGATCCACACCTGCGGCAGACCGCCGCGATTGGAGAGGAACGCCACCCGCTTGCCGTCCGGCGAGAGGCTGGGCGCGAAGCTGGAGCTGACCCGCGCCATCCGCTCCACGGCGGCAGTCAAAGCGTCCGTGGAGACGGCGGCGGGCGGCTTCGCCGCGAGGGCGAAGCCGGCCAAAGCCAGCAGGGTCAGGAAAACAGGCAGCGTGCGACGATTCATGAATCCTCCGATCTTCGAGCCGGCCTAGTGTACCCGGATCGGAGGGCAGGAGGGAGCCGCTCGGTTCAGCCTTGCTGCTCCAGGAAAGTCCCGCGGCGCAGTTGGGTGAGCGCCTCTTGGAGCTGGGCTTGAGTGTTCATGACGATCGGCCCGTGCCAGGCCACCGGCTCCTCCAGGGGCTTTCCCGAGGCCAGGAGGAAACGGATGCCCTTCTCGCCGGCCCGCACGACCACCTCGTCGCCTCGGTCGAAGACGACCAGGGAACGGTTGCCGGCGGTCTCCCAGGTGGCGGGCCCATCGCCGTCGATCGGCTCGGTCAGCACCGCGCGCGGCGCCGAGGCGTTGGCGAAGCTGCCGGAGCCCTCGAACACGTAGGCGAAGGCGTGGCGTCCAGTCGCGACCGGCAGCGTCTTGCGCTGGCCCGGCGGCACCCAGATGTCGATGTAGCTCGGATCGGCGGCGATGCCGTCCACCGGCCCGGTCTTGCCCCAGAAGGTGCCGCAGAGGATGCGGGCGCGGGTGCCGTCGTCGTCGGTCACCTCCGGAATCTCGGCGGATTTGACGTCCTGATACCGCGGCGCGGTCATCTTGAGCGACGCCGGGAGATTCGCCCAGAGCTGAAAGCCGTGCATGCGGCCGGCTTCATCGCCCTTCGGCATCTCCTGATGGATGATGCCGCGGCCGGCGGTCATCCACTGCAGGTCTCCGGCGCCGAGCGCGCCCTGATTGCCGAGGCTGTCGTTGTGGCTCACGGTGCCTGAGAGAACATAGGTGATCGTCTCGATGCCGCGATGCGGATGCCAGGGAAAGCCGGCCAGATAGTCCTGCGGCCGGTCGTTGCGAAAATCGTCGAACAGCAGGAACGGATCGAAATCTTCGGTCTGGCCGAACCCGAAAGCCCGGCGTAGATGAACGCCCGCGCCCTCGAGGGTCGGAGTGGCCTGCGAGATTTGCTTGATGGAACGGATGGACATGGAAGCCTCCTCGCTTTTTTGGGATGCTGCCTGGCCTACAACTTACGCCGGAAGGCGGAAATTCCCTTGGAAATCAGCGATCGCCTTGCGGATGATCGCCCGCGCCTCCTCCTGAATGTGGCGCAGGTGGCCGCTGCCGGTAAAGCTCTCGGCGTAGAGCTTGTAGACCTCCTCGGTTCCGGAGGGGCGCGCGGCGAACCAGCCGTTCTCCAGGACCACTTTCAAGCCCCCGAGGGCGGCGCCGTTGCCCGGGGCGTTGGTCAACAGGCCGGTGATCTTGTCACCCGCGATCGAGGGAACGGTGATCTGTTGCGGCGAGAGCTTCAACAGCGCGGCTTTTTCGGCCGGCGTCGCGGGTGCGTCGATACGCTCATACCGAAGGAAAGCTCCACCTCGTCCGCGAGGGCAAGCCGTTTCAGGAAGCGCTGTATACGAGGCGTGGTTAGCGGAGTCCGGCGAAGGGCTGCCCTGCTCCTACGGCGGTTCTCCAGGGAGGCGGCCATGGAAGCCTTCCATAGAAGACGTAGTATAATGGCACCTCTTAAAAAGGAGCTGCCGATGCGGATCAGAATCTCTCTCGTGTCACTTATGGCCCTCGTCATCGCCTATGTCCTGGCCCCCCAGGCGGCGTACGCAACGGAGGACAACGTAATTCATTACACCGTCTACTACAGTTGCCACGTCGGCCCCGGCGGCTGTAACGCCAACGGCGACTGGTACGGCTGCCTGGTGGGCCAGTGGACTCTCAACTGCAATAGCCAGTTGACCGGGTGGGGTATGCAGCCTTACACAAGCTGCGCCGAGATCGTGGACGAGGAGACCGGCAGGGCCTGCGGGCCCGACGTGCAAGGGCTCAGTGCCCTGGAAAGTGCCCTGGAAAGTAATTACGGCAACGCATCCTGCCGTGAGGTTGGCGCTCGCAGGGCTCACTAGCGCGGCCTTTCAGGTCAGGCCGCCTCGGAGTGGACCTTGTGCGCTTCGGGCCCAGAGGCGGCCCTACTTCCCCGGCACCGGCAGCACCGACGCCATGCGGGTGCCGTAGTCCATCATGAAGGTGCTGAGCATCAGGACCAGCCAGAAGAAGCCGGCGACGGCGGTGAGCACGGTCATCCGCGTGCTGTGGCGCAGCTCCATGAAGAAGTAGGTGCCGGAGAGCACATAGGTGATCGTCTCGATGCCGCGATGCGGATGCCAGGGAAAGCCGGCCAGATAGTCCTGCGGCCGGTCGTTGCGGAAATCGTCGAACAGCAGGAAAGGATCGAAATCGCCCGTCTCTCCGAATCCGAAAGCCCGGCGTAGATGAACGCCGGCGCCCTCGAGGGTCGGAGTGGCCTGCGAGATTTGCTTGATGCGGAAATTCCCTGGGGCGTCAACCCGCCGCCGCGACCGCCTTCCGGATGATCGCCTGCGCCTCTTCCTGAATGTGGCGCAGGTGATCGCCGCCGGTAAAGCTCTCGGCGTACAGCTTGTAGACCTCCTCGGTTCCGGAGGGGCGCGCGGCGAACCAGCCGTTCTCCAGGACCACTTTCAGCCCGCCGATGGCGGCACCGTTCCCCGGAGCGTGGGTCAATAGGCCGGTGATCTTGTCGCCCGCGATCGTGGGGACGGTGATCTGTTGCGGGGAGAGCTTCAGCAGCGCGGCTTTTTCGGCCGCCGTCGCGGGGGCGTCGATGCGCTCATAGGCTAAGTCGCCGAATTCCCGGGTGAGGTCGTCGTAGAGCTCGCCGGGATCGCGGCCGGTCACCGCCGTCATCTCCGCGGCGAGCAAGCCGAGGATGATGCCGTCCTTGTCCGTCGTCCAGACGGTGCCGTCGCGCCGCAGGAACGAGGCGCCCGCGCTCTCCTCGCCGCCGAACGCGAGGCTGCCGCCGGCGAGACCTTCGACGAACCACTTGAACCCCACCGGCACCTCGACCAGCGGCCGCCCCAGCCGGGCCGCGACCCGGTCGATCAGGCTGGTGCTCACGATCGTCTTGCCGACCCCCGCCGGCGCCGGCCACTGCGGCCGATGCGTGAAAAGGTACTCGATGGCGACGGCAAGATAGTGGTTGGGATTCAGCAGGCCGGCTTTGCGGGTCACGATCCCGTGACGGTCGTGATCGGTGTCGCACGCCCAGGCGACGTCGAAGCGGTCCTTGACGTCGAGGAAACCCTGCATGGCGTAGGGTGAGGAGCAATCCATGCGGATCTTGCCGTCCCAATCGACCGTCATGAACCGAAAGGTGGGATCGATCGTCTCGCTGACGACGGTGAGCGGAATTCCGTAGCGCTCCGCGATCCGTCCCCAGTAATAAGTGCCCGCGCCCCCGAGGGGATCGACGCCGAGCCTGAGACGGCTGTTTCGCAGCACGTCCATGTCCACGACATTGCCCAGATCCGCGATGTAGGAGCCCATGAAGTCGTGGCGGTGCGTGGTGGTGGCGGAGAGCGCGCGGTCGAGGGAAATTCGTTTCACTCCGCGGAGATCGCTCGCCAGGATCTCGTTCGCACGGTCCTGAATCCAGCCGGTGACATGGGTGTCGGCAGGGCCGCCGTGGGGCGGGTTGTACTTGAAACCGCCGTCGCGCGGCGGGTTGTGCGACGGCGTGACGACGATGCCGTCGGCAAGGTTCGAGGCGCGCCCGCGGTTGTAGGTGCGATTGTAGGTAAGAATCGCATGCGAGACGACCGGCGTCGGCGTATAGCCGTCGCGATCGTCGATCATGACGTCCACCCCGTTCGCCGCCAGCACCTCGACGGCGCTCGCCCAGGCGCCGCAGGAGAGCGCATGCGTGTCGGCGCCCAGGAAAAGCGGCCCCACGATCTTCTGCTGGAGCCGGTATTCACAGATCGCCTGCGTGATGGCGAGAATGTGGTTCTCGTTGAAGCTGGCGTCGAACGCGGAGCCCCGGTGTCCCGAGGTGCCGAAGGCGACGCGCTGTCCAGGCACCGACGCGTCGGGCCGTCGTGTGTAAAAGGCCGTCATCAGCCGCGGCACGTCCACCAGCATGGAAGGCTCGGCGGGTTTTCCTGCCCGTGGATCAACGCTCATAGGTGCATCTCCCGACTTGTCGGTCTTCCATGGATCGCTGTTAGAATAGGTGGGCTGCTCAATTCTGGAAGGAGTCTCGCGTGCACCAGCGCTTCGTTCTCTCCCTCGCTCCCATCGTCTTCTTCCTGGCCTCCTCGGCTCCCCTGGCCGCGGGTCCCGTGGCCGTCCACTCGTTCGACGCCGCGACGGCGAGACCCGCCGAGGTGGCGAGCAAGGCTCGCGCCAGCTCGCCGGGCGCACTGTTCCGCATCGCCGGAGTGCGGGGCGCCGAAGGCGAGCCCCTGACCCTCGACCTCGAGACGGCGCCGCTCTTCACCCCCAGCTTCCACCTCTACATCAACGGCGAAGATCGCGGCAAGGACGCCGTGGCCCGGCTGACCGTGCTGCGGGGCACCGTCGAAGAGTGGCCGCGCTCTTCCGTGTCATTGACCGTCAACAGCGTGACCGGAGACTGGAACGGCTATCTTGCCACCGGCGACCGATTGTACGAGGTCACCCTGGCGGCGGGCGCTGCTCTCGATTCGATCGACAAATCCCTCGTGGTGCGCAAGGCGGCCACCGAGCCCGGGGCGAAGAGCGGCGGCCTGTCCGACGTTCTCGCGCCTCCCGCCGGCCGCGTCCCGAAGGCCGGGGGAATCCAGAGCAAGACCGTGACCCCTCCGGGCGCCGACTATCAGGCGGTGATCGCCATCGACTCCGACTACGAGTTCACCCACGTGCTTTTCTTCGACGACACCGACAAAGCGACGGAGTACGTCACCACGGTCCTCGGCGGCGTCTCGGAGCTGTACTTCCGGCAGCTCGGAGTCTCGCTGACGGTCTCGAGCATCTCCCTGTACACGACGCCCGACGATCCCTGGAACGCACCCAACCCCCACAGCGGCGCGACGGCGGACGTGCTCTGCGAGTTCGGCAGTTTCTGGCAGAGCTTCCGGCCGGTCAAAGACTACCCGCGCAACGCGGCGGTGTTCTTTACCGGCAAGCACTCCGACTACATCAGCGGCCAGGCCTGGCTCTCCAGCCTCTGCAGCTTCACCTCGAGGCCCTCGGCTTGCCCGTACGGCGGCTATGGCATCGTGGTGGGATCGAGGCGGGTAGGGGCCGACACGTACCTCACCGCCCACGAGCTTGGTCACGTTTTTGGATCGAGCCATACCCACTGTTACAACCCTCCCATCGATGAGTGCCACCGTGGCGAGAGCCATTGCTACGACGGCCAGGTGTCGATCCCCGTGGATGGCGGCTCGGTCATGAGCTACTGCAATCCCTTCAGTCTTTCCATGGGAGAGGAGGGGAAGTATGGGCTCGACAGCCAGCGCGTGGAGCAGGTCATCCGCGGCTTCGTCGATACGGTCGGCTCGACCTGCCTCACGCGCACCAGCGACCCCTTCGCGCTCGCCGCGGAACCTGCCGCCGGCAAGGCCGCGCTCTCCTGGATCGATCCCTTCTCCACGGAATCCAACTGGCTCGTCGAGCAGCTCCAGCCCAACGGCAAGTTCAAGCAGGTGAAGTCGCTGCCGGCCAACGCGACCGGCGTCACCATCGCCGGGCTCAAGCACGCCAAAACCTATTCATTCCGGGTGCGCGCGAAGATCAAGAAAGACTTCAGCGTCTACTCGGACGTCGTGCAGGTTCTGATCCCCTGAGTCGGAGCCCGCCCAATCACTCGTGGCGCAGGGCCACGATGGGATCGACCCGGGTGGCGCGGCGGGTCGGCTCGGAGGCGGCCAGCAGCGCGACGAGCATGAGGACCACCGGCACCACGAAGTAACTGACCGGGTCCATCGGCGAGATCCCGTAGAGCTGCGCCTTGAGCAGCCGGGTGAGGGCGAGGGCGGCGAGAATGCCGGTGAAGAGGCCCGTGCCGGCGAGCGCGAGGCCCTGCCGGATCACCATGTTGCGCACCCTGGACGCCGAGGCGCCGAGGGCCATGCGGACGCCGATCTCGTGCGTGTGCAGGGACACGGTGTACGAGAGCGTCGCGTAGAGCCCGACGGCCGCGAGCACCAGGGCCAGCACGGCGAAGGCGCCGAAGAGCACGGTGAAGAAACGGTCCTGCCACGCCAGGCGATCAACGATCTGCTCGAGGCTGAAAACGTGGCTGACGTCGATGTCGCGGTCCGTACCGACGATCCGGTCCCGGATCGTCTTCACCAGCTTCAGCGGATCGGCCGAGGTGCGGACGAGCAGGGAACCGATCGAAAACTCGGGGCTGAACGGCAGGTAGACGTTGGGCCGGTCCTCGCCCTTGAGCTGGCCGTGCCGGCTGTCGGCGACGACGCCGACGACGGTGTGCCAGGGCTCGTTCTTCGCGGGCGGACCGAAGCGGAGCCTTTTGCCGATGGGGTTCTCCCGCGGCCAATGCATCTTCACAAAGGCCTGGCTGACGATGACGATGTGCGGCGCATCGTAGTCCGCCGCGGTGAAATCGCGCCCCTTGAGCAGCGGAATGCCGAGCGTATGGAAATACCCCGGAGTGGTCACGACGTGATTGATGAAGCGCATGTCCTTGAGCGGCACCGGGCGCCCTTCGATCGTATAGATGCGCCCCCAGCCGTCGTTCAGGGGCACGCCGGAGGTGAACGCCGTCGACGTGACCCCCGGCAGCGAGGCGACCTCGGCCGTGAGCTGCTGGAGCAGGGCCCGCGCCTGCGGACCGTCGGGATACCGATTTTGCGGGTAGCCGACGTCCAGCGACAGGACCTTCTCGGAACGAAAACCGAGGTTCTGCAGGCGCAACGCCAGGAAGCTGCGCACCATGAGGCCGGCCCCGGTGAGCAGGGTGACCGACAGCGCCACCTCGCCCACCACCAGGGCGTTCCGCAGAAGCTTCTGGCGCACGCCGGCGCTGCCGCCACGTCCCCCTTCCTTCAGCGTATCCGTGAGGTTGCCGCCGAACAGGCCGAAGGCCGGCGCGATGGCGAAGATCACGCTGGTGAGCAGGGACACGGCGAGCGCGAATCCCAGGACGCGGTGATCGACCGAAAAATTCATCCAGCGCGGCAGGAGGTCCGCGGGAATGAGCGCCAGCAGGGCGGGAATCCCCAGGTAGGCGAGGGCAACGCCCAGGGCGCCTCCCCCCAGCCCCAGGAGAAGGCCTTCGGAAAGGAGCTGGCGGACGATCCGCCGGCGCGAGGCGCCCAGCGCCGTGCGCAAGGCCATTTCGCGGACGCGTGCCGACGCCTTGACGAGCAAGAGGTTGCTGACGTTGGCGCAGGCGATCAACAGCAGGAGGCCGACCGCCGCCAGCAGCGTGATCACCGCCGTGCGATAGCGGCCGGCCACCATCTCACGGATGGGGACGGCGTGCGCCTGCCAGCCGTTGTTGGCGGCCGGATTCTCTCGATGGATCTGCTCCAGCAGCGAATGCACCTCGGACGTCGCCTGGGCGACGGTAACGCCGGGCTTGAGACGCGCCACGCTGCGCATGAAGTAGTCGGTGCGGGCGGCTTTCGCGGGGTCCATCTGAACCGGGAGCCAGGCCTCCACACGGTCGGGAAAATGGAAATCCGCGGGCATGACGCCGACCACGGTGTAACGGTCGCCCCCGGTGTCGATCACGTGGCCGAGGATCTTGGGGTCCCGTCCATAGCGCCGCTGCCAGAGCTCCTCGCCGAGCAGGACGACCTTGGGAGCGTTGGGCAGATCGTCCTCGCGGGTAAAGACGCGCCCGAGCAGCGGCGGCACGTGGAGGACGCGAAACACGCCGTCGGTCACCTGCGCCGCGTAGACCCGCTCGGCGACGCTCTCGCCTCGGATGGGCAGGTCGTCGCCATAGTAGACGCCGACGTCCTCGAAGCTGCGCGAGCGGGCACGGATGTCGAGATAGTTGAGGAAGTTGATCGCCCTCGCCTCGTTGGGGTCCGTAGGGCTGTACTCGGCCACCGCCACGAGGCGGTCCGGCTCCGGGTACGGGAGCGGCCGGATCAGCAACCCGTTGGCCAGGCTGAAGACCAGGGTGGTGGAGCCGATCCCCAGCGCCAGGATGGCAATGGCGGCGGCGGTGACGAGCGCGTCCTTGCGCATGATGCGCAGCGCGTAGCGGAGATCTTGAAAGATCATTTGACAATGCTCCCTGGGAGCTTCGGTGAGAATTCCCGAGACGGCGTGGAACCAGACCCCCAACAGTCGCGCCAGCGAACGCTCCTCGCGCCAGCGATCCTTGAACACCAGGCAGAGCTCGCGCCCATACTCGGCGCGGAACTCGGCCGGGTACAGCCGGAGGAAGCCGCGGTAGAGACGGAGAACCTCCGCCTCCAGGATTCGCCCCCGCGCCATGGCTCAGACCCGCTTGGGCACCAGGCCGCTGGAGCGTGCATCCGACAGCAGTTTTTCCAGTTGGCGAGCCTCTTCGACGGCCGCGCTCCTGCCCTCCTGGGTCAGGCGGTAGTAGCGGCGGCGCTCGTCGTCGTGCTCGGGATCGGGCCGCTCCGCCAGCTCCTCGATGAAGCCCTCTTCGAGCAGCCGCTTGATGGCGCTGTAGAGAGTGCTGGGGCTGAGCCGGACCTGGCCGCCGGTGCGCTCCCCGATCTCCTGCATGATCGAGTAGCCATGCCGGTCGCGATCCGCCAGGGCGATGAGAATGTGGAGAGTGTCGCGAGAGAGGGTGAAGGATCGCATGCCGGACACTATAGCGAACTTCGCTATAGCGCGCAAGGGAATAATAGACGGCGCCGCGGCCCATGGTAACTTTCGAGTCTCTACGAGGGAGGAACGGCTTGGCCGGCGAAGCTCTGACAACCCGCGCCCTCAACCGGGCCCTGCTGGCACGCCAGGGATTGCTTGCGAAGCTGGAGACGCCGCTCGTCGAGGCCGTCGAGGCGATCGGGGCGCTCCAGGCGCAGTCGTGGCCGGCGCTTCCCGTCGCGCTCTGGTCGAGGGTCCGGGATTTCCAGGCCGTGGATCTCTATCGCGCGCTGGAGCGGCGGGAGCTCGTCGTGGGAACGCTGTTGCGCCGCACGCTGCACCTGGTCAGCGCCCGCGAGCATCCGGGGTACGCGCAGGCCGTGGAGGCTTCCGGGGTCAATCATTGGCAGCGGACCTCGAAGGAGCCCCTCGCCCAGAGGGAAGCGTTGCGCTCGGAGCTTCGGGAGTACGCGGCGATTCCCCGCGGCGCCGAGGAGATCCCCGCCTTCCTGGAGGCGTGGATGGCGAGACATCTCGGTGCCATCGACGAGAAGGAAGCGGCCCTCCAGCGGGAGCACAAGTGGCGGCCTATCCGCTCGACGAGCGACTTCGTCCGGGTTCCCGCCGATGGAGCCTGGGGAGAGCGCGTGCCCGCCGCCTTCCTCGCCTCCCCGGCAGGATCGCCGGTCCCTCCCGAGGAGGCTCTGGACGCCGCCATCCGCTGCCACCTGCGGGCCTTCGGGCCGGCGGGCGCCGACGACGTGGCGGACTGGATCGGGTGGAAGACGCCGCCCGTGCGGGCGGCGCTCGAACGCCTCGCTCCCGGTCTCGCCCGTTTCGCCGACGAAGCCGGCCGTGCGCTCTACGACCTGCCCGGCGCTCCCCGGCCGGCGCCGGAGATCCCCGCGCCCGTCCGCTTTCTGCCCGAGTTCGACAGCGTGCAGCTCGCCTACGCCGCCAAACGCCGGCAGCGCATCCTGCCCGACGCGCACCGGGAGAAGGTCTACGTGCGAGCCAACCTCCGGATCCTGCCGACGTTCCTGGTCGACGGCATGATGGCCGGCACCTGGTCGGCCGGGGAGCGGAAGCGCGAGGCGACGCTGACGCTGCAACCGTTCGAGAGGCTTTCGCGCCCTGCCCTCGCGGCCGTGACCGAGGAAGGCGAGCGCCTGCTCCGCTTCTGCCAGCCGGCGGCCAGGGCTCTTCACGTGGCCGTCGCGGATTGAAGGGTTACTGTTCTTCCAAGTGCTGCTTCGCCTGCTCGGCGGCAGGGCCATGGGGCGCCAGCTCGAGGACCATGCGATAGGCCGCGATCGCCTTCTCGCGCTCGCCGCCGAGACGCCGGGCGTCCCCCAGGTTGAGATAGGCGATGGCCCGCGACGGGTCCATGCGTAGCGTGTTCTCGAACCAGCGCGCCGCCTCGCGGTACCTCCCCTGCTTGAAGTAGACGAAGCCCAGGTTGTTGGCGGCCAGGGCGAAGTCGGGACGGAGCTTGAGAGCCTCGGTGAACTGGTCCTCGGCGGCGGCGTACTGCTTTTCCTTGTAAAGCTGGAGACCACGGTCGTTCGCCCGCTGGGCAAGCTGGCGGTCCGAGGTGGAGACCGGTGCGGGGGGAGCGATCCGCTGCTCCTGACCCTGCAGGTCGGGAATGGTCACCGCCGCCAGAGGCCCTGCCGGATTCGCCTCCAGCTTGCCGTTGAGGGCGATGGCCTCGGGCGAGAGCTGGGCCGTCTGGGCGCTCAGGAACTCGTTCTCCCCGGGCAGCACGAAGACGAACTCGCCGCCCTCCGAGCCGGGCAGGCTGCCGAAGGCCGGTGTCTGATGAGTCACGCCGGCCACCGCGGGCGCGACGTAGGCGGCGAGCTCGGTGGCGGTGATGAAGCCGTCGCCGTTGAGGTCGGCCTTGCCCGCCAGGCCCTGCAAGAGGGTCCAGGTGAAGACGGAATGGCCGTTCGGCCCGCCATCGGCCACCATCTGATCGGCGCCGCCGGCGGTGAGCATCTGGCGGCCGATACGCCGCGCGTTCTCGCTCAGGAACTGGCCGGAGCGCTCCCCTCGCGTCAGACCGAGACCGCTGTAGCAGGCGTCCATGACGAACAGGACGTGCTTGGCCTCCAGGCTCTCCGCAAGGTTCTGGATCTCGGTCATGGGCACCGCGTCGGAGGCGACGTGCTGGGGATCGGAGTCCGCGGGGATGACATACCCCAGGTTGCGCCCCGAGGTGAGCTGGCGGGTCGCGCCGTGGCCGGCGAAGAATACGAAGACCCGGTCGTCGCGTTTCAGGACGCCGTTTCCCAGTCTGTCCTCGAAGAGCGAGAGGATGGCGGCGCGGGTGGCGGCGGCGTTTTCCAGCGTGAAGACGCGCTGCGGGGCGAAGCCGAACTTCTCCACCAGGAGCTTCGACACCGCCTCCGCGTCCCGCACCGCGTAGTGCAGCTTCGGCCACTTCGCGTAGTCGTCGATGCCGACGACGATGGCCCAGCTCTCGCCGTAGCCGGTGGTGAGGCGTGCCTCGCTCACCGGCGCCGCCGCTTTCGTGACCTCGAAAGCCTGCCCGTCCCAGGTGGCGAACCGGTAGTCGTCGGCCAGCAGGCGGTCGAGGATCAGCGGCAGGGCTTTCACCGCCCGCTCGTGGATGTCGTGAAAGAGGATGATGCCCCGCCCCTGCTGATCCACGAGGCGCAGTACGCGGTCGGCGATCGAGCTCGGCACCGGGTCCGCCCAATCCAGGGAATCGATGTTCCACAGCACCGACCGGAGCCGTAGCTCGTTCAGGATCTGCAACCCTTCCGGATTGCGCGCGCCGTAGGGAAAGCGGAACAGGGCCGAGCGGCCGGGGGCCACCGCTTTCAGCAAGGCGTCCGTCCGCACGATCTCGGCGCGCAGCGGTTCCCCCGTCAGCTTGGAAAGCTGGCTGTGGGAGTAGCTGTGATTGGCCAGCACGAACCCCTCTTTGAGCAGACGGCGGCTCGTCTCCGCCTGGGGGCCGAGGTGGGTGACGCCGCCGGCGTCGACCGTTCCCAGGTTGCGGCCGACCTCGAAGAACACGGCCGGCACGCCGTACTGCTGGAGGATGGCGGCGATCTCCTCGGAGTAGACCCTGTGCGGGCCGTCGTCGAAGGTCAGCACGACCGTTTTCGGAGGCAGGCGGAGGCCGAAGATCTCCTTCTCCTCTCCGGCCCGCGGCTCCGTCCGCCCCTCCCGCCGGGGCGAGGGGAGCACGATGCCGTGATCCTTGAGCAGCCGCTCCCGGGAGTAGAGGGTCTTCAGGTGGGCCACATAGTCGCTCCAGCGCTCGCGCTTCTGGGGGATGGCGCGCGGAGCGAAACGCCCGAAGATGGGCCCGACCTCCTTCTCGTAGCGCCGCTCGATCTCGGTCAGGGCCGCCAGGTCCTCCCCGAGACGCTGGTGCAACCGGATCGCCGGCAACGTCGTGTCGGTCGCGACCGCGCCTTCCAGGCCGCGGAGGATCTCCCGGAACGCCAAACGGTCGGCGTCGAACAGGCCTTCCCCGGATTCCACCCAGTCGAGAACGGTCCCCAGGGCCTCGAACCGCTTGGGGTCCTGCGAGCGCGCCAGATCCTCCAGGGACTTCTCGAGAGCGGCGCTACGCTCCAGATTGTCGTGAAAAATCTCGTGGCCCACCCGGTCGGCGGCCTCGCGCTCCGGCGCAGAGAGGCTCGGCTCGTCCGCGAAGAGCACGATGAGCTGCCGGTAGGCGGCCAGCGTTTCTCCCAGCGCCGCCAGATAGGGCTCCGGATCGGTGAGGGCCGGCGGCTTCCTGGCAGCTCCGGCTGGCGCGGCGAACGCCAACGGGCCGGCCGCCGGCCGCTGGAAACGGGAGAGCAGGAACGCGGTCCCCAGCGCCAGCACCACCAGGACCCCACCGATCTTCCAGGCCTGCCCGCGGAACATTCTCGTCTCCCTCGTTCTGCAACCATCTTATGGCAGCGCGCGACGAGAAGCGGGCAGAAAACAAAGAGCCCCCGCCCGGCGCCGGCATCGCGGCGCCCGCCACTCTGGACGGAAAGGCGCTGCTGTCACTCCCGGCGAAAAGCCCTGGGCACACGATCTGCGGGCAGACGGCTCGCTTTTCCTCGCTTCCTGCACTCTAGAGGTATACGCTGACTCATGAGGCGTAAGCCGGCTCAAGGTTCTTCGTTGAGTATGATACGAAACTCCGCCCCCCACTCTCTCCAGTCCGGAGACGGCGAATGCTCGCCGTCTCATCATTCCTTGCCCCAGGAGCTCAGCTCTCGTGTGGAGAACTCGTCCTTCCTGGTGGCGCTTTCAGGTTTCTGGAGGATGCGAGTAATGAAGAGCAGAGGTTTGAAATTTGCGTTGGCCCTGTCTTGTGGCTTCCTGGCCGTCGCCGGAAACGCCGCAACCGTAGAGAAGCAGATGGCGAAGCCCTTTGCGGACGCCGATCACGTCATCTACGCCCCCACCAATCATGCCGTCATTTCCAAGGCCAGGAACACCCTGACGAACCATGGCGGCGGCGTGGTCGTCTCGGCCAAGGTGGTCTTCATTTTCTGGGGTCCGAACTTCGCGAACGCCGCATCCGCCGACCATACCTACGCCACGACGCTGCAGGCCTTCCGCAACCAGTTCGGCACGACCGGGGAGTACAACACCATCACGCAGTATTCCGGCATCCAGTTGGCGAACCTCGGTTCGGGAACCGCTGACTGGTTCGACACCTCGGCGCCGCCGACCAACGTCACCGACGCCACGGTTCAGGCCGAGGTCAACCGGTATTTCTCGGGTGGCCATGGCGCCTACAACTCCAGCACGATCTATGAGGTCGTCCTCCCGAGCTCCTCGTACTCTTCGAGCGGCTCGAGCACCTCGTGCGGTGGACCGAGCCTCGCCTACTGCGCCTATCACGGCGCGTTCAGCGGCTCCTCCGGGACCGTCCTCTACTCCATCGAGCCGTATCCGAGCTGCAGCGGCTGCAAGGTCTCGGGCTGGTCGGACGTGCAGAACCAGGAGCATTTCGTCTGCCACGAGACCCGCGAGGCCGTGACCGACCCCGTGAACGCCTGGTGGAACAGCCGCACCGGCGCCGAGGCCGACGACCAGTGCGCCTGGTCGCCGGCGCCGTTCATCGGTACCGGCGGTTATGCCTACCAGTACGAGTGGTCGAACGCCAACAACGCGTGCATCAAGACGCGCTAAAGACGCCAAGCCAGATCGGTTCCAGGGAGAACCCCGGCGCTCGCGCCGGGGTTCTTTTTTTGCCCGAAAAGCGGTCAACCCAGGTTGTGGAAGACCTTCTGCACGTCGTCGTCCTGCTCCAGCCGGTCGACGAGGGCGAGGACCTCGGCGGCCTGGTTCTCGGGCAGCTCGGTCGGCGTCGTGGGAATGTACTCCGACTCGGCGGAGAGCGGCGTGATGCCGCGGTCCTCCAGGGCCTTCTGCAGATTGCCGAAGTCGTTGAAGGCGCAGCGGATGACGAGCTGCGGCTCGCCCTTCTCGCCCGTGCTCTCGCCGATCTCCTCGAGGCCGAAGTCGATCAGCTCCAGCTCCAGCTCGTCCGCGTCGAGCTTCGCCGGGTTCAGGCGAAAGACGCCCATGCGCTTGAACAGGAAGCCGACGCTGCCAGGGCTTGCGAGATTGCCGCCGCCCTTGTTGAAGTGGGTCCGCAGGTTGGAGACCGTGCGCGTCGGGTTGTCCGTCGCGGTCTCCACGATGACGGCGATGCCGTGCGGGGCATAGCCCTCGTAGAGGATCTCTTCGTAGTTGGCCGAATCCTTGCCCGACGCGCGCTTGATCGCCGCCTCGACCTTGTCCTTCGGCATGTTGACCGAGCGAGCGTTCTGCACCACCCGGCGCAGCAGCGGATTGCCCACCGGATCGGGGCCGCCCGCCTTGACGGCGATGGTGATCTCCTTGCCGATCCGGGCGAACGCCTTCGCCATCCGGTCCCAGCGGGCGAACATCGTGTGTTTTCTGGTTTCGAAAATGCGTCCCATGGTTTTTCCAGAGGGAAGTCGAGCTTGGGTTTGGGGAGTCCGGCGGGGCCGGAACGGCGAAACGGAGGCCGGAACCTCCCGCTCAAGGGGGAATCTAACCCGACTGTCGAGTGCGAGTAAAGGGCGGCGCCGATCCCTGAGCCAGGGGATCGGCGATTCTCAGCGGCTTAGCGACTGCTCGTCACGGCGCCACGGCTGCGGGAGGTGCGGGCAGGACCCGAAGCCAGAGTGGCGCGGGGCGTCGCCGGAGCCGCCGCGGAGTAGGCGAAGACGAAGCTCCCGCCCTTGATCGTGTCGATGACCGGTTTCGCGTCCGCTTGAGGCAGCGCCGGGCAGCCCCAACTCCGGCCCAACATGCCGTATTGCCGGGCATGGTCGGCGCTCACGTACCAGGCGCCGTGCATCACGATGTGGCGCTCCTCGGCGCGGTCGTTGATCCCCTCGTCCAGTCCCCTGAGCTTGAGCGAGTAGCCGTTGCCGCCCTCATAGGTGCCGCCGGTGACGAAGAGGCCGAGGCTCGTCTGCCGGCTCTCATCCACGTTCGAGAATTGGGTTGCAAATTTTGCACCGCTGCCGGCCCCGTGCGCTACCAGCTCATGGAAGAGCACCTTGCCACGGGAGAGATCGAGCACCCAGAGGCGCGGCTGGGTGGACGGCAGGGAATAGTCGATGACCGTGAGCAGGTCGCTCTTGCCGGCGATGCCGCGGTCTTGGGCGCTGGAAACCGCGTTGAGCGCCATGGCGAGGACCTTGGGAGACAGGCCTTCAGCCCCCTGGGCCAGGACCGCCGGCACCGCCGTCGTGCTTGCAGGGCTCGCGAAGGCCGCGGAGGCGGCGAGGCTCAGCAGGAGAGCTAAACAAAAAACGGAGGCACGGTTCTTGAAGTTGATATCGCCAGAGGAGGGAGAGCAGGTCGGTTTCACGAGAAGTAGGCCTCCTGGATGTCTGTCACGCGCGTTGCCTGCGCGGGACGCGTTGGGCATGGATACTGTAAAACCCGCCCATTCGCAGTGAAATTCCTGCGCATTCTGCTCCTTCGATAACCCTCTTGTCTAGCCCTCGGAGCCTTCGCGGGCCGTTTTATTCCCACTTCGATTCAAAGGCCCTCAGCCGGCGCTCCAGCTCCACCTGGACGCGGGTCTTGTCGCCCTGGCTCTGGGCCCAGGTGGCGCAGCGGCCGAGGTCCAGCCCTCCTGTCCCACCGCAGGCCGCGACCGGCCGCCGGTAGACGCCGGGGTCCTCCCAGATGGAGGCGCCCGTCAGGAAGCTGTACTCCAGGCTGTTGCGGTTGAAGGTGCGGAGATCGGCATAGCGGAGCTGCGGATAGCCCAGACCCGCCACCCGGTACTGCTCGGTGAGGCTGGTACGCATGATGCCCGGGTCGTCCGTCGCGAGCACGACCGGCACGCCCTCTCTGGCGTAGAGCGGCAGGGGGTGCTCCTGCCCCTGGACCCCCAGGAGCTGGGCGTTGCTGACCAGATTGATCTCCAGGGCGACCGGTCCGGCGGCGCGGGAAGGGCACCAGCCGGTCTTGCCGGTCATGGCGCGGAGCACCGGGCCCGAATCGGCTTCATAGGTGATGTCCACTCCGTGGCCGATGCGCTGGGCGCCCGCCGTGCAGATCGCGGCGCCGATGTGGAAGCGCAGGTCGTTGGGCGGCACCAGCCCCTCGGCCAGCTCGCCCGCGTGGAGGGCGCGGCCCACGTCCGGGTACACCCGCCCCAGGTTGCCGAGGAGGTTCATGTGGGGCAGATAGTCGATGCGCGAAACGTAGCCGTCCTCGGCGGCTACGATGTTGATCCCCACGAGGTTCCGGCGGTCCGCGTGAGAGGCGGCGAACCCGAGGAGCGCCTCCTGGCAGATGATGATCGGAGCCAGGCTGCGATGGGTCTCGATCTGCCGGCGCACCGTCACCTCGCAGCCCGGGGCCGTCGGTTGAGCGTCGCAGCCCAGAAGAGTCGAGCTGGCGTCGAGCTGGCCGGCCATGGCGGCCGCGGTCTGCCGGCCCAGGGTTTCGGCGGCGGCCAGCACCGTCTTGCCCTCGCTGCCGATGGACGCCGGATCGACCGGCCCCGCCATCAACTGCCGGCAGAAGGTGCCGCCGGTCGACGAATCTCCCGCGGCGAACAGCGCCTGGAAGGCGCTGAGCGCGTCCCCGGGCGGTCTCACGGACGTGGACATGCTCTCGATGTAGAGCACGTTCTCCCGCGAGGCCTGCTGGCGCAGTTGGGCGAGAATGGAGGCCGAGTCGGCCGTGACGGGGCCGGTCTTGCCGAAGATGGCGAAGAAGTGATCGTGGGCCGCGAGGGTCCCCCACGGCTGGCCGCGCATGGAGAGGGCGTTGACGACCCCGTCATACTGATTGCTGTTCGAGCAGAGGCAGCAGGCCAGAACGAACGAGCCGGTCAGCGTCTTGCTGCCGCTCACGCACTGCGCCGCGGGGGTCGTGCAGACACTGGAGTCCGCGCAGGCCTTGCAGTCGGCCGTCATGGCGGAGACCGGAATGCCGGCGCTGCTTCCCGGCGGCGTTCCCGCGCACTGGGCGAAGGCCGAGCTCGTGAGATCCACGGACAGGCCCTCGTAGCTCGCCAGTTGGATCAGCACCTCGGGGTAGACCGCCCCCGTCAAGTGATGATGAAGGTCGCCCCCCTTGGGCATCGCGAGAAGAAAAGCCCGCAAGGCGTTGGGATCCCGCCGGGCCGCCTGAAAGGCCGCGTCGGCCGAGCGGGGAGCGCCCGAGGGCGCGGTCACGGGAGCCGGACTCTGGCTACAGGCCGACAGCACGAGAGGAACGAACAGCGTAAGGAAACGGCGCACGGGGGCCTCCTTCCCGGATCAGTACGACGAAACGATGCGCGGATCTTCGCTCAGATCGGGGCCGGAGGCCAGGGGGGTGGGTCGTCGACTAGGCCTTGCGTACCGGGTAGCGCAGGTGTGTAACGCCGACGCCCGGGACCACCGTCGGGTTGCCAAGGACGGCTGGCGTGCCGGCGAGGTGGTCAAAGAGTCGAACTCCGGAGCCAAGAAGAAGCGCCGCGATGTCGACGTGGATTTCGTCGAGGAGGCCAGCATTCAGGAGTTGCTGGATGGTGTCAGCGCCGTGGACCCCAACATTCTTCCCGGCGGCGGCGGCTTTGGCCTGGTTCACGGCGCTTTCGATGCCATCGGTCACGAAGTGGACGGTCGAGCCAGGTCGCGGCCATCCGGCGGGGATGTGGTGGGTAAGGACGAATGCCGGTCCCCAAGCGTGATTTCCGCCCCAGCCGTGGGCGACCTCGAAAGTGCGTCGACCGGTGAGCATGGCACCAAGACCGGACGTGAGACCGCGAAGGTGCTCGGCGCTCGGCCGGGACACCTTGAACGTCATCGGGTCCGACCCTCCGGTGTGGAATTCGACGTCCCCCGAGTTGAGGTACCAGTCGAACACTTCGGCCACGCCATCGTTGAGGTCGGCGACGTAGCCGTCGAGCGACATGGACATGATTGCGACAACCTTCGACATTGCGATGTTCCTTTCGAGGAGTGGAGACTGCGTTCAGGGGATCGTGCGCTGTCCTCGATGCCGCGTCGTCGAATTATCCGGTCTTCAAAGGCCCGGCGACCTTGTAAGTACTGAAAATGATGCCGGACGGCATTGCTTGCGTGCTGACGAGCTCGAATGAGCGTGGCGGCGTTCCCTCCGCAAAGAAGCGCTTCCCCGTGCCCAACAGGACCGGATAGACGGCCAGCAGGACTTCATCCGCAAGCCCATGTTCGAGCAGCGTCGATGTCAGCGTGGAGCTACCCCAGAGGATAAGGTCCGGGCCGTCCTGCGACTTGATGCGGCGAATGCCCTCGACGATGTCCGGTCCAAGGCCCTCGAACGGGCCCCATTCAAGACTCTCCGGACGGTGGGTAGCGATATATTTTGTTGCCGCATTGAGGCCGTCCGCCATCGGACTGCTCGGCGCCTTTGGCCAGAAGCCCGACCAGATATCGTAGGTGCGACGGCCAAGCAGCAGATCGAAGCTCTCGCCCTGCGCGGCGATGATTGCGTCCCGGCCAGCAGGGGTCCGATAAGGTGCGGTCCAGTCGCTGTAGGGAAAATCGCCGTCATCGGAGGAGTGCTGGATCACGCCGTCCAGCGAGATGTGTTCCATAATTCTGAGCTTTCTCATTTGAGTCTCCGATATCAAGTGATGTGTGTCGTCTGCCCAACGGCGTATGAGTTCAGAGGGGTTAGGCGGCATCGCGCCTTCGCTTGAGCAACAGCGGACCGGTAGTGATCAGGAGAGCGAGTGCGACGAAGACGACCCAAGAGAGCAGCAACAATTGCGTGAGGACCGAGCGTTCGACGGTTCTGTGCGGATCGAGTCTCAGCTTTGCACCCCGAGCTTGGAAGGCCGGACTGTCGGCACGATTGTCGATCTCTACTTGGTAGACACCCGCCGACAGAAAAACTGGTTCGCCAATGTAGAAAATCTGAGGTGCGCTGTCATCGTAGGGAAAGGGATCGGAAGCCAGCGAGGTGACCGAGCGACTCTCTATGACTCGCCCTGAATCTGCAAGGATGCGTAGAGTGAAATCGCATGCAATCAGATCGGCGAGCTTCGAGCGGGCCGACGGCGGGGTAGGCAGCTCGAATTGCACATTGAAGAAATCCTTCCTGAAGACTTGAAAGCTCTTCACTTCTGCGAGATGTTGTCCGGGCATTGGCGCCGCGAAAGCCAGGTTCGTGTCATGGACTCTGAGCGCCCAGCAAAGCAAGAGAGCCCCGCCGACTGCGATTGAGAGGATCAAGAGCTTTTTTCTCATGAGCGTTGATTGGCCGTGGCCGACCCGAATGTCGCCGAACCCTGGAATTGTACCACGGGTCTGGACAGGCAAAGGCGGCTCTTGCTGGACCTACGGCATAGCATGATTAGGTGCGCCATAAGAGCGCAGCGGCTGCCCTAAAGCTGAGAGGTCTGTAGCCGCCTTCTCTAGAAGTACCGTACGGGAGCAAATGGAAACCCACAATTGGCCCTCATTCTCATAAGCATAAACAAGGTAGTCCTGGCCTACCTCGAGATCAAAGCCACACACGCAGCACCGCCAATAAGTACGAAGCTCAACGCGCTCGTACACTTTGCCTTTCCACACGTCCTTAACATGGAGGACCGGTTTGTAGAGCTCACCATTTTCGGCGAGGCTGGCCGCAACAACTCGACCCGAGAACACTGCGGCAGCCTCAGCAAGCGCTTGCTGAGGGGGTGGGTTCTTCCGACAGCTACAGGCCATGCTATGCCTGGTACCGAGGCATAGAATCACAGTGACCACGATAGCGAAGATAGTGGGACGGCGTTTCATAGCTGCCTCCATGTTCCTAACGCGCCAACCTTGGATTCACCGCCTAATCGGCCGAGCCCCGACAACGTCTGGGCAGCGACACTGTGGCGAGCGGTGACTTACAGTAGCTCTATCTCCTTCTTTTCTTGAGCTTAGGTGTAGGTTAACGCTGCCAGTGTCGGGAAAGTTTACCGCGGACGCTTTGTGTCGACGCGCTTGGCGGCCACCTTGCTCGCCGATGGGGCGCCTTGCTTCGCATTCTGCGCCTGCCCCGCCTTGGTCTTCAATCGCGATTCTTCGTACATCTCGATCCACGTCTCGCTCGAAATCTCCGAGATCAGCTTGCCAATCGCTTCGAGCGGCAAATCGTCTGGCGACTCGAAATGAACGCAACACTTCCCCATGTCGAGCTTCTTCCCCGCCGCCTTGAACGCCGCCTTCAGTTGCTCGAGCTGACTCGCACTCCAAAACGCGCCCATCAGGTAGAGCGAGCAGTAGTTCTTCTGCGACGAGAGCGCGACGTAGCAGATCGGCTGCTTGTTGTAAGTGTCTGGATATCGAGACAGGGGGATCGTCCAGCCGATCGTGCCCCAGACGAGGCACTCATCGTAGCCGTGCGGAATGTGCTGGTTCACGAGTGCGCGCACCGTCGCGATCGTCTTCGCACGATCGGCGGGGAGTGAGGCGATGTATTGCGCTGGCGTCTTGACGTTCGATTGTGGTTTCATGGATTCGTCGTCTTCCCGAACGAAGTGAGGGATCGGTCGGCGACCGGGAGGTCAATCCGCCGTGTGGTTTTCAGAAGACTGCTCAGCGAAGGGTTCTGCCCCATACTAAGGCTCCTCAACCGCGATTTCGTGTCGGTGAGTATACCGCAGCAGCCCGTCAAGAAACACCACTCCCCGGCTCAGCCCGAAGAAGAGCCTGGCTCTCCTTTGCGCTCCCTTGGGCGCTCTTGCGCATTTTCTGTGCGCACACCGGACCTCTTCCACGAGACGGAGGTGGCTCCTGACCACTCTCGCAAAAGCCCGTCGCATCTGGCTTATCCCGTAATCGCTATGGGCAGATGAGCGATGAGCGCTAGTTTTTCCGTTTTATAGGGGTATGCCCAGAAAACTTCGCTTCGTCCCCCATACCCGGACCCTCATCTCCATCACCTGTCGCACCGTCCAAGGCCGCTTCCTGCTCCGGCCCGGCCCACGGCTCAACGACATCGTCCTTGGCGTCCTCGGAAGAGCCCAGCGACGCTACGAAACCACCATTTCGGCGTTCTCAGCGCTCTCGTCCCATTTTCACCTGCTCCTGGTCGTCGACTCGGCGAGCGAGGCCGCATCCTGACTTGCCCTTTTGCCACCTCACCCTTACCGCCCCCATGCCGCCTCCGCGGGGGTATCCACGAGAGCTAAGGACCCTCGGCGACCACCTGCGGAAGGCCCGCCTCGTCCGGGGCCTCCTGCAAACGCAGGTGGCGGATGCCTTGGGCGTCGATCACCAGACGGTTCTGAACTGGGAGCGAAACCACACCCGGGTTTCGACCCGGTTCATGCCCCAGGTGATGACCTTCCTCGGCTACGACCCGCGCGAGGAGCCAGGACCGCTTGGTCTACGGATTCGGGCGCTCCGCGAGCGGCAGGGCCTCTCGCAGTCAGCCTTGGCCGCGAAGCTCGGCCTCAACACTTCGACCGTGAACGCCTGGGAACGCGGTCGGGTGCGGAAGCTCTTCCCCACCGTCCGGAGGCGGTTTGAGGAGTTCCTCGCGGAAGGATGAGGCAAATCTACGATCCGTTGAACATCATGAGCCATCCCGAGGGGGTGGCTCTTTTTCTTGCGGGGCGGGGCAAGAGGCTAGCCGAGAGAAGGTCTGCCGGAGGGTCTTAGGGCGCGGCGGACGGAAAGGCGGCAGTTACGTCTCCGTTGCCTTTCCGCTCACCTGAGCGCTGTTCATGACGAGGAGAACCTCGCGCTGTAGGCGCGCAACCAGAACAAACACAGCTTCAAAGGCTCCGTCAATGTCCCCTGAAAGCCCGGAGGCGATCCGAGATCCTGTCGTTAGTTGAACCTGTTTTGCTAAACCCTCTGAGTCAGGAACAGGGAGCACTTTCCTGAGCCTCTCTATGCACTCGCTTACGGTCTCAATGTCCGACATCCTGTATTCCATGGCGCTCAGCAGGCGTTGCAGCGCCGCGACCCCAGGGGAGATCTTACCCCGTTCGTAGTCTGAGACGGTTCCAGAGGCAAGCCCCGCTTTGCGAGCCAATTCGAGCTGACTCCACCCGCGCACGATCCGAAGCACTGCGATGCAGCTTCCCACTTTCACCATGATTTTCCTTCCTTGGTGACGGCATCGTCTTGCTCTATCAGGCGGCATAGTTCGGGCCAGACCCTCTCTAGGAGTGCCCACGAGTCGGGCCTCTTGGCGGCAGCGATAACAATAGGTTCAACGATTTGGTGAAGCTCATTCGTCGATCCGTCCGGAGCCAGGGTGGCGAGCAGCGTCAGCATTCCAAGCATTTCCTCGCTTCCGAGGTGATCGAAGACAGGTAAGCACGACAGGATCGTAGCGACTGTCCTCAAACGTCTTTTTTTTAGGAGCCGGCCTTTGATGGGACGAATCTCAGTCTTACGAACCAGGTCAATGCCGCCCTTTGACGATACGGGCACGGAGATTTCCAAGAGCGCCTGATAGCAGTCTTTCTCTACGCCCAGGAGATAACTTGCTGCGAGCAGCCCCAGAGTACCGCTCGCTCCGATTTCGCTTTTTGCCATGGAGCCGGTGACGTTGACTACCCAAAAGAAAGCCGCCTCTCTCTTCTCCGCCTCACTCGGTTCACTCAAGATTCTTTCTCCCCTTCAAGTTGAAAGCGAAGAACACCCAGGTACACTTCAAAGCAGGCGACGCAATCGCAAAGGTGCTCATCAATCACGATGCGCCTGTATCCTGAGAGCCGCCCGTCGATGTACTCCGCCATCTCCTCTGCGCTCGGGCATTCCAAGCCGCAGAGGGGCGGAGCGGGAATCGCTTGCGGCGGTTTCTTCTCAATTCTCCGCCTCACTATGCGCACCCTGGCCCTCGTGAAGAGGACCACGATAATCCCTGGCATTCTCAAGGCGGGTCAGTCCTGCTTTGTCCCTGGAAGGGAGTATCGAGCCCCTCCTCTTTCTCCTGTCTGCTTCAGGCGTCCGAAACGGACGAGCACCTGAAGGCGCCTTCTGACGGGCACCGCCGCTCGACTTAGCCGAGAGGCAAGCTGTCCCGTGCTTGCCGTCCCTCCGAGGGCTTCAATTGCGGCGATCAGCTCCCGGTCAAAAGGTTCTACGACGGGAGGAGGTTGGCCGCTCCGGCGCTTCAGGACCGCCACGAGCCCAACTTCCAGCCCTAAACCGGTTGCCACGGCTTGCAGCTCGGCGATCGTAACCATCTTCAGGTCCAAGTCGAGGACCGCTTCGCCCTTCACCTCAAGCTGCTCCTGGATAGCCTCGGTTACCATGATAAGCCTCGCTTCGTCGGGAGGCTGGAACTGATAAAGCGACCAATTTTTAGATCCGGGGCGCATGGTTCTGACCGCCTGGAGCAAATCATCCCAGGACACTCGCTCATCAGCTCCAAGTACCGGGAGCATCTCGGCCAACCCGCGTTCTTCTTCTGAGATCATCACGAACAGGCTCATCTCTCGTCCTCTTCAGTGGTCCGCAGCTTTGGCCCATAGACCAGGGCTCCGAGTCGCTTCTTGTAATTGATGGTGGATGCCAACCCTCTTGCTACTCTTTCAGACGGACATGTCACCAGAGCCCGACGGTGCCTACGGAGTTCATCTATTACGCCGATCAGGACGCTTCCGGCTTCCCCGATCCACGGAGCGCCAGACAAAACGCGGTTGTAGTCGTATTCTTCGTCCTTACTCGGCACGAAGTCGAGTACGACGCACCAACAGCGGACGGGCTTGTCTATTGCGTGACGGATAAGCGACTCATAGGAAACGAAGCGGAGTCCATCAAGCGGTACGGAGCCCATCAACTCACGCCACGATGAAGCGTAGGCAGCGCGCCGCAGCCAGCGTCTCAGGTCGCCCTCTGTAGCAAGACCGGTCTCCCGCTCAATACTCTCTCGCTCGCTCTCGCCCAGGACGGCAAGCGCCAGCCGCGCTACCTTCCGGGCCAGCCTTTGGCGCCGTGCTTCCTCTTGTTGTTGCTCCTTCTTCCTGGCGTCGTTCGCTTCCCAGGCTGGGACGTCCGGGTACTCGACGACTCTCCAGCCTGAAGTCTCGCCTTCACTGTCGCTATCAAGAGCGCAGCCGGATCGGAGCAGGTTAACCATTTGTCGTTTGAGATTGACTCGATCGCCTCTGCAAGGAAGTCGTAGGCGGAACCGGGAGGAATGCCTCCCTCCGTGAGCAGGATCTTGAGTTCCTCCCTGCTCGCCCGCACTGCTCCGAAGACGCGCTCATTCCAAGAGAGTCCGGGGCCTGATGCCATTTTCCTGGGGATCGAGACTCAGAACTTCTGCGACCCTCTCCATTGCGCGCCGGAACGCAGAAGAATAGGCGGCCGGCCCGGGGGCCGGCCGCCGAAGAGACTCCCTCCCTGGGCAAGTGGATACAGCAGCGGTCTTTGCTGAGGTAAGAGCAGGGCAGGCCGGGCACCGAAGTAGGTGCCTCACGAAGACGCGGGATTCCTCCCGGGAAAGCCGGCAGGCAAGGAAGTTTTCGAGGACTTCAGGAGAGACATGCTGCATGGGTAGTCCCTATGGCTCCGGGAGCCGGACGCACAGAAGAGGAAAAAGGGGCCGGCCCATCATGCGGCTGGGCCGGCCAGGAGGGGGAGTAACGTTCGCGCGCGATGAAAGTAGAAGAGCCTGATTCCATGGGTTGACTTGTCCTGTACCCCTCAGAAGCACACACTTCCTCCGTAGGAGGTGTCTGTCGAGACAATGGAGTCTCTGATCTGGCGCCCCGAAAAAGGGAGAAGCTATGTCTGTTCGTTTCGCGGTTCTCTTTGTTGTCTTTCTCGCCTACGTTCTGTCCTCCGGCGTCGTCACTAAGCAGGGAAGTGGGTTCGATCCCATGGGGCTCAACGCTCCCCCTGCGCCGCCTGCTCCGACTTCGGACCAGGGAAGCGGCTTCGACCCGATGGGCTGAGTGCCAAACCAACTTGAGGAGGTCGGCGGATTGTTCGACCTCCTCATCTTTTTCGCTATACTACGGGGCATGCATTTCAGCGATGGCTATAGCACGCCAACTTGCACCTCGTAATTGCACGGAGGGTAAAATGCTTGAGCAGCATCCAACCCTGGGAGAGATAGGAGAGCTTCTAGATTCAGAAGTTACTCCCTCCCACGTAGGATGGATTGCGGACCACCTCTTTCGGTGCCCGGAATGTTGGGACAAGGCCACCGACACAATATCGAAGCTAGATGCCTCTGGTTACCTCGGAAAATCCTCCGCGGCCATCAAGGCTATCGTACAGCGGTTTAAGCTAGAGCAAAGTCGCCTGGAAGAGGAGTTGCTTGCGCAGGCAGCGGTTGGTAGCTTAAGGAGTCTAAACAGAAAAAATCAGCGAGAACTGCTCGCGAAGAGGCCGGAGTATAGAAGTCGAGCGGTAGTCGAGGAGTTGGTGGCCGAAGCAAAGCGAGCCGCTGCTCCACAAGAGGGGGAGGAGTGGGCGAACCTAGCCTTGACAGCGTGCTATCAGCTCTCTTCTTCTGAATTCTCGGAAGCCTTGCGAGCTGACCTATTAGCGCAAGCCTATGCAGAGCTTGCGAGTGCCCGGCGGCGTTCGGCTCGTTGGAATGCTGCCAAAGAGGCTCTAAAAGAAGGTTTTAGTCACGCTAGGCGGGGATCAAAAAGCGGTACGATTGAAGGGCTTCTTCTTATGGTCGAGGGGGCAATCGAAGGTGACGTAGGCTCCTTGGAGAACGCTGAGAATGCGCTAAAAAGAGCATTGGATTGCTTCAACTCGGCCGGCGAAAGACGCCTATCCGCCAAGGTTCTTGTTCAGTTGGCCTATATTTGGATCGACGCCGACGCAAGAAAAAGCCTAGAGTACCTTGATGTAGTTGCGCCGCTGATTCCGCCATTCGACAAGAGACTCCTCATTTTGGCCGAGAACAATCGAATAGACTGCCTTCTAACTCTGGGCTCTAACCGAATCGCGCTCCGTAGGTTCTCAAGCATAGGGGAGCTTATGGATCAGTTCGCAGATCCGTTCCTCCAGCTACGCCGGCAGTTTCAGGCTGGCCGCCTACTGGAAAGCTTCAATCGTTTCTCTGAGGCCGACACGATTTTCCGAGAAGTGATTGCGGCTGATTTGGAACAGCGGTCAGTGAAAAGCCTATACTTAGACCTACTTTATCTTTTTGGATCGTACGTTCTTCGCGGCGATTTGGCGCGCTCGATAGAAGTCTGCCGGGACGCCATTAGGCAACTGGACATTCTTGAGTTAGATGAGGCTTCCGAAAAACAAATGAAAGCGCTTTGGTCGACGCTCGGAAGACTAGCTCAACAGGGCTCAGTGGAAATAACACAGATCGAGAAGTCGAGAAGGTTTATCAGGAACCAATGGAAGACCGTAGGGGGCGACGCACTTGCGACAAAAGAATCGTCCATCTGATGAGCCGCCGCCGGAAGCTTCGATTTCGAGAATAGGGCGTAAGCCGCTTCTTATTAGGCCCGTCACTCTTTCTTCTTCTTCACTGCGCAATGGATCTCGCCGCCGCGGCTGTGGGAGCTGTGCGTAATCCCGGGTGGAGGCGGCGTCCAAAAAGACTCAGCCACCTGTTTTGCGCCGCTCTGCTGCCTTGCGATGCTAAGCCACGACACGCTACGAACGCGAGCAACACGATCGGCGGCTGCAGGAGGAGCCGTGTGCCGGGGTCTCCCTCCTGAAAGGGGCCTTCCGTCCCCAGCCGGTGCGCTACAAGAAGACAGGAACGAACACTACGCCAGCCGCTCCGTGAGACGCGACTGCTTTGGTGAGACAAGAAGTCCGTTCGCGCATCACGACGATGACTCATGAACCACAGCCATCACTGTAGGGAGCCGCGCCGGAACCCGATTGCGTCGCTCCTCCCGGTTCACCAGTGATAGGTGAACGTTCAGTAGTGATGGGTGAAGGCTCAGTAGTGATGCGTGAAGCTTCAGCAGTGATGCGTGAAGGTTCACCAATGATGGGTGAGGGTTCAGTAGTGATGGGTGAAGGTTCACCCGTGATGCGTGAAGCTTCAGCAGTGATGGGTGAAGGCTCAGCAGTGAGGCGTGAAGGTTCAGTAGTGATGGGTGAAGGCTCACCAGTGATGCGTGAAGGTTCAGCAGTGGGGCCAGCCAGGATGGCCGCGATTCACGGGGGAGTTGCAGTACCGCAGACCGCGACGGCAGAGACGCCAGCCGGGCCGGTCACGTCGCAAATCGGGACCGCAGCGAAGCCTGCCGAGAGAGCAGCGACGCCGGTCGCGGCGGCAGTGACTCCAGGGGAGACGGCAGCGGCGCGGAGAGTACCGGCGGCGCGTCCCCGCCCTACCGCTTCTTCTGGTACGGAATCCCCAGCGCCCGCGGCGCTCGCGAATGCCCGATGAAACCGGCGAGGACGACGATGGTCAGGACGTAGGGGATGAGCTGGATGAACTGCACGGGAATCTGAGAGACCCCCTGCATCTGGATGGAGAGCGCCTCGGCGAAGCCGAAGAGGAGGCAGGCGAGCATCGTCTGCACCGGCCGCCATTTGCCGAAGATGAGCGCCGCCAGCGCGATGAAGCCACGGCCGGCCGTCATGTTGCGGGCGAAGAGCGACGACTGGCCGATCGAGAGGTAGGCGCCGCCGATGGCCGCCAAGGCCCCGGACAACATCACCGCCAGGTAGCGCACCTTGGAAACGTTCACCCCCGCCGTGTCCGCCGCCTCGGGATTCTCCCCCACCGCCCGCAGGCGCAGACCGAACGGCGTGCGATAGAGGACGTACCAGGTCACGGGCACCAACCCGAAGGCCAACCAGATGGGCACGTTGGGGATGAGCTGCCCCTGGGGAAGCTGCGGCGTCGCGCCCGTCGACTCGAAAAAGGCTCCGGAGAGGAGGGCCGGAATGCCCAGGAAAAGAATGTTGATCGCCGTACCGCTCACCACCTGGTCGGCCTTGAACTGAATGCACGCCACGGCGTGGACGAGGGCCACGAGCATGCCCGCCAGGATCGCCGCGGCCAGCCCGATCCCCGGGCTTCCCGTGTAATGCGTGATCGTCGCGGCCGTGAAGGCCCCGGCCAGCATCAATCCTTCAAGGGCGATGTTGATCACTCCCGAACGCTCGGAGTAGAGGCCCCCCAGCGCCGCCAGGAGCAGCGGCGTCGTCAGGCGGACGGCGGAGAAGAGGAGCGCGACGATGAGGATGTTGCTCATACGCCTTTGACCCTCCGCCCGAAAGATCCCTTGAACATCGCTTCGGCCGCGACGAACAGAATGATGATTCCCTGCAGCACCATCACCAGATCCTTGGAGACGTGCTCTGTGAAGATGTCCACGAACAGGCCGCCCCGCAGCAGCGCTCCGAAGAGAAGCGACGCGAGGATCACACCCACCGGATGGTTGCGTCCCAGCAGGGCCACGGCGATACCGGTGAAGCCATACCCCGAGGAGAAGCTGTCGTAATACCGGTAGCGATAGCCAAGGACCTCGTTGATGCCCACCATCCCCGCGAGCGCGCCGGAGAGCGCCATTGCGAGCACGATCTGCCGGCCGGTGGCGATGCCGCCATACTGCGCTGCGGCCGGGCTCGCTCCCGTGGCCCGGATCTCATAGCCCCAGCGCGTGCGCCAGAGGAAGAGATAGACCAGCAGGCAGGTGACGAGGGCCAGCACGAAGGACAGGTTGAGCGGAATGCGCTCCGGAAAGCCGTGGACGAACTTGCCCATCCGCGCGATGTGGGCGCCCGGCCCGATCGGCACTGTCTCCAGGATGGCGTCGCCCGGCGGCTTGTAGTGATACTGCGTGAAGTAGCTCGCGAGCGCGATGGCGATGAAGTTCATCATGATCGTGGTGATGACCTCATGCGCTCCGAACCGCGCCTTGAGCACGCCGGGAATCCCTCCCCACACGCCGCCCGCAAGCACCGCCGCGAGACAGCAGAGGGGAACGAGCGAGATGGCCGGCAATCCCGCGAACGTGATCCCCACCCAGGCGGTGACGAACGAAGCGATATAAAGCTGGCCCTCGGCCCCGATGTTCAGCAGGCCGCAACGAAAGGCCACCGCCACCGCGAGACCCGTGAAGATGAGCGGCGTAGCGTAGAAGAGGGTATAGCCGATGCCGTCCGGCCAGGTGAAGGCGCTGCCGATGAGCAGCTCATAGGTGGCGAGCGGGCTGTCGCCCACGGCGAGAATCAGGAAGCTGCCGGCGACGAACGCCGCGAGCACGGCGCACAGGGGGAAGATCAGTTGGCGAAGCCCGTTCATCGGTGATCTCCCAGTTTCATCTCAAGCTGCCGCGTTGCCGCCGGTCATCAACAATCCGATCTCTTCGGGAGTGGCCCGCGCGGGATCCACCTCGCCCACGATCCGCCCCTGGCGCATCACCAGCAGCCGGTCGGAGAGAGCCGTCACCTCCTCCAACTCGGAAGAGACGAGGAGCACGGCGCAGCCGGCGTCCCGCATCTCCACCAGCCGGCGGTGGATGAACTCGATGCCGCCGATGTCCACTCCGCGAGTCGGCTGGGCCACCAGCAGCAGCTTCGGGGACTCTTCGAGCTCGCGGCCGAGGATCAGCTTCTGCTGGTTGCCGCCGGACAGAGAGCGGGAGGGCAGATCGGGATTCGGGGGACGCACGTCGAAGGCCTTCAGGATCTTCTCCGTCCGCCGGCGGATGGCCTCCCGGTTCAGCCACCAGTGCCACGGCCCCACCGATACGGAAGGCCGGTCGTCGGCGCCCAGGATGGAGTTTTCCGCCAGGTCGAAATCCAGCAGCAGGCCGCGCCGGTGGCGATCCTAGGGAACGTGGGCGATGCCCCGCGTCCGCCGCTGCCGGGCGGAAAGGCTCTCCACGTTCCGCCCCTCCAGTTCGACGACACCGGTCACCGCGCCTGAGTCCGCAAGGCCGGCGAGCGCGTCGATCAGCTCCGTCTGGCCGTTCCCCTCAATGCCCGCGATGCCCACGATCTCGCCCGCCCGCACCTCGAAGGAGACGCCGTCCAGCCGCTTCTCCCCGCTCTTGGCGCCCAGGGCGCCGAGTGACAGGCCGCGCACGGCGAGCACGGGCTTGCCGGGATGACCCTCGGGCTTCACCACCCGCAACAGCACGTCGCGCCCGACCATCAGGCGGGCCAGCTCGGCGGCGTTGGTCTGGGCGGTCGGGCGGTTGCCCACCACCTTGCCGTCGCGCATCACCGTCACCTCGTCCGAAATCTCCAGCACCTCGGAGAGCTTGTGGGTGACGATGACGATCGTCTTCCCCTGCTCCCGCATCCGCCGCAGGATGCCGAATAGGTCGCGAACGGCCTGGGGAGAAAGCACCGCCGTCGGCTCGTCCAGGATCAGGATGCGGGCCTGCCGGTAGAGGGCCTTGAGCAGCTCGACCCGCTGCTGCTGCCCCACGGAGAGGTCCTCGATGCGCGCCGTGGGATCGATCGCCAATCCAAGCTCGTCGGAGAGCGCGCGAATGCGGGAGACGGCGCCGGCCGTGTCGAGCTTCAGCAAGTTGCCCGGCTCGGTGCCCAGCACGATGTTCTCCGCCACCGTCATGGGCTCGACCAGCATGAAGTGCTGGTGCACCATGCCGACTCCCAGCGCGATCGCATCGTGCGGGCTGGCGAGGCGGCGCGGCTGCCCGTCCACCACCACGTCGCCCGAGTCCGCCGAGTAGAAGCCGTAGGCGATGCGCATGGCGGTGGACTTGCCGGCGCCGTTCTCCCCCACCAGGGCGTGGATCGTCCCCGGCGCCACGGCGAAGCTCACGCGGTCGTTGGCCTGCACGTCGCCGAAACGCTTGGAGATGTCGCGTAGCTCGATCATGTTCGGAAAAGCCGGAGGCTACTTCTCCATCGCGTTCGTAACTTTGATTTCACCACGGACGATCCTCGCCTTGGCCTCTTCGACCTCGCGCAGCACGTCCGGCGGGATGAGCTTCTCGTTGTTCTTGTCCATGGCGTAGCCGACGCCGCCGTCCGGCAGGCCGTAGACGTGGATGCCGCCCTTGAAGTGATGGCCCACGAGGTCGGAGATGATCTGGTAGACGGCGTTGTCCACCCGCTTGACCATGCTGGTGAGGACGAAGCCGGGCTTGACCCAGTTCTGATTGGAGTCGACGCCGATGACGAACTTCTGGTACTGCTCGGCGGCGTCGAAAACGCCCAACCCCGAGTTACCAGCGGCGGCGAAGATGACGTCCGCGCCCTTGCCGATCTGCGCGACCGCCAGCTCCTTGCCCTTGCCGGGGTTGTTCCACGCCGCCTCGGTAACGCCGACGTAGTTCTGGATCACCTCCACCTTGGGATTGGCCGCCTTCGCGCCCTCCTCATAGCCAACCTCGAACTTGTGGATGAGGGGAACGTCCATGCCGCCCACGAAGCCGACGACGCCGGTCTTCGACGTACGGGCGGCGATCATGCCCACGAGGTAGCTCCCCTCGTGCTCCTTGAAGATCAGGGAGGCGACGTTCGGCAGCTCGCTGACGCCGTCGATGATGGCGAAGTTCTGCTTCGGATAGTCCTTGGCGACCGCCTCGACGATGGGCGTCTGGGCGAAGCCGATGCCGATGATGAGGTCGTAGCCCACCTCGGCGAAGGCGCGCATGGCGGGCTCCAACGAGGCGGGATCGCCCGGCTCGGCGTCGCGCAGCACGATGGGGAAGTCCTTGGCGGCCCGCTTGACGCCCCGGTACGCGGCGGCGTTGAAGGAGCGGTCGTCCTTGCCGCCGCTGTCGAAGACGATGCCGACGCGGACCTTCTTCGGATCGCCCGCCGCCTTCGCGAGGTTGTTGCACCCCGATCCGGCGAGGCCGGCGATCAGGGCGAGGCAGAGGCCGAGAGTCCAGGGAGCCTTCTGTCGCAGCATGTTCGTCCGGGAGGGTATCCCGGCGGGGCGGGGGAAGGCAAGGTGCGAACAGCAAAGACCCTCATCACCCCGGCCCTCTTCTCCCGACCGCCCCATTCCCCCTCCCCGGGAGAAGAGGGAGAACAGCCAAAGCGACGTCAAGGCGAGCCCGTAGGGCGGCGTTCCTGTAGCCCCGGGTGCAACCGGGGGAAACCCCGGTGAAAACCCGGGGATGCGGATCAGGGCCTTGGGAGGAGATTCGCCTACCCCCACGAAAACTTGGCCCCCTCTTTGCACATCCCTCCTGGCGAATGAAGATTCCATCCTCTACAAGGAGATCACCATGAGCGACGACGATACCTATACGACCAAGGGCAAGACGACCACAGCCGCCATCGAGAACGAGGCGCGGATCGAGGCCAACCAGGATCCCATCACCGGCGAGCCCGCATCGCACCCGGTTGGCACCGGCGTGGGTGCTCTGGGCGGCGCGGCGGCGGGAGCTGCCGTCGGCGTGGCGGTGGGAGGACCCGTGGGGGCCATGATCGGCGCCGCCGTGGGCGGAGTCGCCGGCGGCTTCGCCGGCAAGGAAGTCGCCGAGTCGGTCAATCCCACGGAGGAGGAGGCTCATTGGCGCGAGAACTACGGCAACCGCCCCTATGCCGCCAATCGTAGCTACGACGAGCTCGGACCCGCCTACCAGTACGGCTGGGAGACCTGGTCCAAGCACCGGGAGCACGGCTGGAACAACGTCGAGAGCGACCTCGAAAAGGGCTGGAACGAGGCCCGAGGGAGCTCGCGCCTGCCCTGGGTCGAGGCCCGTCACGCCTCCCGCGACGCCTGGGACCGCCTGGACAGCCGCTACGCCTCCAAGAAGTAGAGCGCTTATCATGGCCCCCCATGGCCATGACCTTCGATTTACGGCTGCGAGCCGCCGGGCTCGCAGCTCTCCTCGCTCTCCTCGCCGCGACCGCTGTACCCGCTGACTCGAAAGGGCCGCTCCTCGCCATTCACGCCGGCCGTCTGGTCAACGTCGACCAGGGAGTGGTGTTGAAGGACCGCTGGCTGATCGTCCGCGGCGACCGCATCGAATCGATCCTCCCCGGCTCGGCGACGGCGCCGGCTGGAGCGAGGGTGATCGATCTCTCCTCCTCGACCGCGAAGGTGGCGTTCGTGATGAAGGACCCGGGGGGGTGAAGGGGCTGTAGGGCAAGGAACCTGACCACCAAAGCCAACACATGTCCCGTAGGGACTAAAGTTGGTAGCCAGGCGATTTCAATCCCTGGCGGCATAGGCGATGCTCTCAACTCATCGCGCGAAGGCCCAAGAGATAACGTTTCTGTTGTTGAGTACCCTTGACACGCTATCGAGCAAGCCGCGCCATTGGCGGCATTACACACAGCGTCGTTGAAGCTCTCTTCAGTTTAGGAAGAGATGTCGCCGCTGCTGCCAGGGATTGAAATCCCTGGCTACCGACTTTAGTCCCTACGGGACATCGATGAGGTCACTCGAAATCTTTTGGGTTGAAGGACACTCCGTGCTTCTTGAGAAGGCCTAAGAATTCTTGGACGAAAGATACTTTCTTGTGGTGCTCTTCCTGGTTCAGGATGTATTTCCGAACCGCGGGCACCTGCGAGGCGCTAACTGTGAAGGCGCCATAGCCTTCCTGCCAGGCAAACCCGTTCTTTAATCGCTCGTTGATCCAGTGCGAGGAGCTACCCTTAAGCTCCTTCAACATTTCGGCGACGGTTACGGTCGTGCCCCAGCCTGCCAGGAGGTGAACGTGATCCGGCATGCCGCCGGCGGTCAGCAGCACACCACCCTTCGTTTGCAAGATTCCTCCCAGGTAGTCATACAGGACATCCCGGAGCTCGGAGGTAATCGTCGGCACCCGGTATTTCGTTGAAAAAACGAGGTGATAGCGGAGCTGCGTGTACGTGGTAGGCAAAAACAATCCTCCCTTGTCACATCCAAGTCTTCACATACCGTAACACGCCCCGAGCACTCTCCATATCCCGTAGGGACTACAGTCGGTAGCCAGGTGATTTCAATCCCTGGCGGCAGCGGCCGAGGCTGTCAACTTCTTCGCGACGACCTTTTGGACGGACCATGATCCTTGGCCTCTCTATGCGCCTCTGAGGCTCTCTTCAACCAAGAAGCTGAAGCTCTCTCCATCTCAGTGAGAGACGTCGCCGGGCCGCGCCAGGGATTGAAATCCCTGGCTACCGACTATAGTCCCTACGGGACACAGGAAGTGGGTGATCGTCGCCCCCCGCCCGCCCAGCCGGTAATGCGCCGTATACTTCCCCCCGATGGCACCACGCTTCAACTCTGAAACCCTCACGCTCGACCTCTCCGTCGCCGATCTGCTGGACGCTCCGCTGCTGCGCAGCCTGGGGTTTTCCAGCCGCGGCGGCTACGAGCGGCTGTGGCTGGGGCAGGCCATCCACGGCCGGTATCAGGAGCAGAAGCTGAAGGAGGACCCGTCGTACCGGCGGGAGGTCGTGATCTCCCACACCTTCGACCACCGGGGGTGGAAGGTCACCGTGCAGGGCCGGGCGGACGGCATCCGCAAGGAGCCGGACGGCACCCTGATCGTCGAGGAGATCAAGTCCGTCCGCCGCGGCGGCACCCTGCCTCCCCACGTGCGGGAGAGCTATCAGCGTCAGGCCCTGCTCTACGCCTGGATGCTCTCGCGGGCCGAAGCGAGCCCCGACGTCCGCGCCGAGCTGGTGCTCATCGCCATCGGTAGCGACGAAACGGAGCGCGAGACCCTCGATCCCCACTTCGAGGCCTTGGAAGCCTCCGTCCGCCAGCGGGTCAACCGGATCCTGGGCGCCTGGGAGGCGGCGCAGAAGCGCTCCGCCGAGCGCCGGGAGGCCGCCGAGCGCCTCGTCTTCCCCTATGGCCAGACGCGCCCCGGCCAGGAGCTGATCCTCGCCGCCGTCGAGACCGCCGTGGCCAACCGGGAGCACCTCCTCCTCCAGGCCACCACCGGCATCGGGAAGACCGTCGCCGCCCTCTACCCCGCCCTGCGCTACGCCCTGGCGAACGACAAGCGCCTCTTCGTCCTCACCGCCAAGAACACCCAGCAGGAGATGGCGACCTCCGTCCTGGCCCTCCTCAACCAGGACCGCGCCTTCCGTTCCCTGCGCCTGCGGGCCAAGGCCAAGATGTGCGCCAACGACCAGATCATCTGCCACGAGGAGTACTGCCGCTTCGCCAAGGACTACGGCCTGAAGCTCGTCACCTCGGGGGTGCTCGCCCAGATCTACGACGCCCACGCCGCCATCGAGCCGGACGACGTCTACCGCGCCTCCCAGGCCGCCGAGGTGTGCCCCTTCGAGGTGAGCCTGGAGCTTTCGAACCGGGTGCAGGTCACCGTCTGCGACTACAACTACGTCTTCGATCCGTACGTGTCGCTGACCGCCTTCGGTCCCGGAGAGGACCTCTCGGACGTCATCCTGGTGATCGACGAAGTCCACAACCTGGTGGACCGCGGCCGGGGCTACTACAGCCCCGAGCTCTCCTCGAACGACGCCCGCCGGGCCGGCGAGGTCGTGGGCCGCTGGGGCGAGCCCATCCACTTCCGCATCGAGACCCTGTGCCTGAAGCTCGCGGCGCTGATCGACGGCCTCGTCGCAGACGCTCTGGAAGAAGGGCCGCCGGGCGACCGCGCCGTCGAGTGGCCCCTCCCCGAGGACAGGTTCTGGCGCCTGCGCTCCGAGCTCGACGTCGCCTTCGTCGACTACCTGGAGCACCAGCGCGAGACCCGCACCTTCCGCGCCGACGACCCCTTCGTCGAGCTCTACTTCAACTTCCTCCGCTTCCTGAACGGCCTCATGGTCTCCGACTCCGCCTTCAGCCACGTCGTCGAGTATCGTCGGGGAGACGGCCGCATCAAGATCCTCTGCAAAGACCCCAGCCGTTTCCTGGGCGGCGTGATCAACCGCGCCCACGGCGCCATCGGCCTCTCGGCCACCCTGTCGCCGCCGGAGTTCTACACCGGCCTTCTGGGCTTCGCGACCGGCCGCACGGCGTTCGTCGAGATCTCCAACCCGTTCCCGGCGGAGAACCGGAGGGTGGTGATCGACCCTTCCGTCGCCACCACCTACCGCGCGCGGCCCATGAACTACGACCGCATCGCCGAGCGCCTGGGGGGCTTCGCGGACGCCGTGCCCGGCAACTGCCTGGCCCTCTTCCCGAGCTACGCCTTCCTCTCCGAGATCACGGGGCGGATGCGGCTGCACAACAAGCGCATCCTCATCCAGCGCCAGGCGGACAACGAGCAGGAACGGGACCTTCTCCTCCAGGCCCTGCGCTCGGCCGTCTTCGGCGACATCCTGCTCGTCGCGGTGGCAGGGGGCGTTTTCGCGGAGGGCGTGGACTATCCCGGAGAGGTCTTGAAGGCGGTGGCCATCGTGGGTCCCTGCCTGCCGGGGATGACCCTGGAGCAGCAGCTCCTCAAGGACTATTACGAAGAGCGCTTCGAGAAGGGCTTCGAGTACTCCTTCGTGGTGCCGGGCATGACGCGAGTCGTCCAGGCCGCGGGCCGGCTGATCCGCTCCCCCGAGGACACCGGCGTCATCGCCCTCTTCGACCAGCGTTTCCTCCACGCCCCCTACCGCGACTACCTCCCCGCCGACTGGCTCCCCGAAGAAGGCGCCGGAGCGCTGGTGGGCAATCCCTCGAAAGTGGCGGAGGAGTTTTTCCGGGCGTTGAGCCTGCGGCGGTAGGAGTATCCTTCTCGAAGGGCTTGGCAGATCCAAGCGGCGTGTGTATCCTTCAGGAGAAAAAAGTCACCATGAGCCGCAGACACGCGATCATCGTCGAAGAAGAGGATCTCCGGATACCTGAGGACGCCTTCTCGTTCGAGGGATTCCAGCGCTGGATGGAGTCCGACGATTTTCCGGAGAACGGGCGCATCGACTACCTGGAGGGGAACGTTTACGTCGACATGAGCCCAGAGGATCTATATACCCACTCCTCTCCCAAGACGGCCATCACGCTGACTCTAGGCAGGCTGGTCGTCGATCCCGATCTCGGAGAGCTCCACATCGACCGCACACGGAACATTTCCAGGTTCGTCGGGCTCTCCGTCGAACCCGACTTGGTGATGGTACTGCTCGACTCGCTGAGGCAGGGGAAAGTTCGTCCGGTACCCTCGGCTCGAAACAAACCCGACCGCTTCATCGCCCTCGAGGGGCCTGCTGATCTGGTGGTCGAGATCGTCAGCGACGGCTCGGTCCAGAAGGACACCGTCCGCCTCCCTCCGCTCTACGCCAAGGCCGGTGTATCCGAGCTGTGGCTCGTCGACGCCCGCGGCGAGGATCTCCGGTTCGACATCTTCACCCTTCGCAACGGACACTACGAGCTCATCGCGCCCGGCGCCGACGGGTGGACCCGTTCCCCCCTCCTCAGACATGCCTTCCGCCTCGTCCGCCACCGCCGGCCGGGATTGGGGACCTGGCGCTATTCTTTGGAGTACCGGGAAGCTGAGTCCGGATGACTGATCCAGTTCCTGGTTCCTCGGGTTGGACCGCCACCGCCACCACTCTGCTAGCACTTCTGGAGCATGCCAACCCCTTCGGAGCGGGCCTCAGCCACCGAGCCGCAGGCTGCTTTTCACACGGGCGTGCGGGATGTTGGGAAGACGCCGGAGCGCTGGTGGGGAATCCCTCGAAGGTGGCGGAGGAGTTTTTCCGGGCGTTGAGTCTGCGGCGGTAGGGGGTGGGAGAAGGGTGGAGTATCCTTGGAAGCCGCAAGGAGACCGAAATGCAAAGCCATGTCGATGTCGATACGGATCTTCTCAAGAGGGCGAAGTCTGTCACCGGGCTCGGGACCGAGCGCGACGTGGTGGAGGCTGGACTGCGTCTCCTCGTTCAGTTGAACGCCCAGGAGAAGTTCCGAGAGTTGTGCGGGAAGGTGAAGTGGGAGGGAGACCTTGACGAGTCGCGCACGAGTCGTTTTCTGGAAGGCCACGAATGATCGTGGTCGATGCGACCGTTCGGATCGACTACCTCAACGGCGTAGTGACCGCTCAGACCGACTGGCTGGACCAGAATCTGCCCAACCAGCGGGTAGCTCTGACCGATATCACTCTCTGCGAGGTACTCCAGGGAGTCCGGGGTCGAAGCGAGGCGGCCCGCGTGAAGCAATACCTCATGGCCTTCGTCGCCGAACCGGCTCCGGGCCCCGTCAGCCCCAAAGGGGCGAAGGCATGTAGCCTGGCGGCGTCAGCCCCAGGTTATCCGGTCCCCCAACCCCTCCAACCCTGAAAGGGCGACGGCGGCCACCTGATGACCGCGCCATTCTGCTAGCATCTTCTGGAATGACTCCTTGCCATCCATAAGCTAGGACAAGAAACGAGATCATGCGGCTAAGGACCTTCACGAGTATTGTTGCTTGCTCCGTTCCCCTCCTCGCCGCAGGCTGCAGCGGTTGTGTTGCGACTTACCGTGATGTCGGTCCCGATTTCGACGACGCGCGCAACGAAGACTGGCGAGGCTCTTCCGCCGGCCTCATATACCAGCTTGCGGGCGATCGAAACACACTCTACGCCGTCAGCCTGAACGCTGGTATCTGGAGGCGCAAGAGCGGCGAGCGCTGGCACCAACTCAGTCAATCGTCACCGCTCACGACCTCGCTGGCCGTCGATCCGACCAATCCGCGCCATCTGGTGTCCGGAGATCGGAACAATGCCGGCACGGATAGTGACCCCGCCAACTATGATTTGAGCCTGAGTGGCCTTTGGGAATCGACCGACGCGGGAGACACCTGGCAGCTAGTGTACTCCCCGCTGACCCGCGTAGCTGACGCGTCGGCGCCGGCCTATTGCGTCAACATTCAGTCCCAGTCGATTGCCGCTGTTGTGGTCACACCCGTAGGTACGGTCCTCGCCGGGACACCCTGCGGGATTGCCCGCCGGGCGACCGGTGCCTCCACGTACGATTTTCCGCCAATTCCTGCCGGCCTCGCCGCCATTACGGCTTTTGCGGTGGCCAGGATTAGCTCTGTCCCCGCGGCCTCCGGTGCCGCTCGCGGATCTCGCCCAACGACAAGTAATTTGATCTGGGCCTTGGCGAGAAACGTCCCAGGCACCGTGCTCACACTCCTGTGGTCTGACACCGACGGGTCAACTTGGAACGCTGTTGCCCTCCAGTCCCCGGTCAACGGCTACGGGGTGCCGCAAGCAACCGGAGAAGAGATGGCCCGAGGTGACGATTTCAGTCTGGCCGCGTTTGGGGACAGCGTCGCCATGGTGTTCAAGCCGACCCCTGATCAGGAAAACAAGACTGGCATCGTCTACTACAACAGGTCCACGCGGACATTTTCGGCGCACCTTGTCGAAGCGGGAAACGATGGCACCGGGTGGGGCGGCCGCCGTTCGATTCGAGCAATTCCGATTCATTCACCGTACTCGATCGGCGACGGCGTGCGAATTGTGTTGAACACGGCACAAGGCGTTTTCGATGGAGAAGGTATCAATAGATCTGGAATGGTCAAGTGGCGCAAGCAGATTACCGCGCACTGTAGGGATTGCCAAGACCCTGACCCGATGCACGCCGACATCTGGGACGTCCTGCCCGCCAGCGACAACGACGATTTGTGGGTTGCCACCGATGGTGGTATCTACGCCAAGAGCGACACGCTCGGCTCCTTCAACGCTGGCTTGTTCACCCAGCATATCCACACTCTCAGCCTGATAGAGGCTCCTCTCGGCCTTGGTGGCCCGCGGCTCGACTACGCGACGAGTGACAACGATGCGTGGTTCAGCCCTGGCCCGATGCCGGGCTCGCCTGCAGCGGTGTGGCGGAGCTATACGGTACTGGGCGACGCGAACTGGACTGCGGCAGACCGTGGAAATTCACGTATCTCGTTGGAAGTGCGCGACGGGCTTTCCGCCGACATCACGGACTTCGGCGATGGCCCCCCGAATGGATCAAGTCACGTTGGCGGTGACAATTTTCTCTTATCCTGTAGGCAGACGGCAGGCAATCCAGGCGCGTGCTCGGATGCGGACGTCCTTCCTCGAAACTTTCGTGTCGTCCAGACGGGGTCTCGTTCCCTCCCCTACCGCACCGGTGGACTGCTGGATGTCGTCTGGTTGACGTCACTGCCGCTCCAATACAAGAACGGCGATACCGTGACGAACCTCTCGAGTGGCGTGCTTTCGGATCAGGTGAAGACGGCGTCCAGTCCAGTGTTACTTCGCAATAGTGCGTTGGCTGTACAACCCGACATCAATACCTCCCAGTTCAAGGGCTGGTCTCTCGAAAGCGGTTCGGTGCCCACGAGCGCCTCACGGGTCTGGGTGTCGGTCGAGAACGGGCACCACCCCTGGGAAGCTGTCTACTACGTCTGCGTGTGTGATCACGTTGCGACCGCCCACCTGTTTAAGCAGAAGACACGAAGCGCGCCGTGGGAGCCAGTCGTCGTCAAGATTGACCAACCGTCGGGAAGCGTCATCACACGAGATATCCTTCCAGCTTGGGAAGACGCGAAGAAAACCGTACGCGGAACTACCGGACCAGTGTGGGTGGATCCGATCAATCCCAACCGCCTTGTAGTTCTGACCACGGTTGGAGTGGTCATCTCGAACGACGGCGGAGCGAGCTGGACTGAGGACCGCACACTCACACTGCTGCTAACGAACTCGTGGCAGTACCCCTTTGCCACGGGATACCCGGCAGGCTCCGACCTCGGAGTCGTGCTTGGAACGCGTGGGCTGCGATTCATGTACGCGAGCGACGTGGCGTTCGGATGGGGCGATGACCAGCTTGCGGTCGCATCGCCGTTCACCGGAGTCTATGTGCGCGGTGGCGTTAATCAGCCCTGGCTCGACTTGACACAGGCTCTTCCCAGGCCGTTAGCAACGGTGTCATCTCTCGCCTTCTGGGGTCGCGAGTTGTATGTCGCCACTGAAGGGAGGTCGCTCGTCCAGACCATCCATTCCTACGACGCCAGAATGGGAGCAGTCTTCGACAGGACAGTCTCGCCGCGAACAGGTGCGCGCACCATCCGGCTTCTTCGTTCGGATGGTGCGGCAGTCGCGAACTCCAGGGTGTCGTTGACCACTATTACCCAGAACGGCGTGCTGCAGGCGAGCGCTCTGACCAGTACAGCTATGGGAGAGGTCGTGCTGCCTTCCGGCCTTCCGGTTGGAACGAGGATCTTCCTCAGATATGCAGGAGACTCCTCGGCCGCGCCGGCGGAGACGGCATTCCGTACCTAGCCTGGATTTCGACGGCCCAGGAATAGGTCGACCGCCGCGATCCACATCGGAGAGGACATCGCGGCGATGGCGATGGAAACGCTGGGTCGGGATCAGCGGGACCATTTTCCCTGCGCCGGAGGGATTTTCCTGCCGTGTTGCGGCTCAAAAACATCAGAAAAATCGCTGAACCCATTGGTAAAATCGTTTTGCATTGGGAAAATCTCCCGACCCATTGGAAAAATTCTCAACCCACTGGCAGAACCCTCAGACCCACAGGAAAAATCCTCAGGCCCATTGAAGAAATCCTCAGACCCATTGAAGAAATCCTTAGACCATTGGAAAAATCCTCCAGCCCATAGCAAAAATCCTCAGACCTATTGAAAAAATCCTCCGACCCATTGGAAAAATCCTTCATGCAATGGATTTGCCGCCAATCCCATTGAAAAAACGCCGGCTCGCGACCGGACTGGACGAGTTGGGTGGACGGCCAGCTTGAGTCGGCCCCAGGCGGGAACCCGTCGCCTCGCCCGCAGCCCGTGAGGGGATCTCTCGCGCACCTACGTTAATAGACAGAGCCGAAACATTCCTGTTTCCGCTCGCTACCCAAGGAGATACCGCATGACCCAGAAGAAGACCCTCTCGCCCTCGCGCAAGCTCGTCGTCGCCCTCGGCCTGACCCTTGCCCTGGCTCTCACCCTGCTGGCGGTCGCGCCGCGGACGGCGGACGCCGCCAGCAACCTGGACTGCACCTACTTCAGCGACGCCACTCATTCCCACGTGGTCGGGCAGCGCGGCGTGGACTGCTGCGGCAACTCGATCGACTCGGGAGTCACCAGCCCCTTCTTCACCTGCGAGCCCGTGCCGGTTTGCATCTGGTGCCCGCCGACCTCGTAGCCTGATGGGAGCTGGCCACCCTGCCCTGACGCAGGGCGGGGTGGCACGTGTCCGCCAACCCGAAGAGTCTCCTACAATAGGCGACACGATGAGCCCCACATCGCGTCCGTACCCATGGAAGACGTTCGCTGTCCTGTCGGCCGCGTGCACGCTCACCGGACCGCTCGTCCTTCCTTATGCGCTGGGCTTGGAAGCCACGGCTCCCGTCACGCCGGAGTCGATTTCGGTGGGCTCGCTAGTGTGGGGCGCGCTGCTTCGCAACTTCTTGATCCTCGCTCCAGCCGCGGGTCTCGGCCTTCTCGTGGCGCGCCGGATCGGTCTCGGCGCGCCCTACCTGGAGAGCTGGCTCGATAAGGGGCCACGGCCGGCCGAGCCGTGGACGTCGATCGTGAAGCCGGCGCTCTTCTGGGCGGCGGTCACAGCGCTCGTCGCCTTCGGCGTCGACGCTCTCTTCCTCCACGGGTTCGGTGTTACCTTCCCGGCCCCCGAGATCCACGCCCGCATTCACGTCGCCTGGTGGCGCAGCGGGCTGGCGAGCTTCTGGGCGCCATTCGCGGAAGAGATCCTCGACCGGCTCTTCCTGCTCTCGCTCCTCGCCTGGCTGGGGATGAAGCTTTTCCGCGTCTCGGAAACGGGACGGGGCCGGCTGGTCGCCCTCTGGGGCGCCAACCTCGCGACGGCCCTCTTCTTCGCCTGGTACCACATCGGCAACGAGCAGCTCTTCGCCGCGACCGTGCCGGCGATCGTCGCCCTGAGAACGATGCTGATCATCGCGCCTGTGGGCCTCGCCTTCGGCTGGCTCTACTTTCGCCGCGGCCTGGAGGCGGTGATCCTCTCCCACTTCGCGATCGACGTCATCGTGCACGTCGTGCGGCCCATCGTCGAGTCCTGGCTCGCCTGAGGCCGAACCACAGCCGCCCCGAAACCTTCCTCCCTCCCTTGCGTATCTGGCATCAGAGTGATATCACTCTGGTATCCAAGAAAGGGAGATACGCCACCATGATTCGCGAAAAGGAGTACAACGGCGGTTCCGGTCTCGGAGTGCTGCTGGTGTTTCTCGTTCTGTTCTTCGCCTCGGGCTACGGACTGCTCAAAGCCGCCGCCCTGGGATCGGGAGTTGGAATCATCGGCTCGATGCTGGCGATGATCCTGTCGATCATCGGGCTGGCGGGGTTGTTCGTGGTCAACCCCAATCAGGCCAAGGTGTTACAACTGTTCGGCGACTACCGCGGCACGGCCCGCACCGCCGGGCTGCGGTGGGCCAATCCCTTCTTCTCCAAGAGGGCGGTCTCGGTGCGCACCCGCAACTTCGAGACGGGCAAGCTCAAGGTCAACGACAAGAGCGGCAACCCCATCGAGATCGCGGCCGTCGTGGTCTGGAAGGTGGTGGACACGGCCGAGGCTCTGTTCAACGTTGACGATTACATCAACTTCGTTCACGTCCAGAGCGAGTCGGCCCTGCGCAACCTCGCCACCCACTTCCCCTACGTCGCCGACCACGAGGGGGAGATGGCCCTCTCCAGCCATACGGCGGAGATGTCCATCGGCCTCTCGGCGGAGATTCAGGAGCGGCTGGAGCAGGCCGGCCTCAAGGTGATCGAGGCCCGCATCAGCCATCTCGCCTACTCGCCCGAGATCGCCTCCGCGATGCTCCAGCGCCAGCAGGCGAGCGCCGTGGTGGCCGCGCGGTCGAAGATCGTCGAGGGCGCGGTGGGCATGGTGGAGCACGCCCTGCAGATGCTCGCGGAGAAGGGCGTCGTCCAGCTCGACGACGAGCGCAAGGCCGCCATGGTCAGCAATCTGCTGGTGGTGCTCTGCGGCGACCGCCACGCCCAGCCGGTGATCAACGCCGGGAGCCTCTACTAGTCGCTGGGAACCATGGCGGAGCGGAAGAACTACCCGCTGCGGCTCGATCCGGAGGTCTACGAAGCCCTTCGCAAATGGGCCGACGACGAGATGCGCAGCGTCAACGCGCAGATCGACTTCATCCTGGCGCGCGCTCTGAAGCAGGCTGGGCGTGCGCCGCGGCCTCGGGGAGAGGATTGAGAGGCCGCGCGGACCGGGCGCACAGTGGCGCCAACCCGCCGATGACCTCCAGCAACTGCCGGCGCACCTCGTCGCGCGAGTAGTCGGCGGCGAGACGCCGGCGGCCGCCTTCCACGAGCCGGCGGCGGGTTTCGGGATGGTCCAGGAGGTCGGTGACCGCGGCCACCCAGTCGCCGGGGTCCTGGCCGAGAAGCCTGAAATCCTCGTCCTGTTGTCCGGTCGTTCCCGCTCCGGCCCAGGTGGACGCCAGCACGGGGGTGCCCACGACCCAGGCTTCAAGCACCTTGACCGGCACCCCGGAGCCGCAGCGCATCGGCGCGATCGAGACCGTCGCCTGGGCGATGATCGAGCGCAGATCCCGTGGCGACTCGATGAGGCGCGCCCCGGACTGATCGATCGCCTGCCGCAACGCCCGCGAGGGCCGGTCGCCGGCGATCACCAGCCGCACGTCCGGCCGCGCCCGGCGGATCTCGGGCCAGACGTCGCGCAGCCACCAGATCGCGGCGTCCGCGTTCACGAAGTAGCCGAGATTGCCCGTCATCGCGAGGACGGGCCCCTTGTCCCCCTCCCGCCAGAGTTTCTCGCCCTCCTCCGCCGGGTCCACCTTCCGCTCCCGCACCGAAAGGCGCACGACGGCGACTTTCGCCGCGAGGTCCGGCGATAGGAGGTCGATCATCGCCTGGCGGTCGCGTTCGCACACCACGAGCAGGGCCATCGCCCGCTCGGCCAGCCGGCGCTCGGCCGCGGCCAGGAGCCGTGCCTCCAGCTTGAGCGCCGGCACCAGCCACCAGCGGTCCACCTTCGCCCGCCGCGAGACGTTGAGCGCCAGGCTGTCGATGAGGTCCACGACGAGGGGCGTCTCGCCGAAGTCGTCGACGTGAATGGCGAGGCGCACGAGTTGGAGGATCGCCAGGTCGTGCCGGGGAGTGAGCTCCCGCAGCCGGCGGGCGAGGTCCGGCTGGTAGAAGAGCCCGGTCTGGAGGGGCAGGCCCTTGAAGAGCGCCCGCGCCATGCCGGAGAGGAAGGCGAGGCCCCCTTCCGGCTGGTACGTCTCCACCTGGTAGGACAGCCCGGCCGGCGCCGGCGGTTGGTTCGGGCCCGGTGCCGGCGCGAGCAGCGTCACTTCGTGCTCGGCGGCGAGAAAATCCAACACCTGAAGCGCCCGCATCTGGTCGCCCCGCCGCGGCGGCCAGGGATGGCGGGAGGTGACGTAGAGGATTTTCATGACGGAAGAGGCGAGGGCCTATGCCCTCGCCGGCCGGACTCTCTAGACGAGCTTCAGCAGATGCCCAAGCTTCTCGCGCTTCGTTCGTAGATAGGCCCGGGTGGTCTCTGTGGGCGGCACTTCGAGGGGCAGGCGCTCGACGATCTCCAGCCCATAGCCGTGAAGGCCGACGTACTTGCTCGGGTTGTTGGTCATCAGCCGCATCTTGCGTACGCCGAGATCGACGAGGATCTGGGCGCCGATGCCGTACTCCCGCTGATCGGGGCGGAAGCCCAACCGCTCGTTGGCCTCGACGGTGTCGTGGCCCTCCTCCTGAAGCTCATAGGCCCGCAGCTTGTTCATCAGACCGATGCCCCGGCCTTCCTGGAGGAGATAGAGAAGGATGCCCTTACCCTCCTCGGCGATGCGGTTCAGCGCCTGCTCGAGCTGGGGTCCGCAGTCGCAGCGGCACGAGCCGAAGATGTCGCCGGTCAGGCACTGGCTGTGAACCCGCACCAGGGTCGGCTCCTCGGGGTGGATCTCCCCCATCACCAGCGCCACGTTCTCGTCGCCCGTCTCGTCCGAACGGTAGGCGTGGATACGGAAGTCGCCGTAGATCGTGGGGAGATTGGGCGAGGCGACCTTGCTCACCAGCGTCTCATGGCGCAGCCGGTAGCTGATGAGGTCGGAGACGGTGATCATGAGCACGCCGTGCTCCTGGGCCACCTTCACGAGGTCGGGCACGCGGGCCATGGTGCCGTCGTCGTTCATGATCTCGCAGATCACGCCGGCGGGCTTGAGGCCGGCCAGCTTGGCGAGATCGACGGAGGCCTCCGTCTGCCCGGCCCGCTTGAGCACGCCGCCGCGCTTGGCCCGCAGGGGGAAGACGTGGCCGGGGCGCAGCAGATCCTCCGGCCGGGTCGCCGGATCGATGGCGGTGAGGATGGTGGCGGCGCGATCGGCGGCGGAGATGCCGGTGGTGATCTTGCCGCGGGCCTCGATGGACACGGTGAAGGCGGTGCCGAACGGCGAGCTGTTGGCCTCGACCATCAGGGGGAGGTCCAGATCGCGGCAGCGCTCCTCGGTGAGGGTCAGGCAGATGAGGCCGCGGCCGAACCGGGCCATGAAGTTGACGGCCGCCGCGGTGACCTTCTCGGCCGCGATGGCGAAGTCGCCCTCGTTCTCGCGGTCCTCGTCGTCGCAGATGATGACGATCTCGCCCCGGCGGAAGCGTTCGATCGCCTCCTCGATGGAAGCGAAGGGAGTTTCGTTGGACATTGCGCTCAGACTTTCTCGCCCGGAGCCGGTCGCGCCGCCCCGGAACGCAGGGAGAGAATTGGACGCGAAGGCGACCTGGAATCAGTCTACGTTGCCGCAGGGTGGCGGTCAACCGGGGCGGAGAGCCCGCTCATCAGCGCTCTGCGATCTCAGGCGGCGCGGCCATGTGCGGAACCTTGGGTCGCAGTCTGGCGGACCCAATCTCGTTGCTCCAGGGTGTCCGGCACCGAAGTTCCACGGGCTTTCTCGATGCGGCGGAAGGCTTCGTCAGGCTCCTCGCCGGCGGAGACGAGCAAGGATGCGATAACCATTGACGACCGGCCAATACCCTGGCGACAGTGAACGGCGACGTTTTTCCCCGCTTCAAGAGCCTTCTCCAACCGGCCAACGAGCTTGATCAGGTCCATCCGGGATCGCGGCACACCTCGGTCAGGGATCGGAAACGAGTGAAACTCCAGCCCCTCCTCGCGAGACTGCACCTCTTCTTTTTGGAGCTCCAACTCCGCTACTTCGTCCGGGGTCAGAAGAGAAGTGACGACATCGAGGCCGGCCGCGCGCCACGACCGGACCTCATCCGCGAGCCAATCGCCACCTCGCGGCCGAGGCACAATCCCCAGGCGACCCTGCCAGGGACCCGATACCCAATAGACTTCAGCCCTCATCGCCAGCGTCCTCTCTTGGTAGCGGCACTCATTCAAGGACTTCCATCGGCAGCGCATCGACGTCCACCCCACGCTCCCGCAGGATGCAGATGCGGTGGTGCCCATCCATTATGGTGCCATCCGGCTTTACTTTGAGCGCTCCCACCTCACCCGGACATAAGGAGCCTACCAGCTCCTCGGTCGAGAGCTTCCTGTAGGTGACCAGCTTCGGCTGACTCAACGAACCCTCCGAGTGCAATGACTTCAGGGTAACTTTCCGCGACATTTCATCTCCGTCCGCCATCCACAAGCCTGAAAGGTGTCGAGATCATACGTTGAAATCAACGTACGTTGATTCCCGCGTATATTCCGCCGAGTCTTCTCAGAACGGATTCCCGATATTGAAGAACAACTGATATCCCGACTCACCCTTCTCGCGGTTGAGCTTCCAGCCGATGCCGGCGCGGATGGGGCCGATGGGCGAGAGGTAGCGCCCGCCGAGGCCGACGCCGCTCTTCACGTCGCCCGGGCGGATGGAGTGCCAGTCGGCCCAGACGTTGCCGGCGTCGTAGAAGAGCGTCCCCCCGAAGTCCCCGAAGACCGGGAAGCGGTACTCGAGGTTGAAGAGGAGGAGGCCGTCGCCCCCTACCGGCAGGTAGCCCGAGCCGCTCGTCTTGAGGATCTGGGTCTCGCCCGGGATGCCGAGCTCGTCGCGGCCGTAGGCGCGGTTCGTGGAGTCGCCGCCGGCGAAGAAGCGCTCGGCGATCGGCACGTCGCGGCTCGGGAAATCCCGCAACGGATCGTCGGCATTGGCGGGCAACGCCAAGTAGGGCTGAATCGCGCCCGCCCGCAGGCTGGCCGCGATCACGCCGGGCTTGCCGAGGTTGAAGAATCCGGTCTGCTGCACGAAGAGCTTCAAGAACTCGGTGTCGGTCCGGAAGGCCGGAAAGGCATACTGGAGCTGAACCAGCGTGCTCCAACCCTTGGTGGTGGCGATGGGATCGTCCCGCCGGTCCCAGAAGAAGCTCGGCACCAGGCTGGTGATCTGGTAGGGCTGATCGTTCCTCTCGATGTCGTTGGCGACGACGCCCGGATTCACCTGGAGCTTGACGATGCGGTAGTCGAGCGCCAGGCTCAAACGCCGGTTGCCGAAGACGCGCACGGCTTCGCTGCGGGCGCCATAGCGGGTCACCTCGAAGGGGAGGCTGATCTCCGCCGCGTCCTCGTAGAAGACGGTGGAAGTCAGGGCGACCGGCTGGGCGAAAAGGGTGGGCTGATTGAAGATGAAGCGGAAGCGCTTGTCCCGCTGGCTCCAGCGCACGTCGGTGCGCAGGCTGTAGGCCTGGCCGAAGACGTTGTTGTCGGAGTAGCCGAAGAGGCCGCGCAGGCCGGACTCGGAGTCCCAACCGAGGCCGTAGGTGAGGGAACGGGCCTTCCCTTCCTCGACGCGGATGAGGACATCCCGCTCGGAGGCGTCGAGCCCCGCCTGGACGAGCCCGACGTCCACCCGCGAGAAGATGCCGAGGCGGTACAGGTTGCGCTCGACCTCCAGCAGCTTGGTGTCGCTGATCGGGGCGCCGTGCTTGAGGTCGAGGGTGCGGCGGATGACGTCCTCGCGGGTCTTTCGGTTGCCCCGCACGATGATGCGGTCCGCCAGCCGCTGCTGTCCTTCGAGGGCCTGGATGGTGATGCTGACCACCGTGTGGCTGGCGTTCCAGTCCTGGCGGGCGGAAACCTGGGCCTGGGTATACCCCTTGGCGGCGAAGGCCGCCCGGATGGCATCCAGCGTCAGGTCGAGCAGCGCGGGATGGAAAGGCCCCGTCTCCTGGAGGGCCAGGTTGGGCTTCAGGGCCTTCAGATCGATGCTTTCCAGGCCCTGGAATTCGAGCTTGTCCACCCGCTGGCGCAGCCCTTCCTTGATGGGGATGACGAGCTGAAGGTCGTCCCCTCTCCGCTCGACTGACGCAGGGCCCACCTTGACGTTGGGAAAGCCCGAGAGGGCGTAGAAGCGCCGCAGGTTGTCGAGGTCGTCACGCAGCTCCGAGTCCACCAGCCGGCCGCTGCCCAGGCGCAGAGGGGTGCGGCGGTTGGTGTTCATGTGCTCGATCAGCTTCGGGGTCTCGAGCTGCTCATTGCCCTGGAAGTCGATCCCCTTGAGCGTGTAGACGCGCCCGGGCTCGATGCGGAAGGTGAGCTGGAGCTCGCCCTCGGCAGCCTTCTCCTCGGTCGTGACCTTGACGTCGTAGTGCCCCTGCTGCTGGTAGTAGCTCTTGAGGCGCCCCACGGCCTGCTGCACGAGGGCCTCGTCATAGCCTGCTTCGCCGAGAAAGGGCAGGAGCCCCTTGCGGCGCAGCGTCCTCTCCTCGGCGCCGATGATCTTGAGGACGATCTTCGGGCCGATCTCGATGGGGTAGGTGAGCTTGACGGTGTTGGACCTGCGGTTGAGATCCTCCGTGGGGGGATCGACGCGGGCCTTGCCGTAGTGCTGGCCGATGAGCCACTCCTGGAGGCGGTCGGCGGCCTCCCGCGCGTCCCGGCGACTGAAGCCCTCGCGCAGCTTGAGCTTGAGCTGCTTGACCAGGGCCGCCGCCTCGAACGGCTTTACCGGGTGATCGAAACCGATCGTCTGCAGGATGGCGCGGGGGCCGCTGCGCACCTGGTAGGTGATCACGGCCCGCCGGCGCAGGTCGTTGGTGGAGACCGAGACGCGCACCCGGGATTTGAAATAGCCGTTGGTCTCGAAAAGGTCCTGGAGCGCGAAGACGCCCCGCACCACCCTCTCCTCGGAGAGCGGCTGGGCCACCCCCTGCGGCACCGCCCGGAGCAGGTCGTCGCGGCTCAGACCGAGCTCGCCGGCGATGCGGACCTCTTCCACCTGCACCACGGCACGGAACACCACGACCACCACCACGCCCCCGCCGGCCGGATCGTCGCGGGTGTAGAGCTCGAGATCCGCGGCGTTGCCGGTCGCCTGGAGGTTGCGCAGGGTGTGGCGGACGGCGAGATCGGAGAGCGGCTCGCCGACCTCGACCTCGATCAGGTCCTCGAGATCGAGCGACTCGTCGAGCGGGGCGTCGCTGCGCACCTCGACGGCGGTGACGAGCGGGCCGGGGGTCTCCAGGGGCGAATCGGGGTTCGATGCCGGTGCCGGCGTGACCTCCTCGACCGGCGGTGAAGGCTCCAGCGATGCCGGCGATGCCGGCGGCACCTGGCCGAAAGCCGCGCCCGAAACCAGCAGCACGAGGGCGAGGACAGTCCCTCGCGGCGCGAGCCGGCTCAGAACCGCCTCTCCCATTGCGCGTCGACGGTGTAGGTGCCGTCGCCGACCTGGGTGAGCACCAGGGTGACGTTCTTCCTGAGCTGCCACTCCACCTGGACGACGGACTGACGGTTGTTGGTGGGATCGTAGGAGTAGGTGACGAAGACGTCCTTCGACAGCCGCTTGCCGACCGTGAAGCCGACTCCCGAGACGGGCTGCCCGACGGCGGAGGTCAGGGGGTCGATGCGGAAGCGGTCGAAGCCGAAGAGCGTGCCCACCCGCTTGGTGAGGGCCGAGGCCGCCTGCCCGTAGAGGAACTGCCGCGCCACGTCTCCGGGCGCGGTCTGCTGGTCGGCCGTGGGCGGCGGCGTGTACCCCGCCTCCGGCGAGGGGCGCTGGCCGGTGGCCACCAGGGAGAAGATCTCCAGGTCCGCCAGGTTGGTGTCGGAAGAGAAGTGGACGTCGGGCTTTTCGAACGTGCCGCCGAGGTTGAGGGTGACGGTGAAGCCCTGGATCTCCGTCTGCGCCACGAGATCGATCACCGGATCGATCTTGATGGCGTTGTCGAACGAGAGGTTGCCCCGCAGCACTTCGTACTTGTTGTCGCTGAACACCAGGCTGCCGCCCGGGTTGACGGTCACCTTGCCGAAGACCACCGGCCGCGCGACGCTGCCGCGGATGGTCAGGCCCACGTCTCCCGAGAGGTTGGCGAGGTTGTTGCGGACGCGCAACGCATCCACGCCGGTGACGGTGATGGCGAGCTGGGTGGTGGACTGGAAGTCGTCCGTCTCCGGCGCCAGCAGCCGCTGGCGCTGGAGGATCAGCCGCTGCAGCAGCAGCAGCGGATCGACGGTGATGTCCTCGACGTAGAGCGAGCGCTGGAGGTTGACCTGCCCCACGATCTGCCGGCCCTCGCCGTTGCCGTTGGAGATCAGGGATAGCTCGGCGTTGCCGCGGTTGAGGAGGAACTCTGGAAAGCGCAGGGAAATGTCGTTCGCCGAGACGTCGAAGCGGTACGCCGTCTCCCGCCCGCCGCCCGGCAGGGAGAAGGAGCCCGAGGCCCGCAAAATACCGCCTCCCAGACGGCCTTTGATCTCGTCGACGACGATGCGGTCGCGGTTGAAGCTCAGGGTACCGGTGACGTTGTCGAAGGCCTGCGCCAGACCGGGGAGGATGAGCTGGGCGTCGCGGATCTCCCCCTGGCCGCTGAGCACCGGGTTGGCGGCGGTGCCGCGCACGCTGCCTAGCACTTCGAGGGCCCCCTGCATTTTCGTGCCGGGCAGGAACAGCTCGGCCCACGAGGCGGCGAGCGTGCTCTGGAAGCGCAGGTCGAGCGGCACGCCGGGCTTCAGGGCGAGGCCGCCGGAGACCACCAGCTCGTTCTCCGTGCCCGGCTCGCCGAGGTAGAACGAGCGCAGGGTGACGCGGTCGGGGGTGATCTCCGCCACCACCGGCTCGCGGCTGGAGATGTCGTGGCCCTGGTACTGGAGGCGCAGATCCGAGAGGCGGACGGCCGCCCGGTAGGCCTTGGTGCCGAAATTAGCGCCGAGGCCCACGGTGCCCACCAACGAGCCGTTGAGATCCTGCGGCAGCGGCTGCGGCGAGAAGGCGCGGGCGAGCGGTCCCAGGTTGTCGCTGCGCACGTCGATGGCAAGGTCCGCGCCTTTGCGGTCGAGGCGGCCGCCGCCCTGGAAGGAGGCCATGCCGAGGAGCGATCCCTGCACGTCGAGGCGCTCTCCCGTCCAGGTGGCCACCACCTGCGTATCCCCCTGTTGGCCCGTCTTCTCAGTCACCGGGCGGCCGTCGAGGGCGAGATCCCGGCCGCGGATGGAGACCATCGCCTTCGGCTGATCGAGAGTTCCGGAGGCCGCGGCGTCCACCGACACCCGGCCGGTCAGCGCGCCGCCGAGCGGCTCGCGGAAGGGCGCCGCCGCCAGCGACAGGCCGGGCGCGGTGAGCGTGGCGTCAAAGGTTTCCGTCGCCTGGTCGTAGCTGCCGCGGACGACGGCGATGCCGGCGGGCATCTCGATCTGCCCTTCCTGCAGGGCGAAATGCCCGTTCGCGAACGAGGCCACGGCCTTCGCCTTGCCGATGGCGAAGCCCTGGACCTCCAGGTTCTGGGCCTGAGCGTCGACGCGGGCATCGGGCTGCTCGACGGGGCCGGACAGGTCGACGCGGCCGGAGAGCTGCCCCTTGACCAGGCCGGCCATCTGGGGCGGCAGGAAGTAGCCGAGGCCGTCGGCCGGCCACTGCACGGCGTCGACCGCGAGAGCGATCGGTTCCGTGGCGGTGGTCCTCCCCGTCGGCGGCAGCGGCACGCGGCCGGTGACCATCACGGCACCGCCCTCGCGGGTGAGCTCCAGGCGCAGGTCGTCCACCGCCCGCGGGTTGAGCGTCAGGGAGCCGTGGACGGTGTCGGCGCGGGTCACCGGGGCCACCGCGTCCATGAGATTGAGGTCGAGGCGGAGATTGTAGTCGTCGTGGTCGAAGGCGAAGGTCCCCGAAGCCGTGCCCTTCCCTTCCGTGGGCAGCCACAGGGCGGGCGGTTCGCCGGGCTTCGGGTGGCCGGCGAGGACCGGGTTGAGCGGGCTCACGTCCTGGCTCACCAGCTTGAAATCGAGCTGGCCCCGGGAATGAGAAATGTCGTAGGTGAAGCCGGACGAGGTGATGTCCTGCCCCGGCGATGTGAGGTGGAGGTTGGTCGCCGAGACGACGCCGCGGTCGAGAGCGACGGGCAGGTCGCCCTCCAGAGGCAGACCGCCGCCGCCCTGCCCCTTGACGTGGAGGTCGGCGCGGCCGGTGCCGGCCGCGACCGCCAGGTGGCCGAACTGGTACTTGACCTTCCCTCCCGCGAGGCCCACGAGACCGCCGACGATCGGCAGGTCCTGCCCCGGGAACTGGTCGGCGATCACTTTCTGGATCTCGAGACCCGAAAGATCGAGGTCCAGGACGACCGGAATCCCCTCGCGCGTCTCTTTCGAGTACTCGACGCCGACCTGCCCCGACACCGCGCCCCCGGCGTAACGGGCGTGGTCGATCTTGACGTCGATGCGGTTGAGGCCGCCCAGGTAGGTGGCCGAAGCGTCCTGGAAGACGCGGCCGAAGGTGGCGACGCGGGGCGAGGTGGCGGTTCCCGAGTAGGACCAGGCGGCTTCGGTCCAGTCGAAACGCCCGCGCACGGCGAAGGGGCCGGCGATGGGATCGGTCATGTAGCCCAGCCGGTTGACGATGTGCGTGGCGCCCTGGCCGGTGTAGTGCAGCTCGATCCGGCGATTCTTCTCCAGGTAGTCGATGAACCCGTCGGCGCGCAGTGTGACGTCCGGGCCGGCGATGCGGGCCGTGGCGATCGCCACGCGGCCCTTCTCGGGCACGATGCTGCCGCGCGCCGAGACGGTGAAGCGGTACGGAAGAGCGCGCGGCAACGTCGTCACGACCTCCTGGGCGGTCACCAGGTAATCGAGCCGGTTGCCCCCCTCGCCGCCGCGTTCGGCGCGCCCGGTCAGACGCCCCCAGATCGCCTTCGCGTCCAGGGTGAGCGGCCCATGGCGCTCGTTGAGCCGGAAGACCCCGTCCTGCACCAGGATGTGGCCGATGCGGACGTCGAGCTGCTTGCGCCCGCCTCCCCCCTGGGGAAGCACGAAGTTGGGCAGGTTGGTGGTGCCGTCCGGGTTGGTCTGAAGGTAGACCTCCGGCCGGATCGCCTCGATCTGCTCGAGGTCGAAGACCCGTCCCCGCAGGTCGTGGACGGTGAGACCGACGCGGGCGAAGGGAGCGCGGAGAACCGGCGTATCCCCCGGGTGAGGCCCGGGGATCACCACGTTCGTAAGCTCCAGAGCCGGGGGGAAGAAGGAGTAGTCGACGCTGCCGACCTGGATCTTCCGGCCGCCGAAGAAGGCCGTGCCGAGAGTCACCAGCCGGGCCAGGGCCTGCTCGTGGGCGAAGCGGCTCTGAATGAGGAGCAGGGCGGCGGCCAGCAGGGCGACCACCAGCAGCAGCCCCCAGACGAAGGGACGCACCACCCAGCGCCGCATTCGGCCGTGGCGCTTCGGGCGGCGCTTCGAGACCGGCGCCGGAGAGGCCGCCGGAGGAGCGTCCCGAGGGGAAAGCGGCTCCCGGGGCTCATCCGGCTCGCTCAAGGCTTGACTCCTCCGCTCTCGCCGCCGGAGGCGTGGTCCTCCGTCTCCCCGGCCAGACCGCCCCAGCGCAGCTTCCCCCGCAGGCTCTCGTAGAACCGCCGGCCGCTGACTTTGGCCAGCCGCACGGCGGAGGCGCTGCGGATGATGCTCACGGTATCGCCGAAGCTCAGCGAGGTACCCTCCTGGCCGTCGAGGGTGAGATAGACCTCCTCGCGGCGGGTCTCCAGGGTGACCTCGATGGGCGCGGCGTCGGGCACCACGATGGGCCGCATGGACAGCGCGTGCGGGCAGATGGGCGTGAGCACGGCCACCGGCAGCAGCGGGTTGACGATGGGGCCGCCGGCCGAGAGATTGTAGGCCGTGGAGCCGGTGGGAGTGGAGATGATGAGGCCGTCGGAGCGGAAGCGGGCGATGAGGTGGCCGTCCACCTGAAGAGTCAGCTCGATGATGCGGGCGAGAGCGCTCTTGGTGATCACCGCGTCGTTGAGCACCCTGAAGCGGGAGGACGAGCCTCCCTGGCGCCGCAGCTCGACGTCGAACAGCGAGCGCTCCTCGGTCCTGAACCGCCCCTCCAGCACCTCGAGCAGGGCCGGGTAGAGCTCGCCGCGGTTGATTTCCGTCAGGAAGCCCAGGTTGCCGAGGTTGACGCCGAGAATGGGGATGCCGGGTTGGAGCGTGCGCGCCGCGGCCAGCAGCGTGCCGTCGCCGCCCAGCACCACCACCAGGTCATAGGCCGCGGCGGGCACGGACGGCACCTCGCCCCCCTTGCCACGAGACCGCAGGCTGGTCTCGTCGAGAGTCGCGGTGAGACCGCGCCGGCGCAGCCATTCGGCCAGCTCCTGAGCGGTGTCGGCGGCGTCGCGGCTCCCCGCCTTGGCGACGATACCGATGCGCTGAAAGGGGCTGTCGTGGTTCCGTTTGCGGCTCATGCGTTCCCCTGGCGGCCCTGCCTTTCGCGGAACAACGCGAAGGCCTCGCGGTTTCCCCCGGTGCCGGCGACCGGCGAGTCGAAGACGCCCAGCGGCTCGACGCCCAGGGCGGCGATGCCGGCCGCGCACTCCTGGATCACCCGCCGGCGCACCGCCTCGTCGCGCAGGATGCCGCCCTTGCCCACGGCTCCCCGACCGGCCTCGAACTGCGGCTTGATCATCGGCAGCAGCAGGCCGCCGGCGGCCAGATGAGGCAGCAACGCCGGCACCACCTTGAGCAACGAGATGAACGAGACGTCGACGGTGATCAGCCCACACCGCTCCGGCAGGGCGTCGGCGGGCAGCAGCCGGGCGTTGACGCGGTCCATCACCACCACTCTCGGGTCGGAGCGCAGCCGCAGGTCAAGCTGGCCGTAGCCGACGTCGACGGCGTAGACGCGGGCGGCCCCGCGTTGCAGCAGGCAATCGGTGAAGCCGCCGGTCGAGGCGCCGACGTCGAGGCAGACGAGGCCGGAGGGATCGACTTCGAAATGATCCAGGGCCGCGGCCAGCTTCCGTCCGGCCCGCGAGGCGAAAGGCTCGCGGACGGCGACCTCGATGCGGACCTCCTCGCGCACGGCGGTACCGGGCTTGTCCACCCGCCGCCCCTCCACCTCGACGCCACCGGCCATGACGGCGCGCCGCGCCGCCTCCCGGCTGGCGAACAGGCCGCGCTGGACCAGCAGTTGATCGAGGCGCAAAGAGGCCGTCTCTCGTCCCTTTTTTCGGTCGTCGATCGGCGTCAAGACAGCATCGTTTCCCCGGGATGACTCTGCTGAGCCCGGCAGCGCTGCAACGGCTGTGCCCGCGATGTCCGCGATCATCGCTCCCGTGATGCCTATATATCACCCGTTCGCGGGCGTTCCTCATCGGGCTCCGCCGCTTGGAGGCAGAAGGGAATCGCCAGGGCGAACAGCGCCGTGCGCTGCACCTCGGCGTCCCCCCAGTTGTTCTCGAACAGGCCGGCGACGTTGAAGGCGAGAATGGCGAGCAGAGCGCCGATCCAGAGATCCGCCCGTGGGCCGCCGGTGCCGCCTTCCCGCCGGAAGCGGCGCCAGGCGAGGCCCATCGCCGCGAGATGGAGCCCGAGGTAGGCCGCGAGCGCCGGCAACCCCCGCTCGGCCGCGACCTGCAGCAGGCTGTTGTGGAGGTGCGGCACGTTGTAGCGCGGCGCCGAGGGCGGCCGGTAGAGGGCGTAGCGGTGGCGCACGACGTCCGGGCCGATGCCGAACACGGGGCTCTCCCGCACCATGGTCAGCCCCGCCTCGAGCATGCAGAGGCGGTCGTAGTTGGAGATGTCGCGCGGGTTGAAGATGGAGGTCACCCGGTGGACCAGCGGCACCGGCGCCAGGATGATGAAGAGCATCGCCGCCGGCGCGAAGGCCAGCAGCAGCCGCGGCGCGCGGATCAGCGCCAGCACCGTCAGCGCTGCCATCAATCCCACCCAGGCGTTGCGGGTGTAGCTGCCGAGCAGGGCGGCGTTGATCACCACGAGAGCCCCCCACCGCCAGAAATTTCGCCAGAGACCGGGCCAGCGCCGGGCATACACCATCGAGGCGATCAGCAGCAGATCGCAGATCAGCAGGAAGCCCGAGAACGTCATGTAGGTGGAAAACGGGCCGCGGATGCGGCGGTCGATGTCACCAAAACCGAACAGGTACTGCGACAAACCCTGACAGGCCAGCAGGGCGGCCACCACCACCAGGGCATCCACCACAAATCGCACCTGCCGCTCGCGGCGCAGTAGGAGCGGCGCCATGAAGAGCGACGAGAGGGTGAACACCTCGGTGGCGCCCCGGGCGCTGACCCCGAGCTCGTAGGAGGCGAGGATGGCGCTGCCGTAGAGCAGCACGTACAGGCCCAGGAAGATCCAGAGCCAGGGCGTGCGGCCCCAGGGCACCGAGCGGCGGTGGGTCCAGGGGAGGGCCAGCAGGGTCAGCCCGAGGATGACGTTGGAAATGGCCAAGCTGAAAATCGAGGCCACGCTCGCGGCGTAGAGCCAGAACCCGATGTGCTCGCGGCGGCGCTCGGCGACTTCGGCAGGACTGGCCACGGCCAGGTAAGTCAGCGGCCGACGGCGGAGGAGGGGAGAGCCTCCTCGATGAGCATGATGGGGATGTCGGAAACGATGGGGTAGACGAGGCCCGAAGCCGCGCAGTAGAGGCCTTGCTCCACCACCGGCTCCTCATCCCGGAAGTGCTCCCGGTACTTCTCCACCAAGCCGCCGCGAACTTCCCGCGGCAGCTCGATCAGCTCCAGCTCGCCCTTCGACTTCGGGCAGACGAGGATCTCCAGCAGCTCAGGGTCGACGGCCATGGGCGCAGGATAGCATGGCTCACAGCCGGCAGGCGAAAGTGAGCACGAGCGACTCGGACCCCGGGTTGTGCACGTAGATGCCGGCGTTGGAAAGGTGGTAGTAGATCAGCCCCAGCCGGTAGCGCTCGCCGATCCGCCGCGTCACCTCCAGCCCGGAGCGAAACTCCACCTGGCCCCCGAGGTTGAAACCGCCGTTGCGGTCGTAGAGGCCGTAGCCGAGCTGCGGCGTCACCTGCCAGCGCTCGCCCACGGGAACTTCGAAGCGGAAGCTGCCATACCCGTAATAGGAAGAGTCCGAGTTGACCATGACGCCGAAGGCGGGGACGAAGGAGACCCGTTTGGGGAGCCACCGGAAGCGATGCGGTGCGAGGCGCACCTCCAGCCCACCCTCGCTGATGTGATCGTTGTCCGAGACCCGGAAGCGGCCGGCGCTCGCCGCGACCTCGTCGAGAGCCCGGGCGGGAGCGGCGGCGCAGAGGAGCAGGATGAAGAGGATAAAGGCTAGGGATCGCGAGATTTTCACGGCAGCCGGTATAACACTGGTTGCCTTCCCGGCTCAAGAGACACGCAAGACCCTGCCGTCCTCCGCGCCCCTTCGGGGCGGACCCTCACCCCAACCCTCTGGGAGTTCCCCCGCCCAAAACCCTCACCCCCTAACCCCCTCTCCCGCCCCGGGAGAGGGGGAAGGCATGCGAGGCCGTTTCGTGTCGCCCTCCCTCTTCTCCCGGTGTGGGGGGTTGGGAGGGGGCGGGAGAAGAGGGCCGGGGTGATGAGGGTCTTGGGAGGGGGGGACGGTAAGATACCCCCCGTGCCCGTCCCAGAGATCTCCGTCGTCGTCCCGGTGTTCAACGAGGAGGAGAACCTGCCGCTCCTGGCGGCCGAGCTTCGGAAGGTTCTGCGCTCCCTCGGCCGGCCCTGCGAGGTGATCTTCGTCGACGACGGCAGCACGGACGGCAGCCTGGAAGCGCTCGGCCGGCTCAAGGTACAAGACCCTGCGATACGAATCGTCCGCCTGCCGCGCAACGCCGGGCAGTCGGCGGCCCTCGCCGCGGGCTTCCGGGCGGCCCGCGGCGGCCTCGTCGTCACCCTCGACGCCGACCTCCAGAACGATCCGGCGGACATCCCCCGGCTTCTCAATCATTTGGAAGGTTACGACGTCGTCTGCGGCGTGCGCACTTCCCGGCAGGACGCCTGGCTGCGCAAGGCCTCCTCGCGCATCGCCGCCGGCGTGCGCAACCGGCTGACTCGCGATCCGGTCGCCGACGCCGGCTGCACCCTGCGCGTCTACCGCGCCGAATTCCTGCGCCGCATCCCCCTGTTCTCGGGGATGCACCGCTTCCTGCCGACGCTGCTCAAGCTGGAGGGGGCGCGGATCACGGAAGTGCCCGTCCACCACCGGCCACGGCGGCACGGCCAATCCAAGTACAACATCCGCAACCGCATCTGGCGGTCGCTGGCCGATCTCTTCGCTGTGCGCTGGATGCAGAGGCGCTGGATCGACCGCCGCGCGCCCGAGGAGATCGACCCTTGCCATTCAACGCCCATTACCTCTGGATCGCCGTCGGCTTCCTCGGCCAGGCCCTCTTCTTCGGCCGCTTCTTCGTACAGTGGATCGCCTCTGAGCGCAGCAAGAAAAGCGTCATCCCGCGATCCTTCTGGTACCTGAGCCTCGCCGGCGGCAGCGTGCTGCTGATCTACGCCATCCACCAGCGCGATCCGGTGTTCATCGTGGGGCAGGCCACGGGCTTCTTCATCTACACCCGCAACCTGTGGTTCATTCACCGCGCTCCGGCGAAGGAGCCCGGCGAGGCCGTCTAATCCTGCGGGTCGGGCACCAGCATCCGCTCGATGCCCCGCGCCTTGCCGGTCGTCTCGTCGATGTCGACGAGGACGGCGGCCAGCCGTACGTCGCGCTTGGCGACCTCGAAGGAGGCAGGGGTCTGGAGGAGGAAGCGCTTGAGCACCTTGTCGGGGCGCATGCCGATCACCGACTCGTAGGGGCCGGTCATACCGGCGTCGGTCAGGAAGGCCGTGCCCTCGGGCAGCACCCTTTCGTCGGCCGTCGGGACGTGGGTGTGGGTGCCCACCACGGCGCTCACCCGGCCGTCGAGGTAGAAGCCCAGCGCCTGCTTCTCGCTCGTCGCCTCGGCGTGGAAGTCCACGAAGATCGCCTTCACCTTGGGATCCAGCCCCTTGAGCAGCTCGTCGGCGACGAGGAAGGGGGAGTCGAGGTGGTGCATGAAGACCCGCCCCTCGAGGTTGATCACCGCCACCGGCACGCCCGCCGCCGTCTCCCCCACGTGCAGCCCGCTTCCCGGGTTCCCCGCCGGGTAGTTGTGCGGGCGCAGCAGCCGGGGCTCATGGCCGAGGAGGGCGACCCCTTCCTTCTTGTCCCACATGTGATTGCCCGTGGTGTAGACGTCGATGGGCAGGTCGGCGATCTCCGCCAGCACGTCCGGCGTGACGCCGAAGCCGCCAGCGGAGTTCTCGACGTTGACCACCACGTAGTCCGCCCGGTGGTGGTCCACCAGACGGGGGAGGAGGTTCTGGAGCGCCTTGCGGCCGGGCTTGCCGATGACGTCGCCGACGAAGAGCAGCTTCATCGGGCGTACTCGACCGAGCGGGTCTCGCGGATCACCGTCACCTTGATCTGGCCCGGGTAGGTCAGCTCCTGCTCGATGCGGCGGGCGATGTCCTTCGACAGCCAGAGCGCCTGCTCGTCGCCGATCTTGCCGCTGTCGACTATGATGCGCACCTCGCGGCCGGCCTGGATGGCGAAGGTCTTCTGCACGCCCTTGAAGCTGGAGGCGATCTCTTCGAGCTTCTCCAGCCGCTTGACGTAGGTCTCCAGTACCTCGCGCCGGGCGCCGGGGCGGGCGGCGGAGAGGGCGTCGGCGGCGGTGACCAGCACGGCTTCCACGGTCTGCGGATCGTAGTCGCCGTGATGGCAGGCCATGGAGTGCACGACCTCCTCGGTCTCGCCGTACTTGCGCAGCAGGTCGATGCCGATCTGGAGGTGGGTGCCGTCCATCTCGCGGTCGATGGCCTTGCCGATGTCGTGCACCAGGCCGCCGCGGCGGGCGATGGCGACGTTGGCCCGCAGCTCGGCGGCCATGGTGCCGGCGAGAAAGGCCACCTCTTTGCTGTGCTGGAGGACGTTCTGCCCGTAGGAGGTGCGATAGCGCAGCCGGCCGAGGAGCTTCACCAACTCGGGGTGCATGCCGGGGATGCCCAGCTCCAGCAGTGCCGCCTCACCCTCCTGGAGGATCTTCTGCTCGAACTCGGCCTTCACCTTCTCGACGATCTCCTCGATGCGCGCGGGATGGATGCGGCCGTCGACGATCAGCCGCTCCAGGGCGACGCGGGCCACCTCGCGGCGGAACGGGTCGAAGCCGGAGAGGATCACCGCCTCCGGCGTGTCGTCGACGATGAGGTCGACGCCCGTCGCCATCTCCAGCGCGCGGATGTTGCGGCCCTCGCGGCCGATGATCCGCCCCTTCATCTCGTCGTTGGGCAGCATGACGACGGAGACGGTGGTCTCGGAGACGTAGTCCGAGGCCGAGCGCTGGATTGCCATGCCGATGATGCGCTGGGCCTGCCGGCCGGCCTGCTCGCGGGCCTCGTCCTCGATGCGCTTGACGATGTGGGCGGCCTCGATCTTGGCCTCGTCCTCCATCACCCGCACCAGCTCCTCCCGCGCCTGCTGGGCGGTGAGGCCGGCGATCTGCTCCAGCTTGCCGCGCTCCTCCTCAAACATCCGCTCGACCTCGGCCTCGCGCTTCTCGGCGCTCTTCTCGCGGCTGGTCAGGGAACGGTCGAGATGGTTGAGCTCCTTGTCGCGCCGGGCGAGCTCCTCGGCCTTCTTGTCGATGCCGTCCTGTTTCTGGGTGAGGCGGCGCTCCTGGGCTTCGAGCTCGGAGCGGCTCTTGCGCGAGACCTTCTCGAACTCGCTGCGGGCCTGGAGGAGCTTCTCGCGCGCGGCCACCTCGACCTCGCGCATCTGGGCTTCGCCCTGACGCTTGGCGTCGTCGAGCACCTTGGCGGCGTCGGCTTTCGCCTGCTCGCGAATGCGCTGCCCCTCCTGGCGGATATGGCGCAATCCGAGGGCAAAGACGAGAATCGCGATCGCGGCGAAAACGATCGACGCGATCAGAATGATGATTTCGGTCACCGGTTACCCCTTGTCCGAACAGGACGGGGACCGGGGTGGATCAGGAAGGTCCTCTCGAAGCGAGAAGTAAAGGGCATCCCCCGCGTAGCCGTGAGCGCCGTGCGTTTAGAACCTGACGCGCCAGGTGGGTGTCCGCTCCATGAGCCTTCAGCGTCCTCGTACGAGCGAGGCTGGCACGGGCCACACGGGTAAAAGACTCCCTTGGTATGAATGTTGGTCCTACAACCGTAGTACCCACGAACCACGCAGGGGATGCTAACCCTTGTTCCATCATATCTTGAGTTGACGCCGTCACTTCAAGGCTCTCAACCTTCGAGGGCCTGGGTTAATTCCTCCGTGAGCGCCGTCACCTTCTCCCTGATCTCGACCCGTTCCCCTTCTTGCCGGCTCTGATTCTGGAACAGCTCGTCCGCCAGATTGAGCGCCACCAGGATCGCTATGCGGGCCGTATCGCCCGTCTTCACGTGCGAGGCCACCTCTCGCATCTTGCGGTCCACGAGGTCGGCTAGAGTCTGGAGGTACCCATTCTCATCGTCTCCTCGGACGTGGTACACCTCGCCGAAAATCTCAACCGGTGTGGTGGTTGAAGGCATGGTCTCCCCGTCCGGTGTCAGAATGCCTCCCTATGCCGGCAAGTTACGTGATGCCAGCGGTTTGGCGAGGCACACTATAACACAGTCGTCTATGATGACCCGACCGTGCAAGTCTACTCCGTTCTGCGCCCGATTCTCTTCCGTCTCGACCCCGAAACCGCCCATGGTGCCGGCATGGCCGCGCTGCGAGTCGCCCAAGGCGTCCCCGGGCTGGCCGCCGCTCTCGCCCGGCACAACCTCGTGGATTCGGCGCCGCTGCGCCAGACTCTCTTCGGCCGTGAGTTTCCGAATCCGGTAGGCCTCGCCGCCGGCTTCGACAAGGACGCCGCCGTGGTGCGCGCCCTGCCGGCCCTCGGCTTCGGCTTCGCCGAGGTGGGCACCGTCACACCCCTCGCTCAAGCCGGCAACCCGAAGCCGCGGCTCTTCCGCCACTCCGAGCAGGGCAGCCTCCAGAACGCCCTCGGCTTCAACAACGGCGGCATGGCGGCGATGCGGGAGAGGCTGGAGAAAGTCTACCCCGCCGCCCTCCCCCTGGGCGTCAACGTCGGCAAGAACAAGGCGACGCCCCCGGAGCGGGCCATCCAGGACTACGAGACCTTGATCCGCGGCCTCCACCCCTTCTGCGACTACTTGGTGGTCAACCTCTCCTCGCCCAACACGCCAGGGCTGCGCGACCTCCAGAACGACGCCTTCGTACGCGCGATCCTGGGGATGGCGGCGGGGATCACGGCGAAGCCCGTCCTGGTGAAGATCGCGCCCGACCTCGCGCCGGGCCAGGCCACCGCCCTGGCCGAAACCGCCGTGGCAGCCGGCGCCGCCGGTATCATCGCCACCAACACGACGATCGACTACTCGCAAGTTCCGGGAGCGAAGGACTTCGGGGGGATCTCGGGACGGGCGCTCCGGGAGAAGAGCTTCCAGGTGCTCCAGGAGGTAGCGCGGGCCGTCTATGGCAGGACGATCCTGGTGAGCGCCGGCGGCATCGACTCCGGCGCCGAGGCCTACCGGCGGCTGAAGGCCGGCGCCTCGCTGGTGCAGCTCTACACCGCCCTGATCTACGAGGGGCCGGGGCTGCCCCGCCGCATCAACGAGGAGCTGCTGGCGCTGATGGCGCGGGACGGGGTGAGGGGGATTGGGGAGGTGGTGGGAGCGGACCTCCCTGGGAATTAACCCGCCGCCAGCCCTTCCAGCCGCGATGTCAGCGCCTCCACCCGCCGCCGCACCTCCTCGCGCTCGGCCTCCCAGGCTTTCGCCGCCGCTTCGGCCTCGGCGAGCTGCCTCTCCAGATCCCGCACGCGGCCCTGGAGCACTTCCACCTCTTCACTGCTCCCCGAGTCCTCCCAGGGCGCCGGTGCAGCTCCCGTGGCCAGCCGGGTTTCGAGGTTCTGCACCGTCTCGCGAAGCGTGCGGTTCTCCTGCTTGAGCTCGCCGAGCTGCGCGGCGGCTTCGTGCACGCGGGTTTCGAGGCCCTCCAACCAATCGATCTGCAAAGTAACTATCCCTTCCAGCCAAAGCGGCGTTCGAGCTCCTGGTTGAGGGCGCCCTGGCGGGCGTTGACCTCCTCCTGGGTGAGCGAGCGCTCGCGGGCGTTGTAGTGGAACGAGAGGGTGGTGTTGACCGCGCCTTCCGGCACGCCGGTACCGCGGTAGCGATCCTTGAGCTGCCAGGAGACGAGGTCCGGCGGCGCCTGCTCGCGGATCGCCCGCTCGATCTCCGCCCACGGCGTCTCCAGGCTGTGGGTGAAGGTGAAGTCGGCCGAGACGCCTGGATACCTCGATGGCAGGTCCACCTGCAGGCTGATCTCGCCGCCGGCCAGCGCCGCCGTAGCAACTTCCGCCGCGTAGAGGGGATAGCCCTCCTCCTCCGCCACCCGGCCAAACCAGCCGACGACCTTGCCGCCCCGCAAAAGCTCGGCGGAATTTCCGGCCAGGACGCCCACCAGCTCCGCCGGCCGCACCTCCAGCCGGACGCCGAAGGCATCGAAGAGCCCGTCGAGCGCCCCCTTGAGATCGAAGAGATCGAGCTCGACCTCCCGCTCCCACGGGCTGCCCAGCCGGCCGCCGCAGACGAGCCCGACGTGCTCCGGCTGGTCGGGGATATCTCCCGCCAGCCCCTCCGGCCGCGCGTAGAAGGCGTTGGCGATCTCGAACATGCGCACCGCGGCAAGCCCCCGCCGCTGATTGAAGCGGGCGGTGTCCACCAGGCTCGGCACGATCGACCGGCGCAGCACGGAGAGCTGCTCGGAGATGGGATTGGCGAGACGGATGGGTTTCGCGTCCGCCTTCAGGCTGGGGAACGCGGCGTCGCGGGCCGGATCGAGGAAGGCGAAGTGCACCGCCTCGGTGTAGCCCGACGCCGCGAGTTGCCGGCGCACCCGGTCGCGGCGGATGAGCGTCTCCGCCCGCGGCGCGTCGGCGCCCGGAATGCCGGGCAGCGCCGCCTGGATGCGATCCAGGCCGAAGACCCGCAGCACCTCTTCATAAACGTCCTGGGGATAGACCTCGTGCGGCGGCTCGGGCCGCGGCTGGAAGTCGAAGTAACGCCAGGAGGGGACGGTAATCCCCCAGGTAGTCCCGCCCGAGCGGTCGACTCCGAAGCCGAGGCCGGTCAGCCAGCGCTCGGAGTCCGCCGGGTCGATCGTGGCGCCCGCGAAGGCGTCCAATTTCTTGAGATCCAGCCGGCCCCGGCGGGTCCAGGTCCTCGCCGTATCCCGCTCGTCGAGCACTCCCGCGAGCACCGTGCCCCCCGCGATCTCGGCGATCAGCAGGGCCGCGCGGCTCACCGCCTCGCCGCAGATCTCCGGATCGGCGCCGCGCTCGAAGCGGTGGCTGGCGTCGGTGTGCATGCCCTGCCGCTTGGCCGTCGCCCGCACCCGCTTCCGGTCGAAGTGCGCGCCTTCGATGAAGATGTCACGCGTCTCCGCCGTGACCTCGCTCTCCAGCCCGCCCATGACGCCGCCCAGACCCACGGGGCGCTCGGCGTCGGCGATCAGCAGGATCTCGGGATCGAGCTCGCGGTCCACACCGTCCAGAGTGATCAGCCTCTCGCCCGCCCGCGCCCGGCGCACGATGAGCCGGCTGCCGGCGAGCTTGGCGAAGTCGTAGGCGTGGAGCGGCTGGCCCAGCTCCCAGAGGATGAAGTTGGTGACGTCCACGACGTTGTTGATGGGCCGCAGCCCGATCGACTCCAGCCGCCGGCGCAGCCACTCGGGGCTGGGGCCGATCCGGACCCCGCGCACCACGCGCCCGGTGAACCGGGGGCAGCCTTCGAAATCGTCGATTGTCACCCGCGCGGCGTCGGCGTTCCTCTCCTCGGCCTCCGTCGGTGAGCCGGGCGGCCGGCGCAGGGGCGTGCCATAGAGCACGGCGATCTCCCGCGCCAGGCCGAAGTGGTTCATGCAGTCCGGCCGGTTGGTCGTGACCTCGACGTCCAGCACCGTGTCGTCGCCCTTCGCAGTCAGCCCTTCGACGTTGAAGCCGGCGGCGGTCAGCCGCGCGGCCAGCTCCTGGGGGTGCGCCGGCAGATCGACGTACTGGGCGAGCCAGTCGCAGGAGAACTCCATCAGCCCCTCACCTGCCTGAGCAGCCGCTCGTCGTTGTCGAAGAACAGGCGGATGTTCGGAATGCCGTAGCGGTTCATGGCCACGCGGTCGGCTCCCATGCCGAAGGCATACCCGGAGTAGATGTCCGGATCGATGCCGCAGTTGTGGAGCACCCGCGGGTCCACCATGCCGCAGCCGAGGATCTCCATCCAGCCGGTGCCGGAGCAGACCTCGCACCCCTGGCCCTGGCAGTTCTGGCAGGTGACGTCCACCTCGGCCGAGGGCTCGGTGAAGGGGAAGAAGCTGGGCCGCATGCGGATCTCCGTGGTCGGCGAGAAGAGCCGGCGCATGAAGGCCAGGATCGTCCCCTTGAGGTGCCCGACGGTGAGCCCCTCCGCCACCGCCAGCCCCTCCACCTGGTGGAACATGGGCGAGTGGCGCAGATCGTTGTCGTTGCGGAACACCCGGCCGGGGCAGATGACCCGGATGGGCGGCTTGCGCGACAGCATGGTGCGGATCTGCACCGGCGAGGTGTGGGTGCGCAGCAGCAGGCCGCCCTCCACAAAGAAAGTGTCCTGCGTGTCGCGCGCCGGGTGATCCTTGGGGAAGTTGAGCGCCTCGAAGTTGTGGTAGTCGTCCTCGACCTCGGGTCCCTCGGCGACGCTGTAGCCCATCTCGGCGAAGATCTGCTCCATCTCCGCGAAGACCAGGTTCACCGGGTGGATGCTGCCGAGCAGAGGTCGCCGGCCGGGGAGGGTGACGTCCACGGCGGCGGCGCGGCGGGAGGCCTCCCGCTCGCGGGCCGTGAGCGCCTCGTCCAGCTCGGCGAGGCGGCCCTCCACCAGCACCTTGAGGTTGTTGACCGCTTCGCCGTAGGCGCGGCGGCCGGCAGGCTCGACCTTCTTGATGTCGTCCAGGAGAGTGCGCAGAAGGCCCTGCTTGCGTCCAACCCACTGAACGCGCAGGGCCTCCCAGGCGCCGCGGTCCCGCACCTCGCGGGCCGCGGATTCGAACTCCTCGGTCCGGGCGGCGAGCGCTGGCTGAGATGGATCTCCAACCGTCGGGTGCTCGCCGCCGGCCGTCACCCTAGCCTCCCGCGGACGCCGAGGCGCCCTCGCTGTCTCCCAGCGCCTTCTTCGCCAGCTCGGCGATCGCCGCGAATCCCGCCAGATCGGCGACGGCCATCTCGGCCAGCACCTTGCGGTCCAGCTCGGAGCCGGCGGCCTTGAGGCCGGCGATGAGGCGGCTGTAGGAGAGGCCGCTCAGGCGGGCGGCGGCGTTGATGCGGACGATCCACAGGCTGCGCATGTGCCGCTTCTTCTGCCGCCGGTCGCGATAGGCGTAACCCAGAGCCTTGTCGACCGCCAGCTTGGCGACGCGGTGAGCCTTCGATTTGGTGCCGTAAAAGCCGCTGGCGCGATCGAGAATCTTCTTGCGCTTCAGCAGCCGCTTGTTTCCACGTTTGACACGTGCCATCTACCGAACCTCGTTTCTGCTCCACTCAAGTGGGGAGCGGTTGATTGACCCGCACGGTGCGGCGAGAACGCCTTGAGGCACCGGGGGCCGCGGCTTCGGGGGGCAGGTCCGTCCCTCCGAGCGCCGGAATTTCTTGGGCGGGCGGCCGCGGGCCGTCCTAGTTGTGCAGCATTCCGGTGAGGATGGCTGCGAACGCGGGAGAGACCTCGACGGACTTGCGCAGGTGGCGCTTCCGCTTGGTGGTCTTCTTGGTCAGGATGTGGCTCTTCATCGACTGGTGACGAACCACCTTGCCGGTGCCTGTGACCTTGAACCGTTTCGCAGCCCCCTTGTGTGTCTTCTGCTTGGGCAAGGGCGGCTCCTTTCTCTGAATCGATCCTGCAAAACAAACGAGGCCCCGCGGAAGGGTACTCCCCCTCCCGGAGCTTCGACTCTTCAGCCCCTTCGGGCTCAGGGGGTCGTCTTCGGCTTCGTACCGTGGCGCGGCGGACCGAAGATCACGTGCATCCGGTTGCCGGCCATTTCGGGGGACGATTCTAGCACTCCATGCTCCCCCAGGTCTTCCCCAAAGCGCTTCAGCAGCTTGTGGCCGAGATCCTGCCGCGCCATTTCACGGCCTCGGAACTGGACGGTGGCCTTCACCTTGTCACCGTCGCCGAGGAACCGGAGGGCGTTCTTGAGCTTGAAATCGTAGTCGTGCTCGTCGATGTTGGGCCGGAACTTGACCTCTTTGAGGTGGATGATCTTCTGCTTCTTCTTGGAGATGTGAGCCTTCTTCTTCTGCTCGTAGAGGAACTTGCCGAAGTCCATGATGCGGCACACCGGCGGCTTCGCCGTCGGCGCCACCTCCACGAGGTCGAGAACCTGCTCCTGCGCCCGCCGCAGCGCCTCTTCGATCGGCACGATGCCGGCCTGCGATCCGTCAGCCTCGACCAGGCGCACCTCACGCACCCGGATGCGCTCGTTGATCCGCGTTGCCTTGTCGATGTCAGCTCACCCCCTGAGAGCGCCGGGCCTTCGCCCGAAGTTTAGTGTTCAGATCGTATCTCCTTTAAGTCGGTTGCGTTGATATATCCTACAGTGCTCACAGCTCCCGGCTGCGGGACGCGACCTGCTCGCCCACCCGGGCCAGGAACGCTGCCACCGTCAGAGCCCCGAGGTCCTCGCCCGCGCGGCGGCGCACCGCGACGGTGCCATCCTCCTGCTCGCGAGCCCCCACCACCAGCATGTAGGGCACCTTCAAAACCTGGGCTTCCCGAATCTTATAACCCAGTTTCTCGTTGCGGTCATCCAGCTCCACCCGCACTCCCGCCGCGGCCAGCTCCGCCCGTACCCTCTCGCCGTACTCGACGAACTTCTCCGACACCGGCAGCACCACCGCCTGCACCGGCGCCAGCCACAGGGGGAAGGCCCCCGCGGTCTGCTCGATGAGGATGGCGAGGAAGCGCTCGACGGAGCCCAGCATGGCGCGATGGATCATCACCGGCTGGTGCTCGGCGCCGTCCGCCGCCACGTACTTGAGGCCGAAGCGCTGCGGCATCTGATAGTCGAGCTGCACCGTGCCGAGCTGCCAACTCCGGCCCAGGGCGTCCTTGACGTGGAAGTCGATCTTCGGACCATAGAAGGCGCCGTCGCCCGGATTGACCTGAAAGGCGATCCCCCGGCTTTCCAGCGCCCGGGCCAGCGACGCCTCGGCCTTGTCCCAAAGCTCGTCCGAGCCGAGCCGTTTCGCCGGCCGGGTGGACAGCTCGATCCGCGCGCCCTCGAAGCCGAACGTCCGATAGACCTCCAGGATCATCTCCGTCACCGCCAGCACCTCGGCCTCGATCTGCTCCTCGGTGCAGAAGATGTGGCCGTCGTCCTGCGAGAACGAGCGCACCCGGAACAGGCCGTTGGTGACGCCGCTCCGCTCGTAGCGGTGCAGCCGGCCGAAGTCCGCGTAGCGGATGGGCAGGTCGCGGTACGAGCGCAGCCGGGTGGCGAAGATCAGGCAGTGCGAGGGGCAGTTCATGGGCTTCACCGCCATCTGGCGTTCATCCGCCTCGGTGAAGAACATGTTCTCGCGATAGTTGTCGTAGTGCCCCGACGTCTTCCACAGCTCGACGTCGAGGATCTGCGGCGTGACCACCTCGCCGTAGCCGTAGCGGGCGTAGAGGTCGCGCACGTAGTCGATGAGGGCGTTGTAGATCGCGGCCCCCTTCGGGTGCAGGAACGGCATGGCCGGCGCCAGCGGGTTGAAGCTGAAGAGGTCCAGCTCCTGGCCCAGCCGGCGGTGATCGCGGGCGCGGGTCAGCTCCATCTGCTCCAGGTACTCCGCCAGCTCCTTCTCGGAGCCGAAGGCGGTGCCGTAGATGCGCTGCAGCCGCTCGTTCTTCTCGTCGCCCTTGAAGTAGACGCTGGAAGCCTCCAGCAGCTTGACCGCGCCGACCTGGGCGAGGCTCTGCACGTGCGGCCCGCGGCACAGGTCGGTGAACCGGCCGTGGCGGTAGAGCGTGATGGTCTCCCCCTCGGGGATGTCCTTCAGCCGCTCCACCTTCAGCGACTCGCCCATCTCGCGGAAGATGCGCTCCGCCTCCGCGCGGCTGACCTCGATGCGTTCGAAGCCGCTCTTCTCGGCGAGCACCTCGCGCATCTTGTCCTCGATCTTCACCAGGTCGTCCGGGGTGAAGGGGCGCGGGAAGCGGAAGTCATACTGGAACTTTTCGCTGTGATCCTGGCGGCCGGCGTCGTACTCCGCCTCCGGCCACAGCCGCTTGACGGCGTCGGCCAGCACGTGCTCGGCGCTGTGACGGATGAACTCGCCGGCCTCCGGGCTCTTGGTCGTGAAGATGCGGAAATGGCCTCCCGCGGTGAGCGGCAGGCGCAGGTCGACCTTACGGCCGTCCAGCTCGGCGCCGACGGAGTCCTTCGCCAGACGCGGCCCGATCGAAGCGGCCACCTCGAGCGGCGTGGTGCCCGCGGGAACCGTGCGTACGGATCCATCGGGTAGGGTGAGATGCACGGCTTCGGTGGTCGTCTCCATGGGGCACCAGTCGCCTTCTACCAGGCGACAAAAACAATACGCGGGTTGAATCTCGGGCCGCGGCCCAGGCCGGCGGAAGTCACGAGAAAGGGGGATGGTAGGCGCTAGCGGACTCGAACCGCTGACCTCTACCGTGTGAAGGTAGCGCTCTAACCAACTGAGCTAAGCGCCTGGGCATGAGGCTGGAAGTCGGTTCACCAGTGAGGTCGAACACCCCGGTACAGCTCTGTGTTTCTCTCGTTCTGGCTCCGATTTCCGACTCCTGGAAGAGACCCTGGTAGGCCCGAGCGGATTCGAACCGCTGACCTCTACGATGTCAACGTAGCGCTCTAACCAACTGAGCTACGGGCCTGTAAGTCCTCGACCGACTTCTCGGTTCCCAAGGGAGGGAGAGGGTAGCAAAGGGATGGGACGCTGTCAACGCCGGGGGGTGGCTGGAGAGGCTGTGTCCTCGGGCACCCTCTTCTCATAGAGGATGGCTCGAAAGTCTCTGGGAATCGTCCGACGCCGCTGCGTCAAGGCGACAGGTGCGGGACCGGTGGCCGCACCGCCCGAGGCCCTCATCACCCCGGCCCTCTTCTCCCAGCCTCCCCCCCGTCCGCCGGGAGAAGAGGGAGAATACATCGCAGGCGTCCTTCATGTCCTTGACGTCCCTTTTCTGCCCCGAAGGGGCAACGGCATATAGCCCGGGGCTGGCGGCTGTTTGCCAGCCCCAGGTGGGAGTCACCCCATAAGTCCCAGGAGCCCCGAAGGGGCGACGGCAGTTCAGCGCTCAGCGAACCTCAACCTCCCCGATCTTCGGAAATCCCGCGCCCGCATCGTCGTAGACCACGACGTATCTCCCCGGCGCGGGCCGGCCAAGGTGCACGACCGGGCCGTTGGCACGCTCCTTCGCCGTTCTCGATCCGGGACCTCCCTTACAAAGGCTCTTATCGAGCCGGATGAGGACGCGGCCTTCTTCGACGCGCCCGGTCGCCCGGCGTACACAGACGCCGGATTGGGCGTCCTTTATACGATGCACAAAGAGTCTGTAAGGCAGAGTCACCCGGCCGGCCTCCATCTTCGGGTTCCCCACTGCGATTCCGCCCCAAGACTTTTCGACGAAAGACCACGGCGCGGGGGTTGTCGTCGCCCAAATCACAGCCCGCTCGCACGACACCGAAGCGAGGGCGAGAAGGAGCGCGACCGGCGGCAGGAACCTATGGAGGCTCTTCATCTTTGGATGCTATACCGCAGAACCGATTTCTTAGAGGGTGTCTCAAATGGTTGACGACAACGCCTATCGCGCCAGGGATTGAAATCACCTGGCTACCCTCTGTAGTCCCTACGGGACATGGGAAGAACGAATTGCAGTCCCGGAGGGGACAAGCGTCGGTAGCCAGGCGATTTCAATCCCTGGCGATGTAGGCGTCGCTGTCGCTCCTTTTGAGACAGACTTTAAAGGCTTTTCCTCCATAAAATCAGTAAAGTTCTTCCCATCGTAACGGCACAAACCCATGCCCCTGGTGCCGAACCAGAGGTTACCGGACTTGTCTTCTACAATACAAAACACACCATTATGGCTCAGGCCCTCTTTCGTTGTAAGCCGGGCAAAGGATTTCCCATCGTAACGCCACACGCCCCCATCCTCGCCCGCTTCCCCGCTCCCGCTCTCGGTGGCGAACCAAATATTTCCTGATTTATCTTCTGCCATAGAATAAACAGAGCTCGTGCTAAAAATTCCTATATCCGCAAAACCGGTGAAGGTTTTCCCATCATAACGGCTTGCACCATGGTCCCTGGTGCCGAACCAGATGTTTCCGCTTTTATCTTCCAGAATCGAATGAACCATGTCATCGCCATTCGGCTTGAAACCGGTCAAGGCTTTGCCATCGTAACGAACCACCCCCTCGCGAAGCCAGGAGGCGAACCAGATGTTTCCGCTTTTGTCTTCTACGATGGAAGATATCGCCTTGAGATGAAGACCGTTCTTGTTTATGACGTTACCGTCATGCAAAAAACGGGCGAACGACTTCCCATCGTAGCGAAACACTCCTTCATCGGTTCCGAACCAAAAATTTCCGGTCCTATCCTGCAAAATACTCCAAACAGCGTTTTTGTGGGATAGACTGTCATTCGCAGGGATGATGGGATTGAAATCACCCACAGAAGCCGCCGTCATTCGCAGAGCGGTAAAAGCTTTTGAACCTGGCTTGAGCGAAGCGGAAAAATCGTAGCGCGAGACACCGTCCGCCGTGCCGAACCAAAGGTACCCGGCTTTATCTTCGTAAACAGACCAAACAGTATTGCTACTCAAGCCATCTTTCTCTGTGAAATTGGTAAACGACTTTCCATCGTAGCGATAAACCCCTTCTCCCGTGGTGCCGAACCAAAGATTGCCAGATTTATCCTGCAACCCACAATGAACATTGGCATATTGGTTTGTACCTTGGGTCTTTATAATCTTCGGCTGACCGCCCGTGATTGGCGCTAAGATCCCAACTAATATTCCGATGATCAAAGTTAGTTTTGCCATGGCCCTGAGGATACGCCAACGCCTTAACCTCGTCAATGCCTTGGCGCCGAACGATAAGCTCACGAGATAGCAAGAATAGGACAGCGAGAAACGCAACTCTGGCACGTCGCCTCCCGTTACCAGCTACGGAGCTGCAACACATCGAGTCGCGAGCTCCGACGAACAGGCAGCATTTTCAAGGTTGGAGGCTACGCCATGAAACCCAGCACACCGCGTCCCCGCAGCATCTACCTCTCCTTCACCCTCCTCTTTCTCTGGCTCTCGGTGGCCGCGCTGCTCGCCGCCGGGCCCACCGTCACCGCTCCCACGCCGAGCCCGCAGGCGGGCTTCCTTGGTAGCACCGCCCAGTTTTCCGTCACGGCGACCGGTACCGGTCCCTTCACCTACGCCTGGCAGCACATCGACGTCGGCGGTACCGCGTACGTGTCTCTGAGCAACGGCACCCGGATCGCGGGCGCCACGGCCGCCACCCTTCAGATCTCGAGCCTCCAGGCGTCCGACGCGGGCAACTACCGCTGCCTGGTCAGCAATGCCGGCGGGCAGTCCAACTCGGGGCCGGGCACCCTCACCGTGACCGCTCCCCCGCCGCCGACAGTGACGCGCCCCGCCAATCAGACGGTCACCGTGGGCGGAACGGCCACCTTCGCGGTGACGGTCACCGGCATCGGACCCTTCATCTATGTCTGGCAACAGCAGGCCGTCGGCGCTCCGGGCTATGTGACCGTGTTCAACGGCGGCCGCATCTCCGGGGCCACCGGTCCCACCCTCCAGATCGCCAGCGTCCAGACCTCGGACGCCGGCAACTACCGTGTCCTCGTCAGCAACGGCGGCGGGACGACCAACCCAGGACCCGCCATTCTCACCGTCAATCTGCCGCCGCCGCCCACGGTGACGGCGCCTTCGCCGGCGAGCCAGACGGTGACCGCCGGAACCTCGGTGACGTTCTCCGTCAGCGCTTCGGGTGCCGGACCCTTCACCTACATCTGGCAGTACAACCCCAACACCGCCTACGTCACCCTCAACAACGGCGACCGCGGCGGCCGGATCTCCGGCGCCAACACCGCCGTCCTTCAGATCGCCGCCACCCAGGCGACCGACACCGGCAGTTACCGCTGCCTGGTGACCAACGCCGGCGGAACGACCAACCCCGGACCCGGCACCCTCACCGTCAACGCGACGACTCTCCCGCCGGCGGTGACCGGGCCGGTGCCGGCAAGCCAGACGATTCAGGTCGGAGCCTCGGCGACGGTCTCGGTGACCGCGACCGGCACCGGGCCATTCACCTACGCCTGGCAATTCAACCCCGGCTCCGGCTTCGTCAACGTGTTCAATGGCGACCGGGGCGGCCGGATCACCATCAACGGCGGCACCCTGACGCTTACCAATGGTCAGACCTCCGATACCGGCAGCTACCGCTGCCTGGTGACCAATGCCGGAGGAACGACCACTTCAGGATCGGCGACCGTGACCGTCGTCCAGGGGACGCCCCAGCTTACAGTGAAGGACCCCCAGGGCCACACCGTCACCGCGAATCAGATCCTCCGCATGCTGATTCCCTTCAAATCGAACTGCAATCCGACCACGGCGGTCTACACGATCTCCAACGCCGGCACGGCGCCGCTGACCCTGAGCCCACCGTCCACCACCATCAAGCAGGGAACGGCCAGCTTCGGCGCCACGTTGTCCTCGACGACCGTGCCCGCAAACGGCGGCACCGTCACCCTCACCGTGTCCTTCCCCTGCAGCGTCGGCTTCGGCGACGACTTCCAAAGGTCTGGGATCAACCTCGTTTCGAACGCGGGCAACTTCTCCTTCGACGTCAGCGCTCTCTGGGAGATGCACTTCCCGGAGCAGGGACTGCAAGAGCTCTCGGCGGCGATCGAGAGCATGAGTAAGGCCGGAGTGAGCCACGCCTTGGAGCTCTGCGACTGGCGCAGCAGACTCCACCCAGATCCGGCCTTCCCCTTCGGTCAGCCGGGCGCCAGCGAAAACCTGCCGGTCGTCGCGGCGGCCATCGCCCTGTGGGCCGAACCCAACAGCGGCGGCGCGGACTATCCCACCTGGTGGTCCCAGTTCCTGGCGGAGCAGTTGAGCCCTCCGGGCACCGCGGCCAACGACGCCGCTCACAACTTCCAGGGCAGCGAGCTGATGTCCTTCGACTACTCAGCCAAGGTCGTCGCCGCCATCACGGCCGTGAACGCCTGGACCTACACCACTCCAGGCGCCGGAGCGGCGGGCCTGCGCAGCAGCGCCGAAACGTACCTCCGCGCCACCATCGGCGCCTATGCCCTGGCCGCCGGCCAGACCTGGGCGCGGACGGCCTATGGCTTCTACAACGGCGACGCACCCGATCCCAACCAGATCTACAGCTTCGTCGACGGCAGCGACCGGCCGTTCGTGGCCGGCCCCTACCTGGCGCTCGGCGGTGAGCGCTCCAACTCGGGATACTGGTCCAACGATCAGCGCGCCCACATGTTCTGCCACGCCCTGGGTTACAACTGCACCTCGGCCGGACGGCCGAGCGCCGAGCAGCAATGGCAGGCGGCCGTGGTAGCCGACGCCGCGTCGAAGCTGCCGGCTTCCGCCAGCCTGTTCGGGCTCACGGCCAACGATATCGCCGGGATCCAGGCGCTCGTTGCCGAAAGCTCCGGGTTCAGCTCTTCGGCCGCGAGCCTGCTGGGGGGCATCCGCACTTACACCACCATCCACTTCCTGGCCTGGCCGGGGGTTCGGGCCACCTGCGTCGAGACGGATACCAATACCAACACCGTGCCGACCCTGGGTGGCGTCTACAGGGTTGCCCCCAACCACGGAACGGGACAGGAGATCGAGTTCCTCTATCCCTTCGACTCCCAGCATGGGCGCACCGATTCAGGCGGCGGCACCTGCACGGTGAAACTTACCGACCACGTCCTGCAGGGCTCGTATACCGATTCCTTAGGCACCCATGAGCCGGTGATCCAGCTCCCCACCGGCACGCCCCTCTACCACTACAAGCTCGGACCGGACGGTTTCGAGTCCGTTCCTTGACAGCCTGATCAATGCTCCGGCCCCCGTGGCGACTTCGGTCTCCGCGGGGGGCCGGTTCGTTTCAGCGAACCTCGACCTCACCGATCTTGGGAAACCCCGCGCTCGCATCGTCATAGACCACGGCGTATTTCCCCGGCGCGGGCTTGGCGACGTGCACCGTCAGGTCCTCGGCGCCTTCCGCGGCCGTCTTGGAGCCTGGACCACCCTGGCAGATGCGCTTATCGATTCGGACGGCGATACGACCGTCTTCAACACGCCCGGTCACTCGGCGGATACAGATGGCGGAGTCGACGCGCTCGGCGGGATGCACACCGAGCCTGAGCGGCAGGCTCACCCTGCCGGCTTCGACCGTCGGCTTCTCCACCGCGACTCCGCCCCAACCTTTTTCGACGTAGGACCAAGTCGCCGGGCCTGTCGGCTTCGGCTCCAAGGTCATGCTGATGCGGTCACACGAGGCCAAAGCGAGGGCGAGCAGGATCGCGGCCGGCGGCAGGAACCGATTGGGGGTCTTCATTCTGGAATGCTACCGCACCGTCACCCTGAACTGATCGAGCTTCGCCAGATCGCTCTCATACGCAGTGACCTCGAGACGGTCCGTGTAGACGTCGACGACGCAGAAGTGATTGACCTTCTTGAAGACGTCGCCGGGAATCCCAAGCTCAGGATGTTTACCGTCATAGAGCGGGGCGCCGCCACCGCCCGTGACGACGTAGGTGATGCCGTCGCGAACCGTTCGGTAGTAGACGTGGTCGTGCCCCTCGAAGACGAGGCGGACGCCATGCCGCTGGAAGAGCGAATGGAGGATGGGTTGAAGCGCCTGCACGTCAGGCTCAACGGCATGGGGGCCAATCGAGAAGATCGCCTTGTGGAAAAACGGGATGATGAACCGTCCCGCGGCCTGCGAACGGGCGAGGTCGGTCTCGAGCCAGCGCCCTTGGTCGCTCTCCGGGTCGAGCGGCTGCTGAGTATCAATCGCGACGAAGTGAAGCCTTCCCTTCTCGAAGGAGTAGTAGAGCTTGTTGCCGGAGAGAACCGGCTGGGTGACCCGCTGCTCGTAATACCCCTCGGGTCCCACGTCGTGGTTGCCGCGCGCCGGGTAATAGGCCACCTGCCTCCGCATGGCGCCGGTGATCTCGTCGAAGGTCTGCCACTGGTCGGCGACACTGCCGTCGTGGACGAGATCGCCGGTCTGGAGGACGAGGGCGGGATGGAAGCTCATCACGTCCTCGACGATCTTGCGGTGAACCTCATGGCCGTCGCGGGTATCGCCATAGGCCGCGAAGCGGAGGAAAGGCTCTGCCTCCGGGGTCGCCTTGGCCGAGTGTGAGTCCAAGGGCTCGGGAGCCTGCGTGCAGGCCGCGGCAAGGAGGACAAGCAGGGCGGTGTAAGCCAACGTGCGCGTACGCATCGGTACCATTGCGGTCCTCCTTCGAATGATGCCAGACTCTGCGGATAGTCTGACCGATGAGCCCGGTTCAGTCCAGGGGGCGGGGCTGAACGAGAGGTTCCCAAACGAGCCTGGAACCTGTCCTGCACCTAGTCTGCTCTCCATTCATCTGGAACCTAACTCTGGGGGTAAGTGCGCTATCGGAACCCAACCGCCCATTCCTTCTTTCCAATAGTGCGTGTCACTTGCGAGCTTGCCCGAGGAACGCATGCGTTGGATTTCGCCTATTGGGAAGGGGCCATACGTCTTGCCGCCAGTAGCAAGGAATGCGGTATCGGACATGACAAGAGGTTGTCCGAGAATCTCGGGGCTTGGAGAATACTGAGAGTCTGAGGCCGAGTCCGGCTGTAACGTCGAAGTCGGCTGCTGTGCTGGAGAGCCAGCACCCTGCGCGTGTTGCTCGGATTCGCCTTCCTTCTTGTAGCTCTTCTTTGCGTCCTTTACGATTGTTCGAATGGCTGCCTTGTCTCGTAAAACCTCGTCTGCCGCATCTTTCAGGTCCACCTCGGTCACTTGATGAGCAGACTTTGCGCGCAACAACTTCGCTATGGTTTTCATGTAGACGATTCCGGCTGCAATTGTTAGTGCATAGGCGGTTGCAGCCATCAGTGCAGCACCACCCACCGTTCCCAGCCCAGGGAGAAACTTCGTGGCACTCGCAAAGACCATTAAACCCGCCGCGTTGGCGCCTATGTTTGTCATTACTCCGGCGGCGAGACTCTTGGTGGCGTTTTCCCCGAACGGTAGCTGAAGTTCTTTGTTGATGCGAACATACATGGTCCAGGTATTAACGGCCATAGCGGCCATATCTGCTCCCGGAATCGGAATGAGCGCACTTCCAACGGCCAAGCGGGCATGGAGTTTCACCATGCCCGCAAGCTTCTGTGGGAGGTGTTCGTCTACCGCTTTATTGAGTTCCTTTGCGAGCTCGACAGCTGCCTTGACAAGATGTTCTTCTTCCATACCTTACCCCTTCCTCGCATTCAGCAATGCGATTAGTCCACGAACTCAGTTGGCGTCTTGTCGTCGTGAACCAATTATATATCTAGCAAACTGCCAACGCCTCGAAACTCTTCGTGCGGCAGGCACAAAGCGCGGTTGCCGTCCGGTGCACGCCTTTGCGCTTCACCCGTGGAAGCGGGGGTTCTTGCGGCCTTTCTCCGTCAAGACAGCTCCCTGCCAAGAGAAAGGAGATACGAATACGGGTTGCTCCTGATCGACTCCTTCTTGTCGACGTTGTACATAGTTCCCGAGACGATTAGCGAGAGTCCTGCACCAGCGAGCAGGGCAGTTGGTACAGACAAGCCAGACTGCGGCAAGCATCGTCGTCGGTCCTGCTGAAAGGAAAGCGACCTTGAGCAGACCTTCGCTGAACCAGCGAATCCGTCGGCCCTCAAGTGCTCTCTTTAGGTTAGCAATGGCTGGCCCAATTTCATTAAGGCCAATGTCCGAAACCCTTTGCCGTAAAGCCTCTGCGGGGAGGTCCTCTGCCACCGATTGAGCAAGCTGCTCGATCTTAGCTCGAAATTGACCAAGCTCATCTCTATGACTCTCTTTGAACTTCAAAAGCTTATCAATCGGTACATCGGGTGCAATTGCTACCCGTTCAATGGCCAGTTGTGCGAGCATTGCGGGTGCCAATGTTCTCGGCAGGCGTCTTCGGGGCCCAAAGGCTTCATATTCACGCCACCGCCGCCCCGGCTCGTGGAGCCCCCACGGCACGAACTCGTGCAATTGCGCATCAAGCCGTGCTGCAACCGCTAATCTGTCAGCTGGAGGGAGTGGCGTCAGCAGGCTGGCGCCAACCCGCTCTGCAAGTCGATTAGCGAGAAGTGTCATGTAAAAAAGAGCGAAGCCATCGTCAACGTCGAGCCAGTCAGCTCCGCGACGCGAGGGGGACATCATGCTGGAGAGGATGTGGCGAATCTCATAGGGAAGCTTCTCGGGGTGCATTTCCGAGAGCTTGCGCAAACGGCGCGGTAGCTTTTCGAGATGAATGTGGTGCCTTCCGCCTTCGGTTCCCCCGATGAGCAGCTCGGCACCTTCACGGCTGTTCAGGTAAGTGAGAGCATCGTCAGTTAGTTCCTCGATTTCCTCCATCCCTGAATGAACTCGAAGAGGAACCAGAAAGCCGGAATTCTGGAGAACTCGACCTGTCTCCGATGAATAGGGGACATCTATCGACTCTGGGACAATCGTTCGGACCGAGTCCCAGTAGAGGAGAGAAGTCCTGAGCCAAGCCTCATCTCGAATATCGATCCATGGGTAGTAGAGAGCTTGAGAGGGCATCTTTCACCTCAAATACTTAGATCGCTCGAGCCGCAGAACGGTTTGGTGGTGAGCGGCGGGAACGCACGATAGCGCGGCTTCCGTCCGCTCGACTGCAGGGTTGGCCGCCTTTCTTCCACATCCTTGGCCTCTCAGGAATCCAGGCTGCCGGTTCGCTACACCTTTCCCGACGTCTTCTTGGCGATGAGTTGGCGGGTCGGCCAAGCCGAAAAAATCGACCTTGAATCTTTGTGCATTGCTTTCCACGCATGCTCGAACCTATCCCACTCCTCCCTCGATAAACGGCCTTCCTCCAGAAGTGTGGGACCGTGTAAGGTGAAAAATTTATCCGGCCAGACCCAAGCTTCCGTGCCTGGGTGGACCTTCTTGACGATTTCTTGCTCGTCCCAAATGGTGAGGCCGCAGCGGCTTACAATTCCAGGGAGGTGGAGCCCAGCTTCAGGCGTAGCGATGCCTGCACGAAAACCCTCCGCCACTGGGCGGAGCGGATCGCCATTCGGGTACATCGAGACCGAAAGGTAGTTGCCGTATTCCTGAGCGGCCAAGAAGCCACCCGAACGCATCAACACGACTAACTCTTCGACGACTTGAACAATGGTCTCGATCTGCAAATACATGAAGACCCAGCGACAGAAGACGAGGTCTACGCTCGACGGATCGATTCCGAGCGTCTTAATGGCGCCTGGACTACATAGGTCACGTTTGTGAGTCTGAACTTGGTCTAGCCCATTTTTGTGAGCCGCCTCGGCTAGGCGGCGAATAGATTTCTCACTCCCATCCACTGCGATAACGCGACCCGATGGGCCTACTGCACGAGCGAGATCTAGGCTAACCAACCCTGGACCGCAGCCCACGTCGAGAACGGTCATTCCCTCTCGGAGCCCAGTGCGTTGCCAGAGCAACTGCGTGTCATAAAACCAGATACGGTGCTGTTGAACTAATCGTTCGAGCTCCGCGTCGTCGTCAGTAAAAATGTAGTCGGCGTTCGACATTTCCGCTCCCGTCTGATTTCTTCGGCACTCTGACAAAATACGCCTTAAACGGCCAACCTATGATTCGGCGACGCTATACCCACTCCCTGGGGCAGCCATAGCGTCACTTCCATGCCTCCAAGAGCATCCATGGCCTCTGGTCCGCAGCGAGCTAATCTCTATGGACTCTTGAGGTTGCTTGAGTTTACATTGCTTCAGACTTTTCGTCAAACTTATTTACTGTGTCGTATAAGTCTCCGGAACGTAACTCCGCGGCCGGACTGCTTGGACTGCTTAGCCGGCAGGCCGAAGGCTGGCCACTCTGAGGCGTAAGTGGCTCAACCGATGCGAGATCCTCTCCTCGGCGAGATGCCTCAAAAGGTCCTTATACCTGCCAGTTGCATAGCGGAACCGTCTCAATCATGGCGAAGCACCGTCCCGTAAGAGTTTGGAGCTTTCCAATCCTCTGTTTCCGGATCTCACCGCGGGTGACCTCCTCCGGCCGAGGAATGGCCTGCAAGAAAGCACGTGTTGCAAAACGTTCCCCCGGGGGCGCGGTCACGGATTTTTGCAACAACCGGGTATAGTCGGATAAGTACTCCGACAGCGAGCGAGGAGACAATGGGCGGAGCCTGGGTACAGGCCGCAGCCAGGAGGTCAGATGTGTCGGCGTCAACTCAGGGCTGGCTCACTGAGCTCCGAGCTCGCGTTTTCCCCCTTTTAGCATGGTTTTCAATCTCGCGAGCCAAACAATTAAGACGTATAACCCCATAAGAATGTGCCATGCGTCAAACATTCGATACACAACAATCCCTATGAGAATGATTGGGCCCAAGACCAGCAAGGCGCCGCGGCGAGAGCTCTGAGCGAGCTCCCTCTCCTCTTGAGTTGGTCTCATCCACCAAGGGCTCATCGATTTTTATCCCTCAGGGCGACGTTTGGGCTCAAGGCAATTCCATCTACGGCCGCCTTGCTGTTACCATCAAAAAGCCACGACAGCCCAAGGACAATTCCCTTGATTAAGGCAAGATTTGACATGAGCTGGATCTTACGCCGGTCCCTGAACCTCGTCAATGCCGATTCGTCCCAGTCGATCCGGCTTTCCCGATCCGGGTATGACCCCGCGGAGTGCGTCTCTCTCACGTAGGGCCTCAGGACTGTGGAACGTAACGTTGTGGTGCGCGGGGAGCGTTGAAGATGCTGGTGCGTTATCGCCGCCTCGGAGACGCCCCAGCGGGGTTCCCCGCAGGGCGTCTCTACATTGGGGGGTGAGAGGCGGAGAAATTTGGAACGATGACGCCTTTCCTTACCATCGAAGTCGGATGGCGCCTCGATCGAAGTGTCCAGTAACCGCTGCGAACGACTCGGCGGGGCGGGATCCCTGAGCTCCAGGCGGGCTGGAGAGCTTCTCCAGCCGGCGGGACAACTTTTCTGGCCACCAGGAAGGTCTTTTCGGCCGGCGGGAGAGGAGGGAACACGGCGTTCCCTCCTCTCCCGAATCTCCGGAAAGTTCTTCAGGCGGCTGAGAAACTCTTTCGGCGGCCGGAGAAACTTTTCAGCGGCCCGAAATGTTTCGCGCAAGACCAGGGAAACTTCTCGGGCGCCTGAAAAGTTTCGCGAGTCACCGGAAAAACTTTTCGTGCGGCCCGAAATGTTTCGCGTGCGACCGGAAAAGTTTGGCGCGCGACCGGGAAAACTTCTCAGCGGCCTGAAAAGTTTCGCGAGTCACCGAAGAAACTTCTCAGCGGCCCGAAGAGTTTCGCGCGCGACCGGAGAAACTTCTCAGGCGGCCCGAAGAGTTTCGCGAGTCACCCGAAAGACTTCTCAGCCGCCCGAAAAGTTCCGCGAGTCACCAGAAAGACTTCTCAGCCACCCGAAAAGTTTCGCGAGTCACCCGAAAAACTTCTCAGCAGGCCGAGAAGTTTGGCGCGAGACCGAGAAACTTTCCCTGGCGGCCGGAATGACGCCAGACTCTGACGCCAGCGTTCCCAGCGGGAGCTGGCCGAGAGGATTCACTTGCCGATCTCCGGTACGAAAAGGCCCACGCAGATCTTGCGCGCCAAGACATCTGAAATCTCGTTGTGTCGCGGTATCGCCTCTATGGCGCCGGTGGCTGGGTTGGTCCACAGCGAATGAGACCCTCCCTCTCGCTTCAGATGGCACCCGTACTGGCGGAGATGGCGCAGCAGGTCGCCCCGCTTCACCCGACGACGACCTTCTCACGGACGGCATTCCGCGGCAAACCGCGAAGCCCGTCGCGCCGCCGATCAGCCAGGATGAGAGATATCGCATCGGCCAAGCTGCTGCGTGCCTCGGCCTTCGTGCGGCCCTGGCCGTTGGCTCCTGGAATCTCCGGACAGTAGGCTATATACCATTCGCCATCCCGTTCGAAGACTGCTGTGAACTCGTTTCTCATCTGCGGCTCAGCTTCACGGCGTTTCATCTTGGTCGTCTCCTGCGGTGTGGCCATATCTCTAGTGTACCGGATCGCCCTCTCGCCCTACACCACCCGCCCCCGCACCATCGCCAGCCATCCCTTCAAGTACTCCCCCTGTGGATGCGTGATCGCCACCGGGTGGTCCGGCGCGGCGGCCAGGGGCTCAAGAAGAGAGACTCGGACTCCGGCTTCGACGGCAGCGGCGAAGAAGATCTGGCGGAAGAGCTTGGTATCGACCGCTCCGCTGCAACTGAAGGTGAGGAGGAAGCCGCCAGGGGCTACGCGTTGCAGGGCGAGACGGTTCAGGTCCTTGTAGGCGCGGGCCGCGGCGGCGACGTCCGGTCGCTTGCGCACCAGGGGCGGCGGATCGCAGATCACCAATCCATACGTCTCCTTGCGCTCCCGCAGGTCCTCGAAGACGTTCGCCTTCACCCACTCGATGCGGTCCGGCGCGAGGCCGTTGAGCTCCAGATGGTGGTGGCCCCGCTCCAGCAGGCGCGCCGAGGACTCGACGCAGACCACCCGTTCGGCTCCTCCCCGCAGGGCGTAGAGGCTGAAGGCTCCCGAGTGGGAGAAGAGATCGAGGACGCTGCGCCCCCCCGCCAGGCGCTCGGCGCGGCGGCGGTTCTCCCTTTGATCGCAGTAGAAACCGGTCTTCTGACCTCCCACGAGCTCGGCGGTGAAGATCAGTCCCGACTCGGCGAATCGCGCCTCGGCAGGCGGATCTCCAACGATCACTTCTTCCCCCGCGAAGGTCAGGCCCTCGGCCCGGCGCACCGGCACGTCATTGGTCTGGATCAGCGCGCAGCCCGGCAGGGCCGCGGTCAGCGCCGCGTAGGCGTCAGACCGCAGCGTCTCCAGGCCGGCGGCGGTGATCTGGCTCACCAGCACGTCGCCGAAGCGGTCCACCGTCCAGCCGGGCACGCCGTCCCCCTCGGCGTTGAGCAGACGGTAGCCGGTGGTCTCCGGCGGCAGGACGCTCTCGCGCAGCGCCAGGGCCTCGGCGATGCGGGCGGCGAAGAAGGCCCGGTCGGCATCCCCGGAGCCGGTGCCCAGCATGCGGACGCGGATCTGCGAGAGCGGACTGTTGAAGCCGAAGCCGAGGGGCCTGCCGCCGGCGTCGAAAACCCGGGCCACCGGAGCGTCGGCGGGGCCTTCCAGACGGGCGACGGAGCCCGAGAAGATCCACGGATGCCCTTCGCGGACGGACTTGTCGCGACCCGGCTTGAGGTGGACGTGGGCCTCGCGGCCCGGCGGCGGCGCGGGAACCGCTCAGTTCCTCGCGCCGTGGGGCGGCACCGGCGGCGGGACGACGAAGCGGATCGAGCTGGCCGCCGGAGCGCTGTCCACCGCGGTGCCGGCACTGTTCACCGTGACCCGCAGCACGTACTCGCCGGGCTTGAGATCGGGCGCCTTGAAGTGGACGATGGCGCGGTCGGACGTGGTGGCGGTGCCGGCGATCCGTTCCTTGACTTCGAGGGTGCCACCGGGAAGCTCATGGCCGTCCGGCGTCATCACCCTGGCTTCGGCCTTCCAGTCGGCTCCCCCGAGATTGGAGCCGAAGAGCAGGAGACGCGTCTCCCGGCCGGGATAGAACAGCGGCTTCGAGGCCGGCACGAAGGACTGGCCTCCCCGCAGCAGGAACGGATAGGCAGGCGCCTGCTTGCTCTCGCCGCGCGGCTCCTCGCGGGTGATCACCCAGCGGCCCGGCGGGTCGGGAACGAGGGGCGGCAGCAGCCACGCCTCGGAGCCGAAGACGGGCACGTGGACGGGCACGACCCGCAGCCCTGAGCGGCCCGAGGACCCGTTGCGCACCAGGACGCGCAGCGAGTAGTCGCCCGGCAGCAGGTCGAGGTGGCCGAAGAACTTGAGACCGGCCGACCGCACTCCGGCGCCGGCCTTGGCGAGGTCGAGACCCACCGTCTGGGTGACGAAGTCGTGCACGGCCCCGGTCGCGTCGAGGGCGTAGAGGTAGATCTCCACTCCCAGCACCGGCGGCTGCTGGCCCACGAGCAGGCTGGGGCCGTCCACTTCGATCAGCACCGGCACGTAGGCCTTCTCTTCGGCGCCGCGGAAGGGCGTCACCAGCACGGCGGTACCCACCGCGTCGCTCTCCTCGCCGCTCATCACCAGGTTGGCGGTCTCCAGCAGCTTCTCGAGCGAGGTCTCCTCCAGATAGGTCTTCGGCAGGAAGTAGCCGGGCCGGTGCACCAGCCGGGCACCGCGCAGCGGTTTCTTGAGCTCGACGCGCAGCCGGTGATACTCCCCTTCCGGCTGCAGGCGGTCGGGCTCCACGGCCAGCACGTAGGTGACGCTGGTGCGCTGGAGCATCTGGGTGAAGGCCACGCCCAGATCGTTGAAGCTCTCGTAGAGCTCGCCGCCCGTCCCCTTGGCCATCATCAACAGGCTGTCGCGCCCCGCGGGCCGCTGCGCGCCCTGGTCGGCGCCGGCCCGCAGGCCGCCGATGTCCACGGTCTGGATGACGCAGTCGGCGCGGCGGAACTCCTCGAGCATCCGCTCGACGTCGTTGCTGATCTCGATGAGGCCGTACCGCTCTTCCGGGTTGTTGCGCCACGACTCGCCGTGCAGGGCGTTCTCGCGCATCTCCTCCTGCCGGGCAAGGTCGCCCGAACCCTGGACGAGAGCGGTGTCGAAGCCCTGGGAGAGGAAGACGACGTACTTGCGGCCTTCCACCACGGCGATCTGCCGCGCCAGGTCGGAGAGCGAACGGGTGAAGTTGTTGACATGATTGCGCAGGGCCGTGCGATCGGCCCCTTCGAGAGCGTTGGTCACCGCCTCCAGCCGCGTCAAGGTGGCCGCGTCGGTGACTTCGGCGAGCGAATCGTGGCCGGGCGCCGGCGCCGAGCCGGCGGCGGCGTTTCTCGCGCTCAGCACCTCTTGCAGCACGAGGCGAAGGGGGTCTACGGGGCGGGTGATCAGATCGGGCAGGCCCAGGGAGGCGAAAGCGTTGTCGAGCTGCCGGCGGTCCGAGGTGAAGCCCAGGACGAGCTGCGGCCCGCGGGTGGCACTGTAGGTCGCCACCGCGGCCAGGTCGCTGGGCTGAAGCTGGGTGACGAGCCGGGCCGCCGCCATCCGCGCCTGGGCGATGGCCTTCGGCTCGGAGAACGCGAGATCGAAGAGCAGCAGGAAATGGCGCCGCGCCGCGGCCGGCACGGGGTTCCGTGGGTTCCGTGCCGGCTTGGCGGTGGCGAGGTCGAGGGCCTCGAAGCCGGTGACCTGCAGCCGCCGGCGGCCTTCCCAGACCTCGAAGTCGGCGGCGGTGAGGCCGCGCACCGGCTCACCGTCGCGCACCACCTGCACCGGCACCTCGACCGACAGCACCTGGGTGGTGGAGGAGAAGGGCGGCGTGGCCGCCGCGGCGCCGGGCGTGGGCTCGGCCGGAGCGGCGGCCGGAGGAGCCGGCGCGGCCTGCGCCGCCCACGCCCCGCGCTCCGGCGCGGCGAGAACGAGGCCCGCCAGCGCGAGCCCCATCCCGAAACGCCACGCCGCCCTGCCAGGACAATCAAGACACTTCATCACCGCGACTCCCGGCTCAATGGCTCCCGCGCGGCGCCGCGACACCTGAGCCCACGGCGAAGCGAGCCATGCTGGTCTGCTCCTTGCCCGCGCTGTCCACCAGCGTCACCCGCAACTGGTAGTCGCCCGGCGGCAGGGCCGGAGGGCTGAAGCTGGCCACCAGGCGGGTCAGGCTGGCGCCGCCGGCGTCCCGGCCGCCCAGCTTGAAGACGCCGTCGCCGACCTCTTTGCCGTCGGCCGACAGCACCTTGGCCTGGGCCTTGACGTCGCCCGCCGCCAGGTTGTAACCCTGGAGGATGAGCTGCGCCTCCTGCCCCGGCGCGAGCACCGGCTTGGAGGACGGAATGTAGGGGTTCTCCTTCAGCATGAAGGGGTACGGCATCTGCGTCTGCCCCGCCTTGGGGGTTTCGCGCACCATCACCCAGCGGCCCGGGGCCTCCGGGAAGAAAGCCGGCAGCAGCGCGGGCTCACCCTTGCCGAAAGCCGGCACCGCGACCTCGGTGACCTTCAGGCTGGAGTATCCCGTGGACCCGTTGCGCACCAGGGTACGCAGCGTGTAGTGGCCCTTGGGCAGCGAGAGCTGGGCGAAGAACTTCAGGCCCGACTGCCGCAACTGCGACTCGGCCTTGGTCAGGTCGAGCCCCACGGTCTGGGTCACGAAGTCCTGGACGGAGCCGTTCTCGTCCAGGGCATAGATGTAGATCTCCACCGGCAGCTTCGCGTCCTGCTTGCCCGCCAGCAGGGAGACGCCGTTCACCTCGATGACCACGGGCACCCAGGCGCGGTCGCCGCTCGCCGCCGCGAAGGGCGCCGCCAGCACCGCGGTGACGATGGAGCCGCTCTCCTCGCCGAGCACCGTGCTGGAGGTCTCCAGCAAGCGGGCGAGGGGCGACTGCTGCTTGTAGGGCAGCGGCGCGTAGAACCCCGGCCGCGACACCACCCGCGAACCGCGCGGCGCGTTCTTCAGCTCCACCTTGAGGGGGTGAAAGGAGCCGTCCGTCTTGAGGCCGTCCGGCTGGTAGGAAAGCACGTAGGTGACGCCGGTGCGGCGCAGCATCTGGCCCATGGCCGTCTGCAGGTTGTTGAAGTTCTCGAACAGCTCGCCGCCCGTGCTCTTCGCCATGTTGAACAGGGCTTCGTGGCCACTGGGCCGCTGCCCGCCCTGATCGCCGGCAGCGCGCAGGCCGCCGATGTCCACCGCCTGGATGGCGCAGTCGGCGCGGCGGAAGGCGTCGAGCATCTTCTCGACGGCGTTCTGCGACCCGGTGTCGCCGAACTTGTCGTCCGAGCCGCTGGCATTGGTGGTCGCGATGATCCGGCTCTCGTCGAAGGTCGGCGCGGCCTCGTCGGCTCCCAGGGTGTTCACCTTGCCCGACACGAGGGAGCTGTCGTATCCCTCGGAGAGGAACACCACGTACTTGCGCCCCGGGACCTCGCCCATCAGCCGCGCCAGGCCGGTGAAGGATCCGGTCATGTTCTTGAGCGTCTGCTGCCTGGCGGTGCGGTCGGCGCGATCGGCCGTATCGGCGAAGCTTTTCAGGTTGTCCAGCAGCTCCGCCTCCTTGGCCGCCACGACCTCGGCTCTGCCGCCCGAGGACGTGGCGGACGCCTGCGTGGCCGAGGCGTCCTTTTGGGCCTCGAACAGCACCAGCTTCAGGGGATCGGGGGAGCGGTCGATCAGCTTCGGCACTCCCAGGGTGTCGATGGCGGCGGCGATCTGCTTGCGGTCGGGCGTGAAGCCGATCACGAGCTGCGGCCCCTGGAGGGCGCTGTAGGTGGCGACCGCGACCAGGTCGGTCGGATGCAGGTTGTCGACGACGCTGACGGCTGCCCCCCGGGCCTTGATGATCGACTTGGGCTCGGAGTTCGAGAGGTCGAAAAGCATCAGGAAGTGGCGCCGTGCCGAGACCGGCACCTGCTGCGCCGCCACGGCCGCCGGCGTGCCCGCGGCCGGTACCGGCGCGGTGAGGTCGAGAACCTCGAAGCCGGTGATCGGCACCTTCTTGCGGCCGTCGTAGAGCTCGAAGTCCTTGGCCGTGAGCCCGCGCACCGGCTCGCCGTCCTTGACGACCTGAACCGGGACCTCGACGACCGTCACCTCGGTGGATCCCGAGAAGGTCTGTTGAGCGAACCCCGACCAGGATACGAGCCCCAGCCCAGCCAGCATCAAGACGGTGATGCGCAAGGCGGTGATGCGTTGAAGCTGACTACCCTTTTTCATGCAACGTCCTTTCGGCCCTCGCGGAATTGAAGCTCCCAGCTCAAGAATTCAAAAAAGAAACAACAGATATTTCCGATACGGTACCACCGATCAGCGTCCGCCTCCCACTACGAAGGGAGCGCTGCTGGAGCCGGCCGGCGCGCCATCGCCGGTCAGCGTCACCCGCAGCAGGTACTCGCCCGGCGGCAGCTTCGGGGGCCTGAAGGTCGCCGTCAGCCGGTCCGGAGTCCCGCCGCCGCCCTTCTCCCGGCCCAGCACCCGCAGGACTCCGGCCCCCTCCGCCCCCGCGGCCTCCTTGCCGTCGGGCGTCGTCACCCGGGCCTCGGCCTTGAGATCTCCCGCCGCCAGGTTGTAGCCCAGGAGCGCCACGGGGATCTCCTGGCCGGCGGCGAGCGCCGGCCGCGTCGCGGGAACGAACGGCTGCTTGCGGGCCATGAAGGGGTAGTCCACCTGCGCCCCCCGCTGCGCCTCGCGGATGATCAGCCAGCGGTTCGCCGCCTCGGGAAAGAGGGGTGGCAGCAGCACCGGCCCCGCCGTCGCGAAGGCCGGCACCGTGAGCGGCGACGCCCGCAGGCTGAACGCCCCGGTGGCACCGTTGCGGATCAGCGTGCGCACCGAGTACTCGCCGGCCGGCAGGTCGAGATGACCGAAGAACTTGAGGCCGCCCTGGCGCAGGGAGGTCTCGGTCTTGGAGAGGTCGAGCCCCAGGGTCTGGAAGAGGAAGTCCTGAATGGCGCCGTCGGCGGCCAGGGCGTAGACGTAGACCTCCACCGGCAAGACTCCCTGCGGCTTGTCGGCGAGCAGCGCCGGGCCGTCCACCTCGATGAGCACCGGCACATAGGCGTTGGACTCGCCGGCCCGGAACGGAGCCGCCAGCACGGCGCTGGGGATCGACCCCGACTCGGCGCCGCCCATCAGCTTCGAGGAGGCTTCGAACAGCTTCTCCATCGGGTTGAGCTGGCGGTAGGGACGGGGTGCGTACCAGCCCGGCCGGAAGACGACGCGGGTGCCGCGGGGAGCGTTTTTCAGCTCCACCCGCAGCTTGTGGTAGGAGCCGTCCGGCTTCACCTTGTCCGGCTGGAACGACAGCACGTAGGTGAGGGTCGTGCGTTGCAGCAGGCCGCTCATCGCCGACGACAGGTCGTTGGAGCCTTCGAACAGCTCGCCGCCGGTGCCGCGGGCCATGGCGAAAAGGCTCTCCTTGCCGGCGGTACGGCTCACCCGCTGCTCGCCGCCGGCGCGCAGGCCGCCGAGGTCCACGGCCTGGATGACGCAGTCGGCGCGGCGCAGCTCCTCCAGCATCTTTTCGAGCGCGTTGATCGCCTGGGTGTTGCCGAAGGTCTCGTCCGAATTTTCGAGGTGGGCCTCGGAGCTGCCGACGCCCGGCTGCGGAAGCTTGCCGAGGACGGCGGACTCGTCCGGCCGGTCGGTGAGCGACGGCGTCGAGCCGGTGACCAGGGTGCTGTCGAACCCCTCCGAGAAGTAGACCACCTGCTTGCGGCCCGGGATCGCCGCCAGCGTCCGCGCCATGTCGGAGTAGGCGCGGGTGAGGGCGGTGATCGAGGCCTTCTGCGCCGAACGGTTGGTGTCCCGGTTCAGGGTCGCCTGCTCGGTGCCGAGATCGATGAGCAGATCGTTGGTGTGGGCGGCGTCGGCTTCCTGGGAGTGCTCGGCGACCAGGCGCGAATCGGCGCCGGCGCCGGGCCGGATGCCGCCGTTGCCGTGCCCCATCACGAGACGCAGCGGATCGTCCGCCCGGTCGGGGCGCACGGCGCCCAGGGAGCCGAGGGCCGTGTCCACCTGCCGGCGGTCGGAGGTGAGGCCGAGGATGACCTGCGGCCCGCGCGCCGCGCTGTAGGTGGCCACACCCACCAGGTCGCCGGGGCGCATCCCCTTGATCACCAGCTCCCGGGCCGCGTCCCGCGCCTTGACCACCGACTTGGGATCGGAGAAGGCGAGGTCGAAGAGGAGGAGGAACTGGCGCCGCCCGGCCAGCGGCACGGCGGCCGCCCGCTGGACGCCCGGCGCCGCGAGGTCGACGGCGTGGAAGCCGGTGAGGGTCTGCCGGGTGCGGCCGTCGTAGACCTCGAAATCCGTGGCCTTCAGGTCGCGCACCGGCTGGCCGTCGCGCACCACCTGCACCGGTACCTCGACCTCCACGACGTCGGTCGAGCCGCCGAAGGTCTGCTGCGCCGGTGGCGCGGCCGCCGGCGGCGCGGCGACCGTGACGGTAGCGAGGAGCCCTGCCGAGGCAGCCACGAAGAAGGCCGCGAGAACCCTGGATGTCTTCATGCTCGCTCCTCGAAAAAAGCTCAGTGGATCACCTGAAATGGCAGCGAGCTCGCATGCCGGAGACCGGTCGTCGGGTCGGTCACCGCCACTTGCAGGACGTAGTTGCCGGCGTTGAGCCCCGCGGGATCGAAGGTCGCCGTCAGCTTGTCGAGGCCCTGGATGCCGGTCGCCGTGCGCTGCACACCGGACAGGTGCCCCGAAGCCGAAGCCGTACCGTCGGCCGCCATGACCTGCCCCTGCACCGCGACCTCGCCCTTGCCCAGGTTGTAGGCCACCAGGCAGAGCCTGGCCGTCGATTCGCCGCGCAGGGTCGGCCGGGCGGAGGGCACGTAGACCTGCCCTTCGACGGTGAACGGGTAGACGACGCTCGCCTGCTGCCCGTCGTGGCTGTTCTCCCGCACCAGCAGCCACTTCTGCCGGTCCTCCATGAAGAAGGGGGGGAGCAGCACGGCCTGGGCCTGGCCGTAGGCCGGAACCTCGACGCGCGCCGTGTGCACGCCGGTGCGGCCGGTTTCCGCGTTGCGCACCAGCACCCGCACGTGGTACTCGCCGGGCGGCAGGTCGAAATGGCCGTAGTACTTGACGCCGCCGTCGAGCATCGCCTGCCGGCCGCGGTCCTTGCCCAGGTCGAGGTCCACCCGCTGGCTGAAGAAGTCCTTCATCTGCCCTTCGGAGTTGCTGACGTAGCTGTAGATCTCCAGGTTCAGCTTGTTGCCGGTCTGCCCTTCGAGCAGGCTGCGGCCGCCCACCTCGACGATCACCGGCACGTAGGAAAGGGCGGCGCTGGCGCGGAAGGGCGCCGCCAGCACGTTGAGGTCGATGTCCCGTTTCGGCGACGCGCTCGCGATGCCGTCGGAGGCGAGGAGGTTCTTCTCCAGGGGATCGAGATCCTTGAACGGCCGCGGCGCGTAGTAGCCGGCGCGGTGCGTCAGCCGGGCCCCGGACGGCAGGTTCGCCACCTTCACCCGCAGCCGGTGGTAGGCGCCGTCGAGCTTGACGTCCGAGCGCTCGAAGGCCAGCAGGTAGGTGACGCTGGTACGCTCCAGCACCTTCTCCAGGGGATCGCGCAGGTTGTTGGCGTCCTTGAACAGCTCGCCCCCGGTCTCGTTGGCGAGGTAGAACAACGCTTCCTGGCCGTTGGGCCGCGCGTTCTGGTCGGCGCCGGCGCGCAGGCCGCCGATGTCCACGGCGTCGATGACGCAGTCGGCGCGGCGGAACTCCTCCAGCATGCGCGAAAGATTGCGCTGCAGCGAGGTGTTGCCGTAGCGGGCGTCGTTGTCGACCATCCAGGTCTGGCCGAACATGATGTTGACGTTGTCGGCCTCGGTCTCCTGGTCGGTGGTCGAGCGGCCGAGCAGCAGCCGGCTGTCGAAGCCCTCGGAGAAATAGAGGACGTGCTTGCGGCCCTTCACCGAGTTGAGCGCCTTGGCCATCTCGCCCAGCGCCCGGGAGTAGCCCGCGATCTTGCTGACCTCGAACGACCGCTCGCTGCGCTCGGTCACGAAGGAGATGGTCTTCAGGTAGTCGAGCAGAGCCTGATCCTTCTGCCCCTTCAGGTCGAGGCTGTCGGTGAGGGTCTGCGACGCCTCGCTGGCGGCGCTGGCCGGTGAATCGACCATGAAGCGCAGCGGATCGCTGACGCGCGTGTCCAGGGACTGGCGGAAGCCCAGGGTGTCGATGGCGCGGGCGAGCTGCGCCCGGTCGGGGGTGAAGGTGATCACCAGCTTGGGGCCGGACTCCATCGAGTAGGTCGCCACCGCCGCCAGGTCGGCCGGATGGAGGGAATGGAGGGCGAAGTCGCGGGCGGCCAGCCGGGCCCTGAGGACCGACGTCGGGCTGGAGAACGAAAGGTCGAAGAGGAAGAGGAAACGGCGGCGGACTCCCGAGGGCATCTCGTCGGGCGATCTCTCGGGGACCGCGGAGGTCGCCGCCGGCGCCCCCGGCGCCGGCTCGGCCGGTTTCTTCAGGTCGATCACCTCGAACGAGGTGATCTTCTGGCGGTCGCCGCCGTCGTAGACCTCGAAATCGCCGGCCTTGAGCCCCTGCACCGGCACGCCGTCGCGGCCGATGACGTTGACCGGCACCTCCACGGCGACGACGTGGGAAGAGCCCTCGAAGACGTCGGCCGGCTTCCGGCTCGGGGCCGGGGCCGCCGCCGCCAGAAGCAGCAGCAGAACCGGCAGCAGGTGAGGGGAGGGACGGGTGCGGACAGCTCGAAACACGCTCATCGCGGCCTCCTTCGACCAACAGGGACTCTTGATGGTACTACCGTGACGGACTCCCGTACAGCTCGGCCCCCGGGAAAAACGCGTACCAGCCGGCCCAGAAGGCCTGATGGCCGGGCACGCGGGGCAGCGGCGCGAGGGTCGCGGCGGCGGCGCCGGCCGCGCGCGGCGGCAGCAGGGCGTCCTCCCCCACCGTCCACCGGCGCCCCTCGCCGTCCACCAGCTCGCCCGCCTGGGAGCCGCGCGCGAAAGTCTGCTCTCCCCGGCGGTAGGCCCGCACCGCACCGGAGCCCGGATCGGCCACCACGACCACCGGCTCGCCGCCCACCCGGTCGTTGACCACCTGCTCCGCCAGCAGCCTCGTCACCGGGTACGCCTTGGCGCGGCCCTCCAGGCGAAGGGCGTAGATCTCGGCCCCGGGATCGAGGGCGGCGCTGCCCGGGCCGGCGGGACCGGTGGGAAAGGTGACGCCGCCCCGCTTGCGCGCCGCCGCGCCGGGCTGGTACTGGAAGCCGAAGCGCTTCTCCATCTCGCGGTCGAGGGCCAGCACGGTCGTCTCCGGATGCCGCTCGCGCCACTCCTGCCACGTGGTCAGCGTCAGCGGCAGCACGGCCAGCCGCGGCCCCGGGGCCGGGCCGCCGGCGAGACGCCCGATCACCGGCTCGCCCGTGAGGTTGCTCCACAGCGACCCGGTCTGGCGGTCCACCATCAGCTTGTTGGAGCGGTAGAGCAGGCCGGAGGTGCCGAAGGTGTAGGCCTCGCCCGGCTTCAGGCGGGTGGAGTAGAGGACGCCCGAGCCGCACAGGGTGCAGTAGGAGAGGGTGACCGGCTCACCGCCCACCACGTCGTTGACCATCTCGTGCCAGTCGAGGATGCGCAGCGGATAGGCCCGGGTCTCTCCCCCCACGCTGACGCCGAAGACGCGCTCGGCGCCGGTGAGGTAGCCGGCCTGCGCCGCCGCCACGTGCGCCGGCCGGTCGAGCGCCGGGATCCCCTCGACCCCGACGCCGCCCCACACCACCTCTTCGAGGCGCAGGCGCAGCGGCGCGCCCTCATAGAGCAGCGACGGATAGCGGCGATCGATACGGGCGAGGAGGCCGGCCTTCCAGGCCAGGTAGCCGGGCCGCGCGACGAGGTCCTGCCGGCGGGCCAGCAGCGCCGCCCAGTCGTGGTAGCGGTCGCCCGCCTTCTCGCCGGTCAGGGCGGCGAGCACCACGAGAGCTTCCGCCCGCTGATCGCGGGGCAGGAAGAAGTAGGCGTCGACGAGACCCGGAACGAGCGAGGCGTCGCCCGACTCCCGGAGCCCGCGGGCGGCGGCCCGCCGCTCCGCCTCGGAGCCCGACGTCAATCGCGCCAGAAGATCGTAGCCGCCGCCGGCGCCCGCCGCCAGAGCCCTGGAGCCGGCGGTCCAGGCCAGCCCCAGCAGCAGCAGGGAAGCGCGCCGGTGCCGGCTCACTGTCCCAGCATGCGCGCGTACTGGAGGGCGTCGCGGTTGGTGGCGTCCAGCTTCAGGGCCCGCCCGAGGTAGTGCCGTGCCTTCTCCATGTCGCCGATGGCGAGGTAGACCTTCACCAGCCCGAGGTGGACCTCCGGCAGCTCGCTGTCGAGCCGCAGGGCGCGGGTCATGTAGTCCAGGGCCTTTTCGGTCTCGCCGCGGGTGAGGGCCACTTCGCTCTGGTAGATGAAGAAGAAGGGGTTGGAGGTGTTGGCCCCCTCGATGCGGGCGAGCAGCGCGGACGCCTCGTCGCCGCGGCCCAGCTCCTGGTAGGTGCGGGCCATGTTGGTGAGCAGGGGCGAGTCCTCCGGCGCGATGGCGAGGCCGCGCTGGTAGAGCTCCAGCGCCTTCTCCGGCTGGCCGCCGCGGGCGAGGACGACGCCGAGGTTGTTGATCGCCTTGTCGAAGCGGGGGGCGATGCGGGTGGCCACCGTCAGCAGCTCCTCGGCGCGCTTGAGGTTGCCGGCCAGCAGCGCCTCGGCGCCGAGGTTGTTGTAGAAGTGAGCCGCGGCCGTGAGGTCGTCGATCGGCTTGAAGTCGCGGTAGGCCTTCTTGCGGTCGGGCAGGAAGTCGAAGGTGCGCAGCACGCCGTCGAGGTACATGCCGGCGACGATGTGCCCCTGGCTCACCACCATGCCGTCGCGGTGGTTCCATTTGTGGAGGTCGGTGACCTCTACATAGGACGGATTGAGGCCGCGGTCCCGCGCCACGCCCACGAACAAGTTGACGAACGACAGACAGTTGCCCTCGCGGGTGCGGTAGGTCTCCACCGCGTTGCGCGTCGGGGTGAGCGAGTACTGGAGCTGCAGGCCGTCGAAGATGAAGTCGTTGACCTGATTGATCCGCCGCAGCTCGCTGGCGAGCGGCGGCATCTTGCCCAGCGTGGCCCGGATCTGGTCGTCGAGCTCGAAGGGGACCTCGACGCGCTGGGCCTCCTGGGCGCCGATCTCCTTGGCGTACTGCTGGCGCAGATAGGCGGCGGTGTCGAAGGGCTGATAGGTGGCGCAGCCGGCGGCCGGCAGAAGGGCGAGCAGGGGGACGATACGCAGCGTCTTACTGGCCATGAAGTTCCTCGATAGAGACTCAATATACCAGCACCGCCAAGCAGGGATTGTGCCATGGGTGGCCTGCCCGGGGCCTCCGTGGAGAGAGCGGCCGGCCGGCGTCCGGTTCGTTCAAGAATTTGGATCGGGTCGGTTCAAGGCACTGGATCGGACCGCCTCGGTTTCGTGCAAAATATTGAAAACAATCATCTTGCCTGGCGCCTTCCGGATGGCACCCCACTTGCTTTACCCACTGGCACCAGGCTGATGGACTGACTTTCAGCTCTTTCCGAAAGGAGGCGTTTCCACGGCGAGAGAACCAACACCGCAGGGACTCGACGTTCTGTCGTCTCAAGGAGCCCACGCGAGCGTCTCGCGCTTCCGGCTCACAAACCACCACAAGGGAGGCTTGCTTAAATGAAGATCAACAACCTTTGGGGACGGATCGTAACCGTCGCTGCATTGCTGCTGCTGGTCGCGAGCGGCACCGCCCTCGCCCAGTTGCAGACCGGTAACCTGTACGGCACCGTCACCGACGACAAGGGCGCTCCACTGCCCGGGGTCACCGTGACCACCACCGGCAACGGCGCTCCGCAGGTCCAGGTGACAAACGCCCAGGGGCAGTTCCGTTTCCTGGGTCTTACGCCCGCCAGCTATCAGCTCAAGGCTGAGCTCGAGGGCTTCTCCACCATCGATTACCCGAACATCGTGATCAACATCGGCCGCAACACCCAGATCGAGGTGA